>SPJJ01020004.1_pt1 | contig 24038 bp, 20 predicted proteins | sample 3741741 | NCBI WGS metagenome assembly SPJJ01 (sample SAMN10925908, study PRJNA522277) | cold seep metagenome | isolation source: Elba SIP-enriched marine methane seep metagenome, extraction at timepoint T1 | place: Italy: coast of Elba, Mediterranean Sea | collected 2014-05 | reverse complement strand
TCCTGGTTGTCGATCTGGCTCCCCGTGGCTCGTCTCGGGAGCAAACATCCAAACCCCGAGCTTCCAGGAGACCACGATGCAATACATTTGCTTGATTTACGGCGACAACAACGTACAGATGAGCGAGCAGGAGCAAGGCGAGCTGATGCGCGGCTATTTCGCGTTCACCGACGAGGTCAAGACCAAGGGCCTGTTCGTCGCCGGCGAGCCACTCGAGGCGGTTACCACGGCGACCACCGTGCGCGTCCGCGACGGCAAAGCGTTGACCACCGACGGCCCGTTCGCGGAGACCAAGGAGACCCTGGGTGGGTTCTACATTCTCGACTGCGAGAATCTCGACCAAGCCATCGAGTACGCGGCCAAGATCCCGACGGCCAAACACGGGTCGATCGAAGTCCGGCCGATCATGAAAATCCCCGGGGCGTGAGCACGCCGTTCGCGGCCATCGAGCAGGTCGTTCGCGAACAGTCGGGTCGCGTCCTGGCGACGTTGATCCGACTCGTGGGCGACTTCCAGCTCGCCGAAGACGCCCTGCAGGACGCGTTGACCAAGGCGCTCGAGCGTTGGCCCGTCGACGGCGTGCCCGACAAGCCCGCCGCGTGGTTGATCACCGCTGCCCGGCGCAAGTCCATCGACCGGTTGCGCCGCGATGCAACCGCCGTCGACAAGCGGGCGGCGCTGATCGCGTTGGCCGAGCTGCAGCGCGAGGACAATCGGATCGCGGAGGAAGGAATGGCCACGGTGCCCGACGACCAGCTGCGACTGATCTTTACCTGCTGCCATCCCGCTCTGTCCTCCGAAGCACAGGTCGCGCTGACCCTGCGTACCCTGTGCGGACTTACCACCTCGGAGATCGCCAAGGCGTTTCTGATTCCCGAGACCACCATGGCTCAACGGCTGGTGCGCGCCAAAAAGAAGATCCGCAAAGCCAAGATCCCCTACGTGATTCCGTCGCGCGATGCACTGCCGGATCGCCTTGCCGCGGTGTTGGCGGTCGTCTACCTGATCTTCAACGAGGGCTACTCGGCCACCACCGGCAGCAATGTCGTGCGCGACGATCTATGTGGAGATGCCTTGCGCCTGGCCCGGTTGATCTGTCGGCTGCTGCCCGAACGAGCCGAGGCCCTCGGCCTGTTGGCGCTGATTCTGTTGCACGATTCTCGGCGCGCGGCCCGGGCCGATGAGAACGGCGACTTCATCTTGCTCGAGGACCAGGAACGCGGGTTGTGGGACGCTCAGAAAATCGCCGAGGGACTCGAGCTGGTCGACCGAGCGCTACGCAAAGGTGATGTTGGGCCCTACCAAATCCAGGCGGCCATCGCCGCGGTGCACGCCCAGGCCGGCGAGGCCGGTGCTACCGATTGGAAACAAATCGTCGCACTATATGACGCGTTGTTAACGTGTGCTCCATCGCAGGTTGTTGCCCTCAATCGCGCCGTCGCCGTCGCCATGGCCTTTGGCTACGAGGCCGGATTGGAGCTATTGGATGCCGCCCAGATGGCGGAGAGCTTGCGGGACTATGGGCTGTACCACGCCGCGCGCGCGGACCTGCTGCGTCGGCTCGGCCGCGTGTCCGCTGCGAAAGATGCGTATCGCAGCGCACTGGCGTTGGTCGAAAATGCGGCTTCGCGGCGCTATCTCGAGCGCCGCTTGAGCGCTCTCGATGACTAGTGTGATTGTCGCGCGTTGACGCGCCGCGAAAGAAAACCATTCACATCGCGCTCGGTTTGGTCTACGTTTCGCCGCGCTGGGGCATTCGTAAGGGGAGTTTGCGATGCGACTGACAATCTTGGGAGTAACAGCTGCGCTGATGATCGCTTGTGGGCCAACGTCCTCGGGAGACGTTGACGGCGGCGGCAACAATAACGGCAGCGCTGATGCTGGCGGCAACAACAACATGTGGCCCGACGCCCGGGTGAACTTCACCGATGCGGCGACGGCGGGGTCCTGCGACAAGATGGACATCTTGTTCGTTATCGACAACTCCGGGTCTATGGGCCAGGAGCAGGACAACCTGGCGACGAACTTCCCGTTGTTCATCGACGTGCTCAACAACGTCGACAACCTGGACTATCGGGTCGGGGTGACCACGACCGGCAAGGACTACAGCTACAACTTGATGACGCCGATCGGCAACATTCCGAGCAGCGTCAGCGGTGGCGACAACGGCGAGCTGCTGCAGCGCTGTGACATGACGCGACGCTGGGTCGAGCCCACGGATCCCACCCCGGCGGATACGTTCGCATGTGCAGCTCAGGTGGGCACGAGCGGTCCCGCTGACGAGATGCCGCTGGCGTCGTTGAAGTTGGCCCTCGACGATCGCATCGCCGATGGCACCAACGCCGGGTTCCTTCGCGACGACGCCTTGCTCGCCGTGGTAATTCTCACCGACGAGGACGATTGCTCGTACGAACAGAGCGTCACCTTGGGCTTCGCCGAGAGTCTGTGCTCGAGTCAGATGCAGCCGGTGAACTACTACGCGGACTTTTTGACCAACCTGACCGGCGCCGCCGGGCGTTGGGCAGTCGCGACCATCGCCGGCCCGACCGACTGCAGCTCCGAGTTCGGCAACGCCGACGAGGCCACCCGACTCAAGCAGTTCACCAATTTGGCCGGGACGAACGGCGTGTTCAGCTCCATTTGCGATGGTGATCTCGCCGCCGGCCTGCAAACGGCCCTCGAGACCTTCGATCTGGCCTGCGACATGTTCCCGCCGATCGACTAGGTGTAGGCGAGGAAATAGCCCCGACGGGGCAACGTCCAGTACCATGTTGGACAGTGGGCGGCGAGCTGGATAGGCAGCCTCGGGTACTGCACGAACGCGTGCGCGAGGCGATGACCCGAGTTCTTGCAGCGCACTTTGCCGTGCCGCCAGCCAGCGCGTTGCTGATGTGGTTCATGTGGGGCCGCGTGAGCCACGGCCGGCTGTTCGCCATGATGGTGGCGATGAACGTGGTGGCTGCATTCGGCGTGCTTCAGGGGGTGGTGTATCGCCGCAAGCGCCCCGAGCCCGAGGACGCCAATGCTTGGGCCTGGAACTACTTCGTCGGCAGCGCCTTTTATGGCCTGGTGTTCGGCAGTCTGGGTGTTGTCTGGTTCGTGCCCCACGACTTGCAGGCCCAGGTGATGGTCCTGTTGTTCCTGGCCGGATTCTCCGCTGGAGCGCTGGTTACCCACGTGAGTCTGCCGGGCTCGCTCGCGGTGTTTCACATAGCCACGATGGCGCCAGTGATGGTGCGCATGGCCCTGTACGGCACCACGTTCACCGTGTCGCTGGCCGCGATGATCTGCGTGTATATCGGCTCGCTGTTGTGGATCGGTCAAGAAGGCGCGCGCACCTACACGACCGCCCTGCGACTGAGGATGCGTAGCGAGAAGATGGCCGCCGACCTGAGCGCGGCCAAGCACCGCCTCGACGTGACCTTGTTCTCCATCGGCGACGGCTTGATCACCACTAATCTGGACGGCGCAGTCACCCTGTTCAACCCGGCAGCGGCGGCGCTGACCGGGGTCGAACGCGCCCACGCCTTGGGGGCACCGCTGGCTGACGTCTACGCTTTGGTAGACGAGCACACCGGGGACCCGTTGGCCGCATGCGATGTGGATCATTTTCGCGCGGTCGGCACCGAGTCGGTCGTGCGTACCGGTGTGTTGCAGGCGATGAACGACAAGCGCCCGGTGGTGGCCGAGCACAGTACGTTGCTGCGCGACCTGGACGACGCCCCGGTGGGCGTGGTCGTCGCGTTTCGCGATCTGTCAGCGGAGCGCAGCATCGAGCGCGAGCGCTCCCGGTTGGCTGCGGACCGTCTCGATTCGTTGGGTGTGTTGGCGGGCGGTATCGCCCACGACTTCAACAACGTGTTGATGGGCGTGGGCGGGGGCTTGCGCATGCTGCGAGACGATTTGTCCGCGCCCGATGCGGGGGAGTTGATCGACGAGATCATCGAAGCCGTCGACGGCGCCAAGGATCTCACCCAGCAGCTGCTGACCTTTGCCCGTGGCGGCTCTCCAGTGAAGGCCACCGCGTCGTTGTCCGAGCTAGTACAGCGCATGGTCAAGTTCACGATGCGCGGCAGCAAGAGCCGGTGTGAGCTGGTCCTGGCCGACGACTTGCACCCCGTCGATATCGATCAAGCGCAGATGGGCCAGGTCATCGGCAACTTGTTGATGAACGCAGACCAGGCGATGGCGGAAGGTGGCGTGATTCACGTCGCCGCCGAGAACATCTCGGTAACCGATCACGGCGAGGTCGACTTGCCGCCAGGGGGCTACGTGCGCATCTCCGTGGTCGATCAAGGCGTCGGCATCGCGACGGATGCCCTGGCTCGAGTGTTCGAGCCCTACTACACCACCAAGAAGTTGGGCACGGGCCTCGGCCTGGCGGCCGCGTACTCGATCGTCAAACACCACGGCGGTGTGCTCACGGTGAGCTCGGTACAGGGGCAGGGCGCCACGTTCCGCATCTATTTGCCCGTATCGTCGCAGCCGCTGGCTCTCGATGCAGCCATGCCCGTCGGAGAGCTACCTCGCTGCAAGCCGGCCAGGATTCTGCTGATGGACGACGAGCCGGTGTTGCGGGTCGTGGTTGGCCGCATGCTCACGCACATGGGACACGACGTGGTTTCCGTTGCCGATGGCAGCGCCGCGGTCGATGCCTACGCCGCGGCGTTCGGCTCGAAATACCCATTCGCGTTGTGCGTGTTCGATCTGACCGTGCCCGGTGGCATGGGCGGCGCCGAAGCCATGGCCAAGATCCACGAGCTCGATCCCCACGCCAAGGGCCTGGTTTCGAGCGGCTACTCCGAGAGTGAAGTGTTCGCGCGGTTTGCCGATCACGGGTTCTCCGGCGTGCTCAAGAAGCCGTACAAGATCGGCCAGCTCGCGGTCATGCTGGCAAAGCTGCTGCCCGTCGAGTAGCTACTTGCAGTGCTTTTGGGCGTTGAACTTGATGCGCGCCCGGCGCAGCTTGGCGCGGTTGTGCAGGTACGTGTTGCTCAGCTTGCGGCGCTCAGCGGTGTGGCCCTTGATGTGCTTCATGGCGCGGTACGCGGTGCAGGCTAGGTCCATTTGACGCTCGCCGGCGCTTAGCTGCTCGGCTCGTTTTTTGATGCGCGGCTGGAGTTTTTGCCAGCGCTTTTCGAGCTTGTCGAGCCATTTTTTGTAGGCGGCGAGTCCGATCTTCTTGGGCTCTGTACCGGCTCGTTCCAGGTCGACGAACAGCTCTCGTGCCGAGCTCAGCATGTCGTCGACTTTCGGTGCGCGTTGCATCAGGTCTTGGGAGACGTCGTTGGCACGGGGCAGCTTGCGCGCGTCGGCCAGGACGTGCTGGATGTTCTTGACGTGGGCGGCCATTTCCGTGATGGCAAACACCGAGGCTCGAGCGCGCACGGCCTTGCGGATCAACTCGATGCGTTTGCGGAACGCGGGCGCGGCAGCGCGGCCCGCGGGGGTGAGCCAACTGCTCAGCTCCTGGGCGGTACCGTTCATATTGCGCATGATCAGCGCGCCGTCTTCGACGCTGGCCATTGTTTTGAGTTTGTCTTCGGCGTCGCCGATTCGGTTGTCGAAGCGGGCGGTGCGGGCCCGTCCTCCTTCCAACTGGGTTACGGCCGCTCGTTGGTCGGCGCTGAGACGGCAGGTGCTGAGGCAATGGCTGAGGGCTTGCCAGCGTTTGGCATTGGCGAGACGTTGCGCCTGCTTCATGGTGAACGCGCCGACGTGGCGCTTGTCGATCAGCGAGGCGGCACAACGTTGCGCGGCTGCCCACGCGCGCGGATGGCTGAACGCGACGGTCAGTCGTTGCAGCAGGTTCCAGCTGGTTCTGGCGAGAGCTTCTGCTTCGGGGCTATCGCGATCGCTGGGCGGACACGCTCGGCGCAGCGCGCTGGCGCACGCACCCACGCGGTGGTTGCTGTTGTGCAGTAGGTTGACGCAACCGGCATTGGTCAGACGTTGCAGGATCTGTTTGTCCGTCGGCGTCGGCAACGACGTCATCAAGGTCAGCCGTTCCTTCGCCGGGTCGGGAGCGGGTTTGGCCACCGGCGGCGGGGTTGGTTCGGCGATCGCTGTGACCGGTCGCGGTGCTGGTGTTGGCGGTGGAGCGGGGCTCGCTGCCGGGCCGCACGCGATGGCAAAGCCGAGGATCGAGGCGATGGAAAGCCGATCGAGCATGGTGGGAAATCCTAGCGCACGGTCTGAGCCAGGTTCCTGAAATCGAGTTCAAGAGTTTAAAAATACTGGGATATCATAATTCTCCACAATTCCGATAAAGAATAGATTGACTTCCTCTCCCCACACTGTACCTATGGGGGAGAAGGAGTCCCCAAGATGAGTGCGCCTACCTGGAAAGACCGCCTCGGCGACGCGCTGGAACCAGCGCTTGCACAAGAGATCGATACGTTCGAAACCCAAATCGCGCTGAAGCGCGCGGGCAAGATCGACGACAAGCTGTTCGCCGAAACCCGGCTGCGCCGCGGTGTGTACGGCCAGCGCTACGACAACGGCAAGCGCCACGACGGCGTTCAGACCCGCGAGTTGGACTTTCCGTGTGGCGATCTCACCAAGGGGCCGGAGACCGTCTGGGACGCGCCGGGCATGTTGCGCATCAAGATTCCCATGGGCCGGGTCAGCGCGGACCAACTCGATGTGCTGTCCGAGCTCGCCGAAGAGTACTCGGACAACATCCTGCACGTGACCACGCGCCAGGACATCCAGCTCCACTTCATTCACATCGAAGACACGCCGCCGATCATGCGCCGCCTGGCCGCGGTCGACATCACCACCCGCGAAGCCTGCGGCAACGTGGTCCGCAACGTGACCGCGTGCCCCATGGCCGGCGTGTGTAACGACCAGAGCTTCGACGTCACCGCCTACGCCCAGGCGACCCATGAGTTCTTGCTCGGTCACAAAGACGCCCAGGACTTCGGTCGCAAGTTCAAGGTGTCGTTCTCCGGCTGCGCCGACAACGCCTGCGGTCTGGCCAAGATTCACGACATCGGCGTCGTCGCCGTGAAAAAGCAGGTCGACGGCGAGATCAAGCGCGGCTTCGAGCTGTACGTGGGTGGCGGTCTGGGCGCCGTGCCCCACCAGGCCAAGTTGTTCGACGGCTTCGTTGCCCCCGAGGAGCTGCTGCCGCTGACCCAGGCCATCTGCCGCGTGTTCGCCCGCCTCGGCGAAAAGAAGAACCGCGCCAGAGCTCGGCTCAAGTTCGTGGTCGCCAAGCTCGGCCTCGAAGAGTTCCAGCGCCTCGTACTCGAAGAGCGCACGACCATTCCCGAAGACGAGCGCTGGACTGACATCGTCGATCGCTCTTCGTGGGAGGAGAAACCGACCAAGCCGGGCAAGGCGCTGCAGCCGAGCATCTTCAGCAAAGGCTTCAGCCAGTGGCGGCGATTCAATGTGCGCGCCCAGGCTCAACCGGGCTACGTGGTGGCCACGGTAGCGTTGCCTTTGGGCGACTTCACGGCGCGCCAGGGCAGGGCGCTGGCAGAGCTGTCGCGGGAATATGGCGGCAACAACGTGCGCTTCACGGTCGAGCAGAACCTGGTGTTCCGCTGGCTGCCCGAGGCGGACTTGCCGGCGTTCTACGACAAGCTCGCGGCGATAAAGCTCGCGGGCACCGGCGCCGGGACGATTACCGATATTACCGCGTGCCCAGGTACCGATACCTGCAAGCTCGGCATCGCCGCGTCCCGCGGACTGACCGCCGTGCTCAACGAGCACCTCACCGCCAAGCTAGACGACCTGGACGACGCCGTGCGCGACCTGCGCGTAAAGACCAGCGGTTGCTTCAACTCGTGCGGCCAGCACCACGTCGCCGACATCGGCTATCTGGGTGTCAGCCGCAACGTCAAGGGCCGCCGGGTGGCCCACTTCCAGCTGGTCGTCGGCGGCCAGTGGGCGAACAACGGCGGCGCTTATGGCCTGGCCATCGGTGCGTTTCCCGCCAAGTCCATCCCCAAGGTGACCGACACCCTCACCGATTGGTACGTGAGCCAGCGCGGCGAGGGCGAGGGGTTCCACGACTTCATCCGGCGCGTTGGCAAGACCAAGGTGCGCGAAGCGCTGGCGCCGCTCAAGCAGGTTCCCGACTACGAAGTAGACCCGAGCTTCTACACCGATTGGGGTGACGCTCGCGAGTACACCATCGGTGACATGGGCGTTGGCGAATGCGCCGGCGAGATCGTCACCATCACCGAGTTCGGTTTGGCGGACAGCGAGCGCAACCTGTTCAAGGCCCAATCGGTGCTCGACTCCGGTGATGGTCCTCAGGCTGCGCAGATGGCCTACTCGGCCATGCTCGAGGCGGCCAAGGCGTTGATCAAGATCCAGAACATCGACATCACCGACGATCCGGACCAAATCGTCACCGAGTTTCGGTCCCGGTTCCACGACACCAAGGTGTTTCACGACCCGTTTGCTGGCGCCAAGTTCGCCAACTACCTGCTCAATACCCACGCGGCGCCACCCAACGGTGTGTCTACCGAAGAAGCGCATCGCAAGATCGAAGAGGCGCAGCTATTCATCGAGGCGGCGCACTCTTGCTACGACCGCATGCAGGACGCGGGAGTCTGAGGCGAGCCATGCAAGTTCAACAAGTCGAAGTGAAGTTGTTCGTCGAAGCCGACGGTGAGTTGGATCAGGAAGCCCTGATCCCGATCTTTCACCGGTGGATCCGCGAGAATCGCCTGGGTGATGTGTTGTTGATCGACGTGGCTGACTATCGCCACGTGCCCGATGGTCCCGGCGTCATGCTCATCGGTCATGGCGTGCAGTGGAAGATGGATGCCGATCGCGGCGAGCTGGGGTTGGCGTTCGCGCGCAAGCGCGACGAGCCGGGCCCGGTCCACGACAAGCTCACCGAGGCGTTCGACAGGTTGATGACCGCGGTGGATGCGCTCGAAGCCGAGCCGTCGTTGCGCGGCCAGGTGCGTCTCGATCGTCGCCACGGATTGGTCACGGTGATGAGCCGATTGGCCGCCGCCAACGACGCCGGCACCTACGCCGAGCTGGCCCCGGTGGTCGAGGCTGTGGTCGCCGAGCGCGGCGCCGATGGGGCCGTCAGCACCGAGCGTGTGGGCGACGATCCCCGCGAGCCGCTCACGGTGCGGTTTAGAGTCGCGGCCTAAGCCGAAATTCGCCTGCTGAGGGCCATTTGGGCCCAACCTACGCCAAAGGCCAGGTTGGCCGTGTCGGTGGTTTGCTGTATCGTCCTGCGCGAGGAGCGAGCCGTGACATTACCAACAATACTGCAGCCTTCCGATACTTTCGTACACCGCCACAACGGCCCCAGACCCGCCGACGTCGACGAGATGCTCGGGGTAGTTGGCGTCGATTCCGTCGAGGCCTTAGCCGGCGAAGCGATCCCAGCCGATATCCGCGTGACCACGCCCCTACAGATCGGTCCGCCCCGCGGCGAGCACGAGTTGTTGGCCGAGCTCCACGGCATCGCCAAGAAGAACGAAGTGTTCCGCTCGTTCATCGGCATGGGCTACTACAACACGATCACGCCGCCGGTAATTCAGCGCAACATCCTGGAGAACCCGGGTTGGTACACCCAGTACACGCCGTACCAGGCGGAGATCAGCCAGGGCCGTCTCGAGGCGTTGATCGTGTTCCAGACCATGGTCGGCGACCTGACCGGGTTGCCACTGGCCAACGCGTCGCTTTTGGACGAAGCCACCGCCGCGGCGGAAGCCATGGCCATGTGCTTCGCCGTGTCGAAGAAACAGAAGAACAAGAATGTGTTCTTCGTCGCCGACGACTGCCACCCGCAGACCATCGAGGTGGTGCAGAGCCGGGCGAAACCCCTGGACATCAAGATCGTCGTCGGCTCGGTGCGCACCGCAGCGGACCGGGACGCCATCGACTTTGCCGACGTGTCCGGGATCCTGGTTCAGTATCCAACCACCGATGGCCGCGTCGAGGACTACGCGTCGTTGACACAGCGGGCGCACGATGGCGGCGCCCTGGTGGTATGCGCGGCTGACCTGTTGGCGCTCACGTTGTTGCGCGCGCCCGGCGAGTTCGGTGCGGACATCGCCATCGGGTCGACCCAGCGCTTCGGTGTTCCCCTCGGTGGTGGCGGTCCCCACGCGGCCTATCTGTCGACCCGCGAGGAGTACAAACGCCAGGTCCCCGGGCGCATCATCGGCGTGTCGAAAGACAAGTTCGACAAGCCCGCCTATCGCCTGGCCCTGCAGACCCGCGAGCAGCACATTCGCCGCGATCGCGCGACGTCCAACATCTGCACCGCCCAGGTGCTGCTGGCCAACATGGCCGGCATGTACGCGGTCTACCACGGGCCGGACGGTCTGCGTCGCATCGGTCGCCGGGTTCACGCATGGACTCGAGTGTTGGTCGAGGGCCTGCGCAAGCTCGGCCGCGACGTCGGTGATGGCGTGTTCTTCGACACGGTGCGGGTTTCGGTCTCCGCGGACGACAGCACGCAGATCGTTGCTGCTGCTCGGGAGCGTCGGATCAACCTGCGCGTGTATCCGGACAACAGCCTCGGCCTGTCGTTCGACGAAACGACCAACGAACAAGACGTAGCCGACGTGCTGGCCGCGTTCGCGCTCGGCTCCGATGCCCCCGCCATCGACGACCTGGTCGGGGCAATTGCCGCCGAGGGTGCCGAGTACGACGCTACCCACCTGCGTACCAGCGAGTTTCTGACCCACCGGACGTTCCACGTCTATCACACCGAGCACGAGATGCTGCGCTTTCTCGGTCGCTTGCAGAACCGCGACCTGGCGCTCAACACATCGATGATTCCGCTGGGCTCGTGCACGATGAAGCTCAACGCCACCGCCGAAATGATCCCGGTGACCTGGCCCGAGTTCGGCAACATCCATCCGTTCGCGCCCGCCGAGCAGACCCAGGGCTACGCCCAGTTGTTCAGCCAGCTGCAGGCATGGTTGGCCGACATCACCGGTTTTGCCGAGGTGTCGCTGCAACCCAACTCCGGCGCCCAGGGAGAGTACGCCGGGCTGCTGGTCATTCGCGCGTACCACGCCTCTCGCGGCGAGCATCACCGAGACGTGTGTTTGATCCCCGTGTCGGCTCACGGCACCAACCCCGCCAGCGCTGTCATGGCCGGGTTCAAAGTGGTGGCCGTCAAGTGCGACAAGCACGGCAACATCGACGTGGACGACCTGCGCGCCAAAGCCGAACAGCACAAGGACAAGCTGGCGGCGTTGATGATCACCTATCCGTCGACCCACGGTGTGTTCGAGCGGGAGATTCGCGCGATCTGCGCCGCGGTGCACGACAACGGCGGTCAGGTGTACATGGATGGCGCCAACATGAACGCCCAGGTAGGCTTGTGTCGCCCGGGCGATTACGGCGCCGATGTGTGTCACCTCAACCTGCACAAGACGTTCGCGATTCCCCACGGCGGCGGCGGTCCCGGCATGGGGCCCATCGGCGTGGTCGCGCATCTTGCGCCGTTCTTGCCAGGGCACTTCCACATGGCCGAGCCGGCCGAGCAAGCCATCGGCGCGATTTCCGCGGCGCCCTACGGCAGCCCCGGCGTGTTGCCGATTTCGTGGATGTACATCGCGCTCATGGGCACCAAGGGCCTCACCGACGCGACGTACATCGCGATCCTCAACGCCAACTACATGGCCAAGCGCCTGGGTGAGCATTACGACATCGTGTTTACCGGCGAGACCGGTCGCGTCGCTCACGAGTTCATCATCGATTGCCGGGGATTCAAAAAGACCGCCGACGTGACGGTGGACGACATCGCCAAGCGCCTGATGGACTACGGTTTCCACGCGCCGACCATGTCGTTCCCGGTTGCGGGCACGCTGATGATCGAGCCGACCGAGAGTGAGTCCAAGTCCGAGCTCGACCGGTTGTGTGATTCGTTGATCGCGATTCGCGAGGAGATCCGCTCGGTGGAGGAGGGGCGCTCCGACAAGGCCGACAATCCGCTCAAGAACTCGCCCCACACCGAAGCCATGGTCACCGCTAGCAAGTGGGGGCACGCCTATACCCGCGAGCAGGCGGCTTTCCCGGCGCCGTGGTTGCGCGATCACAAGTACTGGCCACCTGTGGCGCGCATCGACAACGCGTTCGGCGATCGCAACCTCATGTGCACCTGTCCAGCGGTGGAGGACGTCGCGTCGTGAAGCTGCGCGAGAGCGCCGCGTTTATATCCGAAGCTGCCGCCGACTCGGGCAACCGGCTCAAAGAGCTGATCCTCGACCTCAACGTGGCCCAGTTGATGGGCCCGTACATTCCCACGGTCAATCCCATGCGCTGGGAGATCGCCCACGCCTCGTGGTTCTACAGCTACTGGGTGTTGCGCCACGCGTTGGGCCGCGCGCCCACGATGGCCAACGAGGACGAACTGTTCAACTCGGTAGCCATCGCTCACACGAAGCGGTGGATTCTACCGTTGCCCAGCGTGGCCGACACGGTGTCGTACTGCGACCGCGTTCACGACGACGTGCGCGAGTGGTTGGCGACATCGCCCCCGGATGACCAGCTGTACTACGCGTTGTGGTCGGTGTTTCACGAAGACATGCACTCCGAGGCGTTCATGTACATGCGCCAGTCGTTGGGCTATCCGGTGCCGACCATCAGCGGCACGATCAGCGTCGCCGACGCCGGCGGGTTGGCCGGTGACGTGCACATCCCCGGAGGCGAGTTCTTCCTGGGCGCGCGTGAGTCGGACGGCTTCGTGTTCGACAACGAAAAATGGGGCCACGTCCGCAAGGTCAAGCCGTTCAGCATCGCGCGGGCCGCGGTGAGTCAGGGTGACTACGCCGCGTTCGTCGACGACGGCGGCTACCAGCGGCAACAGCTGTGGAGCCCGGCGGCATGGGCGTGGCGCTTGGCCGAAGCGCTCGAGATGCCTCACTACTGGAAGCGCGACGGCGACACCTGGTTGCGCCGTCACTACGATCAGTGGGTCGAGTTGGCGCCGAACAAGGCGATGATCTACGTGTCGGCGTACGAAGCCGAGGCTTACTGCACGTGGGCGGGCCGGCGCTTGCCCAGCGAGCTGGAATGGGAAGTCGCGGCCAGCGCCGAGCCCGATGGCGCCGGAGGGCTCAGCAATGTCAAACGCCGCTACCCATGGGGCGATGAGCCGCCGACACCCGAGCGCGCCAACCTGGACGCGATCGCGTTGGGCTGTGTCGACGTCGGAGCGTTGCCTGCCGGCGACAGCGCATTCGGTTGTCGCCAGATGTTGGGTAACGTGTGGGAGTGGACGTCGTCGCCGTTGGCGCCGTTTCCCGGGTTCGTTCCCGACATGTACGACGAATATGCGGCGCCGTGGTTCCATTCGCACCGGGTGCTCAAGGGTGGGGCGTACACCACGCGTGGTCGGATGATCCGCAACGCGTGGCGCAACTTCTACACACCAAACCGGCGCGACATCCTGGCGGGGTTCCGCACGTGCGCCGTATCGAAATAGTCACACCCTCGCCGACGGGGGCCCACGGTGGTAACCGGGTCACTGCCGAGCGCTGGGCGTCCGTGGTGCGCACCCTCGGTCACGAGGTCGAGGTCGGTGAGGTCTACAGCGGTGCAGATGTGGATGTGTTGATCGCGCTGCACGCCCGACGTAGCTTTCACGCGATCGCGGCGTGGCGGGTGAAATATCCGAAGCGACCGCTGGTCGTCGGCATGTCCGGAACGGACCTGTACGTCGATATTCACCAGGCCGGCGAAGCCCGGCGCGCGCTGGATCTCGCAGACCGGCTGGTGGTGCTGCAACCCGAGGGCATCGCCGAGCTGCCCGAACAGGCACGTGGCAAGGCCCGGGTGATCTTTCAATCCGTGGCGGATCCGGCCGAGGCCAAACCCGGGGTGGTTCCCGCCGGCGGCTTCAACGTGTGCGTAGTCGCCCATTTGCGCGACGTCAAAGACCCGTTGTGCACGGCAGAGGCCGCGCGTGAGTTACCCGCCGACAGCATCGTTCAGGTGGTTCACGCGGGCAAAGCCCTGTCCCGGGACTGGCAGCAGCGGGTCGAAGCCGAAGTCGCCAACAACCTGCGCTTCGACTGGCGCGGCGAGCTTCTGCGCGAGCAGACGATGCAGCTGATCGCGTCGTGTGACCTGCTGTGCCTGACGTCGCGTAGCGAGGGCGGTGCCAACGTCATCGGCGAGGCGATCGCGTGTGGTACGCCGGTGGTGTCGACACGGATTTCTGGCTCTATCGGTCTGCTGGGCGCCGATTACCCGGGTTACTTCGACGTTGGCGACCGTTCGGGGCTGGCGGCGTTGTTGCGCCGTGCCGAAACCGACGGCGCGTTCTTGGCCGACTTGCAGCAGTGGTGTGCGGCCCGGGCCGCACAGTTCTCGCCCGAGCGAGAGTTGCAGAGCTGGCGTGATTTGCTCGCGGAGCTTGGGGTATAAGAAGGCGTGGAAGGCATCATTGCCATCATCGCGGTGTTCGGTACCATCTCGTACGCGATCAAGCGGGTCTACGATGCCAGCGAGCGCAAGGCTCTCGGCAAAGGCAGTGGTGATCCCAAAGAGGTGAAGCAGCTGCGCGACCAGAACAAGCTGTTGTCCGAGCGTGTCGAAAACCTCGAGTCGATTGTGTGCAATGTCGACTACGAGCTCAACTTGCGCCTGGCCAAGGTGGCCAGCGAGCACTCCAAACTGCTCGCGGCTGGCGGCATCGAAACGCCGCCGGTAGTAGAACCATCCGAGGTCGAAGCCGGCGCCACGTTGACCGCGATGGCCGGTGGTCACGACATCGAGCGCCGCAAGGCCGCATTGAAGGCTGCCACCGCCGATTCGGAGCTCGACCTGGGCAGCACGTTGGGCAATCGCTACCGCGTCGAGCGTTTGCTCGGCCGCGGTGGCATGGGGGCGGTCTATCTGGCTCACGACGAAGTACTCGGCGAGCTGATCGCGCTCAAGGTCATTACCTCGGCGTGGAGTCACGACCAGCGCGGGCTCATCGATCGCCTGCGCCGCGAAGCATCGGCGGCGCGCAAGGTGTCGTCGCCCAACGTCATCCGCATCCACGATCTGGGCGAGACCAAAGACGGTCTGATGTACATCTCCATGGAGTACTTCCCGGGCAAGACCCTGGGCGACATCCTTGACACGCGCGGCACGCTGACGCCGAAGCTCACCCAGGAGATCATCGGCCAGATCTGCAACGGGCTGGAAGCCGCCCACGACGCCGGGGTCGTGCACCGCGATCTCAAACCGCAGAACGTGCTCGTCGCAGAGCGCAATGCGGTCAAGCTCATCGACTTCGGTCTCGCCAAGACCGCGTTCATGTCGGGGATGACGGCGACCGGGCTCATCCTCGGCACGCCCTATTACATGTCTCCGGAGCAGGTTCGTGGCAAAGACGTGGACGCGCGCAGCGACATCTACTCGCTGGGAGCGCTGACGTATCACGCGGTCACCGGTGAGCCGCCGTTTCAGGCTGAGACACCGATCGCGGTCGGCTTCGCCCACTGCAGCGAAACTGCACGGCCGCCCAAGACGTTGCGCGGCAGCCTCAGTGATCAACTCAACGATGTGATCATGGCCGCGTTGTCGAAAGATCCGCGGGATCGCCCGCAAAGTGCTGCCGAGTTCCGCGACGCGCTATAATGCGCGTACATGACACTACGCAAAGCTTGCTGGATCGTCGCGTTCCTCAGCTTTACGTTGGTCGGTCACCGGGGGGCACATGCAGGTACCGTCGACATCGACGTTCAACCTGGACCAGGCGCTGACTTCGCCGCTCAGCTCGGAATCGACTTAACGGAGCTCGAGACGCGTTTGCGCGATGAGCTGGAGGGAATCTTCCAGGTCGTCCAACCCAAAAACTACCTGCGCGCCCTCGCAGACGCGACCGCGTTCAGCGGCAAAGGGCTCGGCGTCGACTATGCGTCCAACCCGCAGGTGTTGTCGGTGGGCGCTGGCGTCAATATCAGCGTGGGCTTCGGCGACAAGGGCTTCGACGAGCCGCGTTCCGATCAGCCAGTGCTCGGCCTCGCCGCGAACTTCTCGATCATGGCTGGCGGCAATCTCGAAGCCATGGGCATCAAAGGCATGGACAAGTTGAACGTCTACGCCAACTATTTCACTCGCACCGGCAGCATCGACCAGCTCACCGCCACCCTTACCAACATGGGCGTGCACGCTCAGTACAAGTTGATCGCGCCCAAGAAACGCAAAGCGCGTAAGGGGCTGTTGGTGGAGTGGGGCGGCCTCGACCTGATCACCGGTTTTCAGTACTCGCACATCGGCTTGCGCCTCGAGGAGCCGGACCTGGACTCGGATGTGATCCTCCAGGACCGGGGCGGTAGCGGTGACGAAGACGTGCGCTTCACAGCCTCGGGTAAGTTCGACCTGTCGATGACCACGTACTCGATTCCCCTCGAAGCGGCGACCAATCTGCGCGTGTTCTACTTCGTGTCCCTGTTCGGCGGCGTCGGCGTCGACATTCAGGTCGGCAAAAGCGAAATGGACGTGGACCTCGACGGAACCCTGTACGGCATCGACCCCACGACCCAACAGGAAATGGAAATCGGCACCGCCCAGGTCACCGTCACCGAAGACGCCGAAGCCAACCCGGGCAAACTCCGCTTCTTCGGCGGCATCCAGGTCAACGCCTGGCGCGCCCACGCCTTCATGCAAGTCAACGTCGCCCCGGACCAGGCCGTCGGCCTCACCTTCGGCGCCCGTGCCGCCTGGTAACGGCGAGCCTGTCCCTTAGAAGGGCATGTCGTCGGTTTCGGGGGGCGGCAGCTTGAGGTTCAGCGTTTTGGTTTCGCCGGATTTCATGGCGACGGTTTGGCCTTTGGGGGCGTTGGGGTCGGCGCGGCCGCGCATGATGCGGAACATGGTGCGGCGGTCTTTGCCGACGAAGATCTCGTAGCTGTCCTCGGCTAGTTTGTCGAAGCGGTACTTGCCATCACTGCCGGCGCGGACCACGAACACCGATTGTTTGTTGGTGGTGGAGCGGGCGACGACCATGGCGCCGTCGGTTGGTTTGTCGGCGGTGTCGAACACCGTGCCCTCGAGGGCGGCGGGGGAGGCGAGTTGCAGGGTGATGCCGTTGGCCGACTGGTCGCCGGCGGGCAGCTTGTACGGACTGGTGCGGCCCAAGGTCGGGTGCTCGGCAACGACCGAAACGTCTTGCGCACCGAGACCGCGGATGTGGAACTCGCCGTTTTCGTCGGTGGTGTTTTGTTTGGCACCGCGGCGTGCCCGGGTCGAGTTGCCGTCGCCCATGAGGAAGCGTCCGGCCATGACGGTCGCACCCGGTACCGCTTTGCCGTCCGTGGTCGTTACCTTGCCCGACACGCTGCGGCCCTTGTCGACCTGAATCGTGCCGGCGTCGGCGATCTTACCTTCGCTGATTTTGATGCCGTCCACGCTCTTGTTGTTGAAGTCGGGCCCGCTGATGCGCAGGGTGTATTCGCCTGGCGGCAGGTCGCCGAGCTCGAAGCTGCCGTCCTTGTTGGAGAACGGAGTGCGCGCGCGGCGTGACACGCCGACGGTGTAGATGGTCGGGTTACCGCCACCGCTGCTGAACGTGATCGTGCCTTTGACACCGCCGTTGGCCGGCAACGTGAGCTTGACGGTCTTGTCGCCGGTGTTGGCTACCTTGCCGGTGTCGTCGGCGCCCGGTGAGCCACGGCGGCCCCGCCAGCGCCGGCGCATGCGGCTGCGGAAGCCACCGGCAGCTGAGCCGGGACGCTTGGCGTCCACGGTGTACTTGCCCGGCTCGAGGCCGCGAATCTCGAACCGGCCACCGGCGTCGGTCAGCTCGCGCGCCCAACCGCGCATGCGCATGGAGCGAAACGCCTGGCGTATGCCCCGGCGGCCCTCGGTCTGCGGGAACACGGTGACCTGCGCGCCCTCGATGGGCTCGCCCTGGGTGTCGACCACGGTGCCGGCGATGACGCCGTCTACCTTGAGCGCCAGGGTCATGTTCTTGTGGCTCTGCTGCTTCTCCAGATCGATTTCGACCATCTCGCTGTTTGCCGTGTCGTGTACTGCAATCACCTGGGACGGCTTGCGATTCAGACCGGAGATCTCGAACTTGCCGTTTTCGTCCGTGGACGCCTGGCGAGTGCGGCCCCAACGGCCGCGACCGACGCGACCGACGCGAACGCGCGCCCAGGCCACCGGCTCACCACCCGCGTCGACCACTGTGCCGCTGATCAGGCCGCCCTGGTCCACACTGATCTTGACGTTGTCCCGAGCGGTGGCGCCGTCTAGCACGATCAGATCCGAGTCACCGGGTGCGAACGAGTTATGGCGGGCGACGAAGCGGAAGCTTCCCGGGGGCATCGCCTTGAACGTGAACTTGCCGTCGTTGTCGGTGGTCACGCCGTCGAGTCGTGCGTTGGCGCCACGCCCCCAGCGGGACGCCGCGCGGTAGGTGACGATAGCGCCTTTGACCGGACCGCCGTCTTTGCTCATGACCACCCCGCTGACCGGGGCCCCCTGAACCAGTGCGACGCGCCGGCGATGCAAGCCGGCGCCGCTGCCCAACCACACCCGATTGAAGCTCTTGGCGTATCCGCTTGCGCTTGCCACCAGTTGATAACGGCCTGAAGGCACCGCTTCGAACGTGGCGATGCCGTCGCTGTCCGTCTGTTGTTGTTCGGTGAACAGGCCGCGCAGCTCCACAGTGGCGCCGGAGACCTTCTTGTCCAGGCCGGTGACCACGGTGACCTCGATCTTGGCCGAGGGGCGCAGGCGCAACGTGACCGGGTCGCTCTTTTCGTTGAGCCGCGCGGTCACGGGACCGGCCACGCCTTGTTTGGCCTTGGCCACGAGGCGGTAGCGTTTGGCCATGAGCTTGTCAAAGAAGAACGAGCCGTCTTTCTCCGACTTGGTGGTGCGTCGAGGCGTCGAGCTGACCATGACGGTTGCGCCGCCGACCGGCTGGCCATTGGCGTCGAGGACCAGCCCCTCGAGGCGCATGTTGCCCTCGGGGTCGTCGTCCATCAGCACCTGGGTCTGTTGCGACTGGTCGTCTTGCAGCCCTTTGGCCTGCTGAGCCCGGCGCTTGACCACGCGTTTTTTTGTCGGCGTGTTTTTGGTGACCTGGTCGGTTTTCTTGGACTTGCCACCGCGACCAACAAAGAACACCACCGCGATGCCGAGCACCACGATGGCCACCACTGCTGCTGTTTTCCGGTTCATTTGATTCGCAACCCCTCGCTGCGTTGGGACCCTGGGACCCTATATCAGGTTAACGACTCGCATCCGCGATGCACAAAGCGCGCGAAACCTACGCGGACGGTATGGGCGTTGGATACCCAAGTCACGATTGCTCTTTGGCATCCCCACCCGATGCAAAGCCAACAGCCGCAACGCCGAAAGCCAGCATAGCGGTAAGTCCGAGTTTTGAGGTTTTTCCTGTCATTTTAAGTGCTTACTCCTTTTGGACGGCTGTGGAGTGGCGCTATGGTAGGTAGGTCGATGCGGCTCCCCGGTTCCTTCCAAAAAACTTCGCTGAACCGGCAGAAAAAAAACATGGAAGTCTGGGGCCCCCAGTTGCGACCTACAGGACAGACCCAATGAGGGCCTTGGACAATGTCAAAGAACTGGAATCACTCGCGACCCGTGCCGCAGACGGGGACCAAGCCGCGTTTCGTACACTCGTGGATAAGACCCACGCGACGTCGTACCGGCTCGCTCTCCGCATGCTCAGCAACCCGGCGGAAGCCGAAGATGTTGTGCAGGAGACGTTCGTTCGCACCTGGCAAAGCCTGGGCAAGCTCCGGGACAAGCGGGCGACCCTGGCATTCATTTGTCGGATCACCCGCAACGTTGCCACGGACAAGCTGCGCAAGCGTGGCCGCCGGCGCATCGAGTCTCTCGACGCACAGATCGGTGACGGTATCGGCGCATTGGTCGACTCCATCGCCGACGATGGTCCCGCACCCGACGAGTTGGTGTCGTCCGCCCAGGTTCAAGTCGCTGTCCGCGCCGTCGTCGATCAACTCAAGGACAAACACCGAATGGTGTTGTTGCTCCGCGAGGTCGACGGCATGTCCTATGACGAAATCTCAACTGTGCTCGGCGTACCGGTCGGCACGGTGGAGTCGCGTTTGCACCGCGCGCGTAAGGAGTTGGCTCAAAAACTCGAACGACTCGTTCGCGCACAACAGAAGGAGGCAGCATGAACTGCCGTGAATGTCAGAACAACCTGTCCGACTACCTAGACGATCGTCTGGACCAGGCTCGCCGCGACCATATCGACGCCCATCGGCGCGAATGCGCCGAGTGTGAGCGGGCGTATCGGTTGGTGCGACGCACGGCAGAGGTGCTCGCGGCCGAAGGGGTCGCCGAGCCACCCGACGATCTTGCCGCCCGTGCGGCGCGCGCCGCACTTACCGCCGAACCGCGTGGTGCACGCTCGTTCTTCGAGCGCTGGATCCCGGTTGCCTGGCCCACCGCGGCAGTGGCCGCCGCCGCGGCGATCCTACTGTTAGTCACGTCGCCGCCTCAGGCCCCCGCCGCATCGGTCGCCGACGCGGACCCGGTTAGCATCGTGCTCGACGACGTAGACGGTGATGATTTCGAGGGCGACGTTCTCGGCGTGGAGGACAACGATGAAGAATAGGCTCATCGGTATCGCCCTGGCTGTTGCGTTGCTCGTCGCGGGTGGAATCGTGGGCGCGGTCGTGGATCGCAATTGGGTGCGCAGTAAGCCCGCGGCGGAACAACCGTCGGGCAAGCGCGTCAAAGGTCAGGGCAAACGTCACAAGCGCATGCTCAAGCGTTTTCGCAAACGCCTTGGCTTGTCCGACGACCAGGTCAGCGCGGTGAGCAAGATCCTCACCGAGTCGCGGGGCAAGATGCGGCAAGCGCGTAAACAGGCGCGGCAAGACATCCGCAAACTGCTCAACCCGGAGCAAGTCCAGAAGTACGACAAGATGTTGGAGCGGCGCCGGCAGCGTCGTCGGGCACGGCGTGGGCGTCGAGGTCCGCGAGGGCCCCGCGGGCCATAGCGTGCTATGACCAATCCCGTGAAACGGCTCTTTGTCTGCCTCGGCGTGCTCATCGGTCTGGCCGGGACCGCCGATGCTCAGGTGACGACGGCGCGGCTGGTCGGCACGTGGCGTGGCGAACTGGTGGTGTCGTTGCCGGCCATTGCTACGGCCAAGCAACCCACCAAGCCAAAGACCCGCACGCTTCGGATCACGCTGGTGTTCAAAGCTGATGGCACGATGACGACCACGTCAGTCGGTGCCAAAGCCGAGGCCGGCTCGTTCGGCTTCGACAAGAAGGGACGGGTTCAGCTGCTCGACGACAAACGTCGCGTCGTGCTCGTGTGGGACGCCAAGAGCCAGGGCGCAAAGAAGCTAACGGGCGCGATCCACCCAGGACCGGGGCAGAAATTGCCACCGAGCGTCAACGTGCGAGCGACGTTGACGCTTACCCGCAAGTAGCGCCGGACCTACAGGTGCTCGTCGACGTACTGGCGGATGTGAAGGCGGGCGATCGAGTCGTCCGAGTCGAGAAACCGGAAGTGAGTGCCGCGCTCGTTACCCGTGGTGTTACCCACGACCTCGGCGGGCAGGGCCATCGGTGACGCTTCTCCGGGCAGCTTGAAGATGAGGGTGACCTGGGTCCCTGGCTGGTTGGGCAACGTGCCCGACAGGAACATGCCGCCCGCCGAGACGTTGGTCGCGTACTGGAAGTACTTATCCTGGCCATCGACCTCGACTACATGTAGGCCGAGGCGCAAACGCTTCTCGGTGCGGCGATCATCATCACTTACAGCGTGCATCGTCCGCATCATACAGGCCGGCTCTGACGCGTCCACATAAATGGTGACTCCGGAATCCTACACTTGACTACGTTGTAGGTGCACAGCGGTGTCAAAGCCAGGTCTTACACCACTGTTCGCTGCGCGACCAAAGTTCACTGGCGGCATCGATGTTGTCCGCGGCTTTGTTGGGCGCCGTGCGCTGGCAGTCATCGTAGTAGTAGCCGGTGTCATCGGCGACCTCGTCTGAGGTCGCACAATACAGTGTCGTCAGCGCGCCCTCCTCGACGCTGATCATCTTGCGCGTGTACAGCTGGCGGATCGGCCACGGCAAACGACGCCAGATGTGTGATGCGATGACGCCTGGGTGTAGCGAGTAGCTGTGCACCCCGGTGCCGGCCCAGCGCCGGGCCAGTTCTGCGCTGAACAACACGTTGGCCAGCTTGGAAACCGAGTACTCGGGAAAGCCGGTGATGGTCTTGGTTTTGCGCTGGAGCTGATCGTAGTTGATGCGGCTTTTGCGCGTGTGCGCTTTGCTCGCCACGTTGACGACTCGCGCAGGAGCGCTGGCCACGAGCAAGTCCTTGAGCAGGCGTGTGAACAGGTAGTGGCCCAGATGGTTGACGCCGAACGCCAGCTCGAAGCCATCGGCCGTAACGCCTCGCTGACCCGCGAGCCCAGCGTTGTTGATCAGCATGTGCAAGGCCGGCAAGCGCTGCTTGGCGGCGTCGGCGCTGGCCTTCACCGATGACAGGTCCGACAAGTCCAGATGCAGGTACTCGACCTGGTCGCTGCCCGTGGCCTGCTTGATTTCTTCGACGACTGGCAGGGCCTTGCTCTCCGAGCGGCAAGCCAGCACGACCCGTGCGCCGCGCCGCGCCAGCTCCAGCGCGGTGACCTTTCCGATGCCCACATTGGCACCGGTGACCAGGGCGATTTTCCCCTGCAAGTCGTTGGTATTGGCGGTGTTGGACATCTTTCCTCCGGCAGCAGCGATGCTATCTCACCCACTGCGCGATCACGTGGTAAACACTCTCGATGACACGCAAACGTACGTCGCTATTGGCGTCTGTTCTAGTCGCTGCCACCTCTATGAGTCTCGTTGCCTGTGGTGGCAAGAGCAAAACGCCGGCGAAGCCCAAGGTCGAAAAGCCGCGCACGCCCATGTCATTGATGGCCAAGACCGCGAACTACGCGGTGGTCGTGCGGCCGAACAAACTCGACGGCACCAAGATCGGCGAGCTGGCGCAAGGCATGATGGGCAGGCTCGGTAGCGCGAAACAGCTGCTCGCTGCCTGCGCCGTCAACCCGCTAAAGGACATTCAACTGTTCATCATGTCGGGGGACGCCGCGTCCGATCACGGGACTGCGTTCGTCAAGGGCACGTTCACCAAGAAGCAGGTCGACGATTGCCTGGCCAAGATTGAGTCGTCGGTGCCGGGGCTCAAAGTGGCCCGCGCGGGCGACATCGTCGAGTTGTCCATGGGCGAAAACAAGCTGTACGCGCGCTGGGTCCTCGGCGGCATCCTGGCATCGGGCATCAAGGCGCGGGTCGACATGACCCAGCTCGAAGGACCGTCTGCCGAGCTCGAGGCCAAGTTGGCCACCTTCAAGGCCGACGCGTTGCTATCGTTTGCGGCGCTGTCCGGAGCGCTCAAAGACGAAGAGACTCCCGTCGGCAAGCTGCCCCCGGAAGCTCGGCCGAGCAGCGCCCACGGCAACGTGGTGCTCAGCAACGGCATCGCCGTGGATATTAGTGCTGGCATGTCCAGCGACGGCGCGGCCAAAACAGCCCTGACCAAGCTGCAGGGCATGCTCGAGGGCGCCAAGAAGATTCCGATGCTCGGAGCCATGATTGGCGGGGTCAAGCTCGCCACCTCCGGCTCGAATGTCACTTTGGATGTGGCACTTAGCGACGATCAAATCAATATGCTGATCGGGGCTGCTAAGATGTTCATGTCCATGTAGTGAGCATCCTCGATGATGACAGCACGCGGCCGACCCGGTCAGCGGTAGGTCCGGCCGGCGCCGACAGCGTCGACACCGTGGTCGATCGCAAGCTCGCCCAGAACATTCTGGAACGGGGCTCGTCCATCGGCCGCTACACCGTGCTGGATGTGCTCGGGCAGGGCGGCATGGGCGTCATCTATCGAGCGTACGATCCCGAGCTGAACCGCAACGTTGCCCTCAAGCTGCTGCGTGTTCGTCGCGCCACGGCGGAGAACGCGGAGCGTGCTCGTGCTCGCATGTTGCGCGAAGCCCAAGCCCTGGCGCGGCTCAACCACCCCAATGTCATCGCGGTCTATGACGCGGGCACCTACGAAGACGATGT
>SPJJ01022850.1_pt1 | contig 24146 bp, 22 predicted proteins | sample 3741741 | NCBI WGS metagenome assembly SPJJ01 (sample SAMN10925908, study PRJNA522277) | cold seep metagenome | isolation source: Elba SIP-enriched marine methane seep metagenome, extraction at timepoint T1 | place: Italy: coast of Elba, Mediterranean Sea | collected 2014-05 | reverse complement strand
GTGCTATTCACATTGTATTGCATTCCCTGGTCGTTATTATTTAGCGAACCTGTTTGGTTAAGTCAGGTATTTTTAATCGATGACTGGAGTTGGTTGGCGATGATGGTACCTGTTCTTATTTGGTACGCTTTGTGTTTAAATTGGTGCGATAGAAATTCGGCCTGGCAGGAGTGATGGCAGGTTAAGCTTAATTTTATATTCCCAAAATGGAGAAAAATGATGAAAAAACTGATGACAATGATTTTTTTGATGGGCTCGTTGATAAGTTCAACGGCAAGTTTTGCTGAATGGACGTTGCTGCCTGAACAGTCGCATATACATTTTATCTCCACCAAAAAAACCAGTGTTGCTGAAATTCATACGTTCAAAAAATTCTCCGGGAATATTAGTAATAAAGGAAAATTAAGTTTTATAATTGATTTAGACAGCGTTGAGACGTTGATTCCTATTCGTAATGAACGCATGCGCAAGTTTTTGTTTGAAACTGCTAAGTTTCAGAATGCGACAGTGAAGGCAAGCGTTGATGCAAGCAAATTGTCAAAATTAAAAGTGGGGCAGACATTGGATGATGACATTGATGTCGAGCTTGATTTACATGGAGTAAAACACAGCATAGAAGCGCAGTTAAAAGCGGTAAAACTAGCGGGAGATAAACTGTTAGTCACTTCGTCGCGCCCACTTGTGATGAGCATGGCTGATTTTGGCTTAGTGAATGGCGTGGAAAGATTGCGTGAAATTGCTAAACTACCTTCAATTAGCGTGGCAGTGCCAGCAACAGTGAGTCTTGTTTTTCAGAAAAAATAAAGCCGTTATTGCGTCATGGGTCGACCTTTCATTGTTTCGACCCATGTTTTCAGCGTAATTTTCATCAGGCAAAAATGCCTCGTTAAAATAACACGATATAATGCGTCGTTTTTTTGCCCAATGCTATGCAGTTTGATCTACTGACACAAGATGGTTATGCCCGCCGTGGCCGTCTAAATTTTCCTCGCGGAGCCATCGAAACCCCTATTTTCATGCCGGTTGGAACCTATGGTTCGGTAAAGGCGATGACGCCTGAAGAGCTCACTGGTATGGGTGCGCAAATTATTTTGGGGAATACGTTTCATTTAATGTTGCGCCCTGGGATGGAAGCCATGAAAGTGCATGGCGATCTACATGACTTCATGCATTGGGAAAAACCCATTTTAACCGACTCAGGCGGGTTTCAGGTGTTTAGCCTGGGCGCGTTGCGTAAGATCAGTGAACAAGGCGTGACGTTTAAGTCGCCTATTGATGGGCGTTCCATTTTTATGGGGCCAGAAGAGTCGATGCAGGTGCAGCGGGATTTGGGGGCGGATATCGTCATGATCTTTGATGAATGTACGCCTTATCCGGCGACTGTTCAGGAGGCAGCCGATTCCATGCGGCTTTCTTTGCGCTGGGCAAAACGCAGTAAAGAGGCTCATGCAAATAATCCTGCCGCGCTTTTTGGGATTGTGCAGGGGGGCATGTATGCGCATTTGCGCGAAGAATCAATTGCCGGTTTGGTGGATATTGGTTTTGATGGATATGCCATTGGCGGGTTGTCTGTGGGGGAGCCCAAGCATGAAATGATGTCCACATTAAATGCCTTGCATGACAAAATGCCCCAACAAAAACCCCGTTATTTAATGGGTGTGGGAACGCCAGAGGATTTAGTGGAAGCGGTTCGGCGTGGCATCGACATGTTTGATTGTGTTATGCCTACGCGAAATGCCAGAAATGGTCACCTGTTTACCCGCACCGGCGAAATCAATATTCGTAATAGTCAGTACCGCTTGCATACTGGGCCAATTGATGAAGAGTGCGCATGCTATACCTGCCAGAATTACTCTTTATCGTATTTGCGGCATCTTGATAAATGCAGAGAAATGCTTGGCCCCAGGCTAAATACTATACATAATCTTTATTACTATTTAAGCTTGATGCAAGAAATGAGAGACGCCATAGAGGCGCAACAGTTTTGTGCGTTTGTTGAAAATTTTTATCAACTAAGAGGAAAAAATGCCCCAGCTATGTCATAATGGCTCGATTTTTTCCGGCGTTTGGTCGGGATGTTGACATAACGATAATTATTGAGGATGGCAATGAGTTTTTTTATCTCTGACGCGCTGGCTGAAGGAGCTGCGCCTGTAGCACAACAACCTGGTTTTGAAGCGCTATTGTTCCCGCTGGGCGTATTGGTGTTTTTTTATTTTCTGTTCATCAGGCCTCAACAGAAGAAAAGCAAGGAACAAAAGCAAATGCTTGCGGCACTGGCAAAAGGGGCGGAAGTGGTCACTTCTGGCGGTATTCTTGGAAAAGTCGCAGATGCGGACGACAATTTTGTCAAACTTGAAGTCGGTGACAATTTGTATATTCAGGTTCAACGTCATGCAATTGCCAACATGATGCCTAAAGGTACCTATAAAACGCTTAACAAGAAAAGCAAAAGTAACTGATCCTAAAGTAATGAAAACACATGGCTCGACCACTTGATAGAGTGTCGGGCCTTCGTCGTTTATAGATGGAATAAAAATGCAAAACCATTTCCCGATCTGGAAGAATTTATTAATATTACTGACACTATTTGTCAGCGTTTTTTATGCCTTGCCGAATTTGTTTGGCAGTGACCCTTCTGTCCAGATTTCGTCATCATTAACTACGCCTTTGCAACAGGGTCAAGTGGATAAAGCTGAAAAAACATTGCAAAGTGCCGGTGTGTCTACCAAATCGTTGGATTTTGCCGATGGGCGCGCGATTATCCGTTTCAACAATACCGATGAACAATTAAAAGCGGCGGATATCCTGCGTGAAAGCATGGGCAGCAAGGTCACTGTTGCTCTTAATCTAGCACCGGCGACGCCTGTGTGGTTAAGGGCATTAAATGCTGACCCTATGTACTTGGGGCTTGATTTAAGAGGTGGCGTACATTTTCTATTGCAAGTGGATATGGACGCGGCGACGAAACAGGCGCAAGAACGCTATTTCAATGATATACGCGCCTCTTTTAGAGCAGCTAAGTTGCGTTATCGTTCGGTTAAAAAAGAAGCGGGAGCCACGCGCATTATTATGCGAAATGCTGAAGATTATACGGCGGCATTGCAGCTGATGGATAAAGAGTTTAGAGGCTTGAAGGTTAAAGAGAATGAGCAGGAGCTTTCTTTGTTAGCGTCAATATCTGAAGCCGAGGTAACCGAGATCAAAAAATTTGCATTGGCGCAAAATATGACGACTTTGCGCAACAGGGTGAATGAAATTGGTGTGGCAGAGCCGGTGATTCAACAACAAGGCGATAATCGTATCGTTGTGCAGTTGCCAGGTGTGCAGGACACCACTCGGGCGAAAAAAATTCTGGGTAAAACGGCAACGCTGGAATATCGCCTGGTTGATATTGAAAATGATGTGCGAAAGGCACTCAAAGGCCGGGCACCGATAGGTAGTCGTCTGTATTACGAAAAAGACGGCAAGCCAATCTTGTTAAAACGCCGCGTGATTGTTACTGGAGACCAGGTTGTGGATGCTTCTTCGGGCATGGACCAGGATGGTTCGCCAGCCGTGATGATTACTCTAAATGGGGTGGGCGCTAAGAAAATGGGCAAAATGACACAGGCTAATATTGGCAAACCCATGGCGGTGGTGTTTATTGAATACAGAAATGAAACCCGTATCGTGAATGGCGAGAAAGTCAGGCATAAGGAGAAAGTGGAAAAGGTGATCAGTGTGGCGACTATTCGCGATGCATTCAGCAAACGCTTTCAAACTACGGGACTTGATAATGCGCAGGAAGCCCGAAATCTGGCGTTGTTGCTAAGAGCCGGAGCCTTGGCTGCACCTGTAGATATTGTTGAAGAACGCACCGTAGGGCCGAGTTTGGGGCAGGATAATATTGACAAAGGCATGATGTCTGTCATGGTTGGCTTGACGTTGGTTATAGTATTCATGCTTGTGTATTACAAAGTGTTTGGTCTGGTGGCGAATATTGCCTTGCTGTTTAATCTGGTGGTTATTGTGGCGGTGCTGTCATTATTACAGGCGACATTGACGTTACCGGGTATTGCCGGAATTGTATTGACTGTCGGTATGGCCGTGGATGCCAATGTTTTGATTTTTGAAAGGATTAAGGAAGAACTACGTGCAGGAGAGGCGCCACAATCGAGCATTTATTCGGGCTATGAGAAAGCCTTCGAGACGATCTGGGATGCGAATATCACAACCTTATTGGTCGCCTTGGTGCTGTTTGGATTTGGTACCGGCCCGGTCAAAGGTTTTGCTGTTACCTTGTCCATCGGTATTTTGGCTTCCATGTTTACCGCTATTTGGGGCACCCGGATGTTGATCAACTGGATTTACGGTGATCGCAAAGTCAATAAATTATTTATTTAATCTGATGAATAAAGAAATTAACTTTTTAGGTAAACGCAAGTTTGCCATGATTTTTTCAGGGTTGATGATTTTGGCATCAATCGTTTCTTTGGCTGTAAATGGACTGAAACTGGGCATCGATTTTACCGGGGGTACCCTGGTTGAAGTAGGCTATCAGCAGGCAGCAGACCTGACTCGAATGCGCGATAGTCTTGAGCAGGCTGAGTTTGCTGATGCGACAGTGCAGAATTTTGGCTCTGCGAAAGATGTGCTTATTCGTATTAAGCCAGATGAAGCATTAACCAGTTCAGAATTAAGCAATAAAGTGCTCGAATCGATTAATAAGGACGCTGACGAACACGCGCAATTGCGGCGGGTGGAATTTGTTGGTCCGCAAGTGGGCGATGAACTCACCCATGATGGAGGTTTGGCATTGTTGTATTCAATGTTAGGCATCTTGATTTATGTTGGCTGGCGTTTTGAATGGAAATTCTCGTTGGGTTCAGTGGCCGCACTGGTGCACGATGTGGTGATAACGCTGGGTATTTTTTCGCTTTTCGCAATGGAATTTGATCTAACCGTGCTGGCCGCTATTCTGGCTGTGATTGGGTATTCTTTGAACGATACTATTGTCGTGTATGACCGGATACGTGAGAATTTTCGTAACCTGCGTAAGGGCGAGCCAGAATATGTGATAAATGTGTCGTTGACTCAAACCTTAAACCGAACATTGATGACATCACTGACAACCTTATTGGTATTGGTGGCATTGGCGCTTTTAGGTGGCGAGATTATTCATAATTTTTCACTCGCATTATTGATCGGGGTGATTATCGGAACTTATTCATCTATCTATGTTGCAAGCCCGGTCGTACTTAGCCTTGGGGTAAATAAAGAAGATCTGATGCTGCCGGAAAAAGAAGGCGCAGACTTCGACAACATGCCGTAAATTAATTATTTAGTCGTGATTTTTTAATTAAAATCGCTGAAAAAATTCAAATTTGTTTAACATTAAAATCTGGAGTAAAAAATGGCAATTGAACGTACGTTCTCAATTATTAAACCTGATGCAGTTGCAAAAAATGTGATTGGCGAAATCGTTTCACGTTTTGAAAAAAATGGCTTGCGTATCGTGGCATCTCGCATGGTGCAATTAACTAAAGAACAGGCAGAAGGGTTTTATGCGGTGCATAAAGAACGTCCTTTCTTTAATGATTTGGTCTCTTTTATGATTTCAGGGCCGGTTGTAGTTCAAGTGCTGGAAGGTGAAAACGCGATTCTTAAAAACCGTGAATTGATGGGAGCAACCAACCCGGCAGAAGCGGCAGCTGGTACAATTCGCGCAGACTTTGCACAAAGCATTGATGAAAATGCCGTGCATGGTTCTGATGCAGTAGAGACTGCAAAAGAAGAAATCGCTTATTTTTTCTCGGAAGATCAGCTTTGTGAGCGAATCCGTTAAGAGTGAGTTAATCAATCTGCTTGATTTCGATAGAAAAGGCCTGCAGGCTTTTTTTGTCGAGTTAGGCGAAAAACCATTTCGCGCTACCCAGCTGTTGAAATGGATTTATCAGGAAGGGGTTGAAGATTTTCAACAGATGACCAACCTGAGTAAGTCTTTGCGCGCCTACTTGATAGAGCATTGTACAATTCAGGCACCTGAAATCCTGTTAGAAAAAATAGCCTCTGATGGCACCCGGAAATGGGTAATACAGATGAGTTGTGGAAACCGCGTGGAAACTGTATTCATCCCCGAGGAAAATAGAGGTACCTTATGTGTATCTTCTCAGGTGGGGTGTGCGTTGGCCTGTACATTTTGTTCTACAGCCCAGCAAGGTTTTAATCGCAATCTAAATGTTTCTGAAATCATCGGTCAGTTGTACGTGGCTCAGCAGCGTTTGGCTGACGATGCCAAGATTACCAATGTGGTGATGATGGGGATGGGGGAGCCGTTATTGAATTTTGATAATGCTGTGGCGGCGATGAATTTAATGATGGATGACTTTTGTTTTGGTTTATCCAAACGTCGGGTAACTGTTAGTACATCGGGTATAGTGCCAGCGATGAATCGGCTTAATGACGTGTGTGATGTTAGTATGGCTGTCTCTTTGCATGCGCCGACCGATGAATTGCGCAACCAACTGGTACCGATAAATGAAAAATACCCGCTTGCAGACTTAATGGAGGCCTGCCGGGCTTATGCCAAAGCCGGGCCGCGCAGACATATTACCTTTGAATATGTCATGCTGGATGGCATTAATGATAGTCGCCAGGATGCCAAAGCCTTGATTCGCTTGTTGAGTCATGTGCCATCAAAAGTCAATTTAATTCCCTTTAACCCGTTTCCTCAGACGAATTATCAGTGTTCACCCATGCCTAGAATTATTGAATTTCGCGATACGCTACATAATGCGGGGTTGGTGACGACGATCCGTAAAACCCGTGGTGAAGACATTGATGCCGCTTGCGGCCAGTTGGTGGGACAGGTTAAAGATAAAAGTCGACGTCATATCAAATTGCAACAAATGAGGGCGGGAAATGCGATTTAACAGCGGGCAATTGTTGGCGCATACTAGCACGGCGAATCCACAAAATGCACCGGATGATGCATGCTCGACGGTTGCAAGTAAACGTTGGCGTGTGTTTAAACGCCAATCTGTTGTTAGCCTGATGATCATTAGCATGTGCGTTGTATTGTCTGCGTGTACGGTGCCCAAGAAAAAAACTTCAACGAAAGCCTCACCCACTAATTTGGCAGAGTTAAATTTGCAAATGGGTGCGCGTTATCTTGAATTGGGCATGCTGGATGTCGCAAAGGAAAAACTGGAAACAGCAGTGGCCTATGATGACAACAACCCTGAAATTCACAATGCATTGGCGGTTTTGTATCAACGTCTGAAACGTGATGATCTGGCGCGTACGCATTATCAACAGGCGATTGAGCAGGATACAGAAAACTTTGGAACATTGAATAATTACGGACGTTTTTTATGTCAGGCACTGGATTATGAAGAAGGGCTTAAGTTGTTAAAAAATGCGGTTGATATGCCACTGAATAACCGTAAATGGTTTGCACTTACGAATATAGGCTTGTGCTACAAAGGTCAGCTGAAAGTGCGTGAAGCAGAAAAATCATTTCGCCGTGCATTACAGGTTAACCCAAAATATTCACCGGCATTATTGGAAATGCAGTTGATCAGCTTCAGCAATGGAAAATACATGTCGGCACGCGCCTTTTTGGAACGTTACCTTGAAGTCGCTCAACATACCGAACAAAGTTTATGGACGGCGATTCAGACGGAAAGAGCGTTAGGAAACCAAGCGTTTGCTGAGAATTATATTCAGCTGTTATTAACCAAGTTTCCAGCCTCTTCATCAGCGGATAAGATCAGGTTGATGACTCATAATTAGACACTACGTCAATTTTTAAAACACATCATGGCAAAACAACAACAAATTCAGGCTGTTCGTGGCATGCACGATATTCTGCCAGAACACTCCCCTTTATGGCAGAAAGTTGAAACGATTATCAGGGGCGTGTTGGATAGCTATGCTTATCAGGAAGTGCGCCTGCCCATCGTGGAAAAGACTGAACTTTTCAAGCGTTCAATTGGTGAGGTCACTGACATTGTTGAAAAGGAAATGTACACCTTTGATGACCGTAATGGAGATTCATTGACGTTGCGACCAGAAGGTACGGCAGGGTGTTTACGCGCGTGTATGGAGCATGGCTTGCTGCATAATCAGGTACACAGGTTGTGGTATTGTGGGCCAATGTTTCGGCATGAACGTCCGCAAAAGGGGCGTTATCGTCAGTTTTATCAGTTAGGTGTGGAAACTTACGGCATGCCAGGCGCGGATATTGATGCCGAAGTTATTGCATTGAGTGAGCGCTTGTGGAAAAAACTCGGTATTCGAAACCAGGTTGAATTGCAATTAAATTCGCTGGGAACCACGCAAGAGCGTGCAGACTATCGTGAAAAACTGGTTGCATATTTTAAGCAACATCTTAACCTTCTTGATGAAGACAGCTTGCGCAGACTGGAAACCAATCCATTACGCATACTGGACAGTAAAAATCCGGATATGCAAGCTGTTATAACAGATGCGCCTGTGTTGATTGACCATTTACAAGAAGAAAGTCTTGCACACTTTAATGAATTAACCGCTACGCTGGATGCGCTAGGGGTGAATTATGTGTTGAACCCGCGTCTGGTGAGAGGGCTGGATTACTATGGCAAAACCGTATTCGAGTGGGTGACCAACGAATTGGGTTCACAGGGTACGATTTGTGCGGGTGGTCGCTATGACAGTTTGATCGAACAGTTAGGTGGAAAGCAAAGTCATGCCATTGGTTTTGCGTTGGGGATGGAACGCTTATTGGCGTTGGTGGAAATGCAACAACAGGTGTTTGCAGAACGTGTTGTGGATGTTTTCATCATCAGAGTCGGCGACGCAGCGCAGCAGATGGGCATGCTGTTAGCCGAACAATTAAGAAATGATGTTCAGGGCATTAAAATTCAGCTTAACTGCAGTGGTGGTAGTTTTAAAAGTCAGTTTAAAAAAGCGGATAAATCCGGTGCCGAATTCGCCATAATTATTGGTGAAGATGAAGCCCAACAGAATAATGTGAGCCTAAAACCATTACGCAATGAACAAGAGCAGCAAACCTTGAGTATTGCAGAACTTGTTCAGACTCTGACTCAATGGCAACAAGGCTCCTTGTAAATTTAGATGACCTTGAAAATAACTTTATTTATCAATAATTAAAGAGAAAGACTGTGGAAATTTACGAATCAGAAGAACAGCAAGTTGAAGCACTGAAGCGCTGGTGGAAGAGCAACGGCTCGTCCTTGCTAGTAGGTGCCGGATTAGCGTTAGTCATTGTGATGGCCTGGAATGGCTGGCAATCACATCAGGAAAGCCAGCTGAATCAGGCTTCTGTACTTTATGAACAATTGCTGGAAGCATTGGCGAACGAAAAGCATGATTCCGTAGAGAAAATTGCCCAGCGATTGAGTGATGAGTTTTCGGCAACGCCTTATGCTCAGTACAGTGCATTGGCACTGACAAAAAGCAAAGTGCAGAAAAATGACCTTGAAGCAGCCAAAGCTCAGTTACAACAATTAATGCAGCAGGCCAAAAGCGAAGAAATTCAACATGTAGCCCGTTTGCGCCTGGCACGTTTAATGTTGGCCAGTCAGGACTATGAAAAAGGACTTGAAATTATTTCCCAGGCTGATCTTGCCTCGTCTGAAGGTTTCTCTTCCAGTTATGATGAATTAACGGGTGATCTGTATGTGGCGATGGGGCGTCTCGGAGAAGCGCGCACAGCTTACCAAAGTGCAATCAGAAGCGGAGGTATGTCTCCATTTCTACAATTTAAGCTGGATGATATTAGTGCCCCAGAAATTGAAGAAACCATTGAGCCCTGATTTGAAATTACTCTTTAGATGGGAGATGCTGTTTTGAAAATGCCGCGCATAGATGATTTACATACAATGAAGATTGCTTGCTTTATGGTGCTGGCATTAACAATCAATGGATGTGCGGTTTTTGAGGCAGGTGGCGACTTAGTGAGCAGTGTCACCGGTGTATTCACCGGAGGCGATGATAACAGTGAACCCCCGGCTGAGTTACGTGAATATGTGTCGGAAATTGAAATCGATAGCCTATGGGAACGACAAAGTGGTTCAGGTTCTGAAGACTATTTTTTAAAATTAGTCTTGGCCATTGCCTATGGGAAAACCTTTAGCGCGGATCAGCATGGTTTACTTGAAGCCCGCGATGTCAATTCGGGTGAACTGGTTTGGGAACAGGAAACAGAATATTCATTTTCTGCAGGACCCGGTACAGGAATAGACTTGGTCGTGATGGGGACAAGTAATGCTGAAGTGGTCGCTTTTGATTTAGAAAACGGCGAGCCAAAATGGCGTACACGGGTCTCCAGTGAAATTCTGGCCGTGCCGGTGCTGGCCAGCAATGTGGTGATCATAAGAACTATTGATGGCAAAGTATTAGCGTTGAGTGAAGCGGATGGTAGTAAATTGTGGGAATTTGAACGTAGCGTGCCGGCTTTAAGTATTCGGGGGAGTAGCACACCGGTTGTGGTTGGGGATAATGTCATTATTGGTTACGCCAATGGCAAAATGACGGCACTACGCTTAAGTGATGGTAAAAACTTGTGGGAAACCAGTATTGCCATTCCTGGTGGACGCTCAGAAGTTGAACGCCTGGTCGATTTGGATTCAGATCCTGTAGTATCTGACGGCGTAGTTTTTATTGCCAGTTTCCAAGGCGGCACCTCAGCTGTTCTAGATATTGATGGTGATGTTTTATGGCGCAATGAAGATGTGTCTTCGTACTCCGGCTTAGGATATGACTGGCGTTATTTGTATGTGAGTGATGCTGAAAGTCGCGTCTGGCAGCTTGATCAACGTAATGGTGCCGGTTTGTGGAAACAGGACGAATTACACCATCGTAGATTGACGACGCCGGTAGCCTATGATGACTTTGTTGTAGTGGGTGACTTTGAAGGTTATTTACATTGGCTGGCCGTGAGTGATGGCAGACAATTAGGTCGTGTTCATGTGACCGATGCAGCGATTGAAGCACAACCTGTTGTGGTTGACAACACCGTGTACGTCTATGCAAAAGACGGCACGATAGCGGCTTATAAAGCACGAGTATTCTGATGTTACCAGTCATTGCCCTGGTGGGGCGCCCCAATGTGGGCAAATCGACGTTATTTAATTATCTGACACGTTCTCGAGAAGCCCTGGTGGCCGATTATCCTGGGCTAACGCGTGACCGGCAATATGGCCGGGTTAAGCGCGGTAATCGCGATTGTCTGGTGGTTGATACAGGTGGCATTGCGGATGATTCTGAAGGAATAGATGTGTTTGCCCAAAAACAAGTCGATGTTGCTCTACAGGAAGCGGATGTCATTTTTTTTATGGTCGATGCACGAGAAGGAATCAATGCATCGGATGAAGCCATCGCCCAGTCATTGCGCAAGTTGAGTAAACAGGTGGTTTTGGTTGCCAACAAAATTGATGGCATTAATATTGATGTGGCTGGGGTTGATTTTTATTCGCTGGGGCTCGGTGAGCCTCAACATATTGCTGCCACCCATGGACGTGGGGTGAATGAGCTGCTTACGATTATTGATATCCTATTACCGGAAGCCGAAGATGCCGAAGACGATGAAGAGACACGCGGTATTGGCATTGCCATAGTCGGGCGTCCTAATGTTGGTAAGTCAACCCTTGTTAACCGGCTGTTAGGAGAAGAAAGGGTTGTCGTGTTTGATGAAGCCGGTACCACGCGTGATAGCATCTATATTCCATTTGAACGTAACGACCAGTTATTTACATTGATTGATACAGCAGGCATGCGGCGCAAGTCTAAAGTTTCTCTGGCAATTGAAAAATTCAGTGTAATTAAATCGTTACAGGCGATAGAAAAATCCAATGTGGTGATATATCTGATTGATGCCAGTGAAGGTGTGACTGATCAGGATGCGCATCTATTAGGCTTGGTGTTGGAGGCTGGACGCGCTCTGATTATCGGTTTAAATAAATGGGATGGAATTCCGCCAGAACAAAAAGATCTGATAAAAAAACAGATTGAGATTAAATTGCCTTTTCTTGATTTTGCAGAAAAACACCCTATATCTGCGTTACATGGTAGTGGGGTTGGAAAATTGTTTGATGTTGTCCATGATTTGTATGACTCAACTATGATCGATATGTCCACCCCTGAACTGACCCGTATCTTAAAAGATGCACTGGTATCACATCAACCACCGCTGGTACGTGGTCGCCGTATCAAATTAAAATATGCGCATCAGGGCGGACGCAATCCACCCGTCGTAGTGATACATGGCGTGCAAACGGACTCTCTGCCAGGCTCGTACAAACGATTTTTGATGAATTATTATCGAGAACAACTCGGGCTAAAGGGCACGCCGGTGAAATTGTTATTCAAGTCACCCGACAACCCGTTCCAGGGGCAAAAAAACAAACTGACCGAGCGACAGCAAAAGAAGCGTAAACGATTAGTTAAATTCAGTAAGCGTAAACATCACTGATGTAAAATTTCCAGCAAGACAATTGCAGGGCAATGAAGCGTTGACTCCTCCGAAGCAATATCAACTGATTATGTTGATGGTCTTATTCCGTAAATGAATTTCAGGTTTATCTGAGTTGTTCAGGATAAATACGCGTTTATAATATTTCGTTGTTTATCAAACCGAGAGCATAGCGGGTGAGCATCCTTTTTCCTACACGATCTTTGGCCAGCAAGTTGGCCGTGCTGTATGCCTTCACCACATTTACCATTTTATTGGTCGCTTCGGCAGCATTGTATTGGTCGGTTGTGGAGCATTTGCAGAATGAGCACCAGGGCTTATTGAAGGCAAAAATTGTAGAGCTACGTGAATACTTTTCCAGCTCCTTAGTTTTTAATGAAGAATTACGGCACTTGATTGATGTAGAACATCATCACTCTGAAATGCCGCATTCGTCAGCTATTCACCCCGGCGCACCTCATCATGTATATGTGCGAATAGTGAATCAGCAGGGAGAGTTGATTTTACAATCTGAGCGAATGCCCTCTTTACCCGAAGGTATTAACTTTCCGCAAATAAATGCCCAGCACCCAGAACAGGTGATGACCAATAAAATGCTGGCTGGCAATCAATTTTTTTTGCTGGGGACTGCTGCAGTTCACACAAGACTGAAGGCAGATGAAGAGCAACTTTTTATTCAAGCCGTACTCGAGCTGCAAGCCGATGAAACATTACTGACAGATTATCGAAAGAATCTATTTGTGGTGTTAATTGTAGGTGTTTTACTGTCTGCACTCACCGGTTATTGGGTGACTCGACGTGGATTACAGCCTTTGTTGGCGATCACCTCTTCAATCCACAACATAAATGTAGACAAACTTCATCAACGCGTGCTGACGGAAAAATTACCCACCGAAATTGCTGTGCTGGGTACGGCTTTTAATGAAATGTTGGTGAGACTGGATGATTCATTTGAGCGACTGTCAGGTTTTTCATCGGATCTGGCACATGAATTAAGAACGCCGGTCAATAATATTATGGGAGAGGCCGAAGTCGCGTTATCAAAGCAACGCACGGTAGATGAATATACTCAAGTGTTGGTCTCCAATATGGAAGAATGCGCACGCTTGGCACGCATGATAGATGCGTTGCTTTTTCTGGCTAAAGCTGAAAACCCGCAGACTAAAATACAGCGGGAACAACTGGTGTTGTCACAGGTATTTCAAGTGTTACAGGAGTATTATCAGCATTTAGCAGAGGAAAAAGAAATTGAGATGACCTGTGATGCTGAACAATTAACTATTTATGCTGACCCGGGTTTGTTGCGTAGAGCATTGGGGAATATATTGGACAATGCCTTGCGACATAGCCATAAACATGAACAGATTAGCATGAAAGCCCGCTTAGAGGATGGCTTTGTGGTTGTAAGTATTAAGGATCAGGGGGAAGGTATTGTAGAAGAACAGCTTCCATTTATTTTTGAGCGCTTCTTTCGAGCGGATAAATCGCGCCAGCGCCAGACTCAGGGTAGCGGGCTGGGGTTGGCAATAGTCAAATCTATTATGCTTTTACATCAAGGTGAGATAAAAATTAGCAGCCAGGATAATGCAGGGGTGCTCGTAGAACTATTTTTTCCGCAAAAAGAATGTACAAAAAATTCATGATTGGAAAAAACAACTTCAAAAACCCAAGAATAAAACGTACTATTAAAGAACAGAAAAATATAATACAGATAATTCTTTATGATCAAGGTTTTATTGGTCGATGACCATGAGTTAGTGCGTTCTGGGGTAGCTGCATTGCTGAATGCAGTGGACGACTTCTCCGTTTTCAGGGCATGTGGCAGTGGAGAGGAAGCATTAACATTTATGCAAGACCATCAACCCAATGTTGTGTTAATGGATATCAAGATGCCTGGAATTGGTGGTGAGGAAGCGTGCCGTAGAATTTTAAAAAAATATCCACTAACCAAAGTCATTGCCCTGTCTATCTGTGATACAGGGCCGGTACCTCAACGTTTGTTAAAAATGGGGGTGCAAGGTTTTATTTCCAAAGGCTCTTCGCTAGAAGAAACAGTCAATGCCATTCGTACGGTGATGGCTGGCAGGCGTTACCTGTGTGCAGAAGTGGCAAATAACCTGGTTTTTCAAGGTTTGGAAGAAGACAGTGATTCACCCTTCGTAAAATTATCGCAGAGAGAGTCGCAGGTTGTTGATTTGATATTGCAAGGGAAAAGCATTAAAGAAATGTCTGACATTCTCATTATCAGTGATAAAACTGTAAATACTTATCGTTACAGGTTGTATGAAAAGTTGCATGTGAAAAACGATGTGGAGCTCACGCGTTTAGCAGTGCGATTTAATTTGCTGGAGTCTATATAAGGTTGTAACCAGTTAAACAGGTTAATCTCCAGTTTCACCTGTTTAACGTTAGGACATAGGGTTAGATCAACGCTTGTGCTTTATCAAATGCGTCTCTGAAATCCAGGTACAACGGTTTATCAGTAGTTAGCATGGATTTCAATAATTCGTGTTGCAGAATGTATTTAACATTACCGACTGCCAGTGGCCCGACACCCACTGCAGCGTTGGTTTTTGGTGCATGAATTAAGGGCTCGCCACTATCATTAAAATTAATGCCTTCTATTCCCATAGGCGGTACAGCATTTACATCGCCGGCCACTTTCAGGTTTGCTGCTTTAGACAGTACATCTGCATTTAGCACCTGAATACCGGCTTTGGCCGCACAAAAAATCACATCAACATCAGCAACAAGTTCTGCTTTTTCATCATCTGAGCTGGCAACTGCCCAGTCTAAAGATGACTTAAAGCGCCTGTTATACTCTTTGGCTGCATCTTTTGCGGCATCTAGCGACAGGTGATCCACCAAGCTGGTTTCGGCACCGGCTAATGAGGCAATAACCCCGGTGGCAATACCGACGGGGCCGGTACCACCAAACACCAGTGCTTTACAGTCGCTTAAGGGCTTTTCATGCTTGTCATTAAGTTGTTTTTCTACACAGGCAACCAGAGCAGCAGCAGTAGTGTAAGCACCACTTGGATCAGCAAAAACGGACAGTTCAAAAGGAGGAACCATCGCCTGTTGTGCCGCTTTCAGCATATCAATGGCCATCCCCATGTCTCGCCCACCAATGAAAATGCCGGTTTTCTTTACACCTGAAGGGCGGCGAGAAAATATGGCGTCCTGGGTTAGGCGATGGACATCTTCCAATTTGACGTTCGCGTAAGGGGTCAGGACATCAAAGCCTGCGTCAAGCGCCATGTTAACGTCGAAAGGACTGTTATTTGGCATCGGGTCGAACATATGGAGGATGCTCCGGGTTTCCAACTTGGTTTCTCCTTTGTCAGAATGTAGACAACAATATTTAAGCAGATTCTTTAATAAACTCACGAGCGACTTCAAAAGCGTGTTCAAAATGTAAATAAACCGGTTTTTCCGATTCGATCATTCTTTTAAGCAGGCGGCTTTGAGCCTGGTACTTCACATTACCGATGACTAATGCGCCGACGCCGACAGCATGGCTAGTGGAGCCCTCAATGGGTTTGCCGTTGTCGAACGCATCCAGCCCGGCAATACCGGAAGGAGGCACCGCATTGACATCGGCTGCCACTTTTAATTGTGGTGCCGAAGCAATCAAGTCGGCGCTTAATAATTCAATGCCTGCTGCACCGGAGGCAAAAACAACATCTGCAGTTTTGATGTATTCAGCTTTGTCACTGTCTGCACCTGCGCTGATGGTGATTTGGCCATCACCAAATTCATCACTACATAACTCGGCAATTCTTTCTGCTTTATCGATGTTGCGGCCAATGATTTTGACGTTGGCGCCGGCTTGCGCAGCAATGACGGAAGCAGCCTGACCCACCGGGCCGGTACCGCCTAATGCAAGGATATTTTTTCCTTCAAGTGTAGTCGAAAACTTCTCATTTAATTCTTTTTCTACACAGGCAACCATGCCCGCCGCAGTGGTAAATGCACCGCTAGGGTCTGCAAATACTGAAACTTCAAAGGGAGGAACCATTGAGTTTTTTGCCATTTTCAACATATCCATGGCTTGTTTGGTTTCCCGTCCACCAATAAAAATGGCGGTTTTTTTCAGGCCTTTGGGCGTGCGTGAAAAAATGGCATCCTGAACCAGGCCGCGGACTTCACTGGGCTCAACATTTATATATGGGATGGCAGATACCCAACCAGCATCCATTGCCATATTAACATCAAAAGGGCTCAGGTTTTTTGCAGTAGTGAGCATGTGTAAAATGAATGGTTTTTCCATGTTTACCTCTATTTTTTTCTGAGGGTATAGTATAGAAGAATTTTATTGTTGATAACAGCCTGGTAAACGCTTGGTTAAGCGTGAACACAGCCACTTGTGTCAGTTTTTTGACTGGATGGATGAAAGACATACAAAGAAGACAAGCATTAGATGCACGAAATGCACAATCAGATAAAGATGGCTTGAGTGATAGTATTTGTACACAGGTTTTTACGCAACCAGAATACCAGCAGGCAAACGTCGCTATGTGGTATGTGCATTGTCGTTCTGAAGTCAGGACGCTGGATGCAATTGCTGCGCAGCTGTGTACAGACAAAACCATTGTTGTGCCATTTTGTACAAAAAATGAGATCGGCGAGAACATGTTAGGGTTGTGGCGATTACAGGCTCTGAACGAATTGCTTACCGGTTGTTGGGGAATTCTGGAGCCGCCGCCGCAACGTTGGTTTGAGTCTGAGCGACAAATTTCGGCGGATCAACTGGATGTGATTGTCGTACCCGGTGTGGCTTTTGATCGTCGTGGAGGGCGTCTGGGTAATGGTGCCGGATATTATGATCGTTTATTACAGCAAGTGAGGCCAGACACCTGCTTGTTGGGTGTGTGTTATGAGTCACAACGGGTTGATCAGGTGATAATGGAAAAACATGACGTAGCGATGCATAAAGTGATTACGCAACATGCAATTTATACAAGCGAGGAAAATTGATGGACTTATCGGCATGGACAGCAGAACTGGATAGCCCGGCTTTTGTATATGATGAGCAACGACTGAGAAGCAATTTCCAGGCAACGGCAGACTTATGTCGTGAAAGTGGCTGTCATTTTCTGTTTTCCATAAAGGCATTGTCATTGCAGTGGGTGATAAAACTGGCGGCAGAATATGTGGACGGGTATTCTGTCAGCTCCCTGTTTGAGGCGCGTTTGGTCAAGGATATTGTCGGTTCCCAGGCACATATTCATCTTACAACGCCGGGCATGAGAGAACATGAGTATGCAGAGCTAGACCGCTTATGCAGTCATATCAGTTTCAATTCCTTGTCACAAATGAAACGCTTGTCTGGCACATCAGTCAATGCATCATTGGGCATACGCTTAAATCCAAAAGTGCCTGCACAGTTAGATCAACGCTATGACCCATGCAGGTTACATTCCAAACTTGGCATTGATTTAAGTTATCTACAAGCGAATCAACTACCAGACAACATTGAAGGTTTGCATTTTCACACCATGTTTGGAAGCAACGAATATGATCATTTGCTGCTAACGGTAGAAAAAATTACCAAGGTATTAGGTCAAAAATCCAGTACAATTCAGTGGTTAAATCTGGGGGGCGGTTATTTTTTCAGTCAGATTGAGGATCGGCAAGGGTTTATCCAGATGGTCAAAAACCTACAAAAAATACTGGGTGTCACGGTATTTATCGAACCGGGCAATGCCATTGTAGGGGAGGCGGGGTTTCTGGTCAGTAAAGTCATCGATCGTTTCAGCAGTGATCAAAAGACCGTTGTTATCGTGGATACCAGTGTCAATCATCATCCAGAAGTTTTTGAGTATCAGGTAAAGCCACCGCTTTGTCATCCCCAAGCGGGTTCCAAGCCGGTCATTATTGCAGGGTCTACCTGCCTGGCGGGAGATGTTTTTGGGGAGTATTTTTTAGAAAAAATGCCAAATATCAACGATTTAATAGCTTTTGGCAATACAGGTGCTTATAGTTTGGTCAAAGCCAGCCGATTTAACGGATATAACTTACCGACAATTTATAAATTTAACCGACAGCAATTAATGCATCTAAAAACCTATGAATATCAGGATTTCAGGCAGCATTGGACATCGCAAGAGTAGTCAGTCATGGCTGTAGTTGTGTCAATAACCAGTGGTAAAGGTGGGGTAGGTAAAACCAATGTGGCTGCAAACCTTGGTTTATCCCTGGCTTTGCGCAATGCAAAAGTCTGCGTATTTGATGCCGATAGCGGACTGGCAAATATCAATATATTGCTCAATATTCACCCGCAATACAGTATTGAACATGTACTCAGTGGCGAAAAACATATACAAGATATTATTGTTGAAACCGCAGATGGATTGAGTATTGTTCCTGCCGCATCCGGCATACAATCATGCGTGGATCTGGATGAAACGCAGCGCCAAATCTTGATAACAGCGCTTCATGAGCTGGAAAAAAAATTCGACTACATCATTATTGATACGGCAGCAGGCATAGATAGCAGTGTATTGGATTTTGTCGCCTCTTCACAATACCGGGTGATTGTCATCACCCCAGAGCCCACTTCGTTAACGGATGCTTTTGCCTTATTGAAGTTGTTGGCGTTACGTGGCGGAAAACGTAATATTTTTGCCATCGTCAATCGTGTTGATGGTTACAAAGCCAGCCAAATTGTGTTTAAGCGTTTACAATTGGCGGTGGATAAATATCTAAAGATTAACCTTCAATTTTTAGGGTATCTGGCCAACGACAGAGCTGTACAGGATGCCGTCAGACAACAAGTGCCAGTGGTTATTGGTAGCCCGGATTCTTCTGTCAGTTGTTGTTTTTTTGCCTTGGCAGACATTATTAAACGTCAGTTTGTAAATGAAAAACAGCAGCCTTATTTCAGTCATTTTTGGGCAAAACTGGCATCTTCACAACTAAAAAACCAACGCCAGCGTGAACAGACGGCGATAAAAAAACTGTCAGGCAGTCAACGCACCTCTGCGCAGACGGAAATACGCCTGGAGGATATTTTTGACTGGTTGAAGCAGAATGATTATGCAGAAGCAGAAATGGCGTGCCTGATGAACAAACTCGACGAGTTGTATCAAAAACAGCATGCACAGCCGTTTAAAACTCCTCAGCAAATGGTGAACGAATGGTTGGACGAAGATGATGGAGAGCAGCAGGCATTCTCATTGCATAAACATTTGCTGGAGACGTTCGAGCAAAAGTTCCACAAAAAGCTGGATGACCCGGTAGACAAGTTAGTCAATCGAATGCAGGATGAAAGCTTTGATCAGCAACGATTTACGGATTTAATGAAGCAGTTTTGTCTGATTTATCAGTTCCGTTTTGGTCATCGCTATCTGGGGGAAAGCCAGGAGTTGCTCGACGACATTGAATTATTATTGGAAAGATACCGCCCTTGAACAACGCGTAAATGAAAAAAAGCGACTTTACATATGATTTGCCGCCACACTTAATTGCACAGCAGCCTTTAGCACAGCGTAGCGCCAGCCGAATGTTGTGTGTGGATAAACACAGCGGCGCAATAGGCGATCGGCAGTTTATGGATTTTGCAGATCAAGTACAGCCTGATGACTTACTGGTTTTTAACGACACAAAAGTGATTCCGGCGCGCTTATTTGGCCACAAGCAGAGCGGCGGCAAGGTTGAAATACTACTGGAAAGAGTGACCGGCCCTCATCAGGCGTTGGCGCATATGCGCGCCAGCAAATCACCCAAGGCAGGTGCAGTGATTGAACTGGATAACAAGTATTCGTGCCTGGTGGAGGGACGAGAAGGCGATTTGTTCAAGCTGACTTTCCCTGAGCAGCCGGGTTTAAATGCGTTGATGGCAGAAATTGGGCACATGCCGTTGCCACCCTATATTGAGCGTGAGGACGATGAATTTGACCAGCAACGCTATCAAACGGTATTTGCCCGCGAGGCAGGCGCGGTGGCCGCGCCTACGGCTGGTTTGCATTTTGATGAAGCCATGATGCAGCGTTTGCAAGATAAGGGGATTGCCAAAACATTTGTGACCTTGCATGTGGGCAGCGGTACGTTTCAGCCAGTTAGAGTGGAACAGTTGTCCGAGCATGTCATGCATCATGAGTTATTTAAAGTCTCGCAGCAAACAGTCGCCGCAGTTAACGCGACAAGACAACGCGGGGGGCGGGTAATAGCGATTGGCACCACCGCCGTGCGGGCGCTTGAATCGGCATCCAGCAGTGGTCAATTGAAAGCCGGATATGGGGATACTGACTTATTCATTACTCCGGGCTATCAGTTCAAGTCTGTCGATGCCATGTTGACAAACTTCCATTTGCCAGAGTCCACCTTATTAATGTTAGTGGCTGCATTTGCCGGATACGACTCGGTGATGAATGCTTATAAACATGCCGTTTATAAAGAATATCGATTCTTTAGTTATGGTGATGCTATGTTTCTACAATGATAGAATCTGCTTTTTAGCGTATAAAACAGGAGTGGCTAGATGGATCAGTTTTTTCAAAAGCTCAAGTGGGTGAGTGTCATCGGTGGCGTTGCACTCAGTGGTCTGGTCGTGAGCGGTTGTGATAATGGCTCGAGCAAGCAAACGATTGCTTCCTCGCAGCAAGCGCAGAAATTCAAAAATGACACCATCATTTCCGGAAAAATCACCTTGGAAAGTGGTTCGATTAATTCAGGGGAAGTGAAAGCTAAGGATAAAAAAGGTCAGGAAATTGCCAGCACGGAGCTAAACAACACCAATCAATTTATACTCAGCATTCCGGCTATGACACCTTTGCCCGTGACAATGACGTATTATCCGGGGGAAAAGGAAGACATGCAGGAGCCGTTATATACCGTGATTATTTATCCTTCTATTAAGAAATATGATATCAATGAACGTACCACAGCAATTGCTAAAGCGGCCAAGAAAATGGGCGGCTACACCGCAAAAAATCTGACTATAGCGGCTGAGAGCGCCATTCATGTTCCTGATGCTAATAAAACCAGCACGGGTTTTCGCGGCGACCCGACCAAGCAATACGGTGGTTGGCATTAATGGCTGATTTTTTAGGATCAACGTAGCGTCAAGACTCTGACAATACTGAAAAGAAGCCGTTATAATAGCGGCTTTTTTATTATTGCCCACCCATGACCACACTCCGGCTGTTTAATCCGCAATTACCTGACCAGGCTGCATCGCTCATCGTTTGGAACGGGCTGAATGGGTGCGGTGATTCACTGGCGTTGGCCGAGGCTATTCAACAGCATAAGGGCTTATGCGTCATCGTTACCGAAGATTCACAAACAGCTTTACGGCTGGAACATGAATTAGCTTTCTTTCTGGACAAAGCCTTTCCCATTTTGCATTTTCCCGATTGGGAAACCCTGCCCTATGATGTTTTTTCACCGTTACCGGAAATTATCTCGCAGCGACTAAAAACGCTGGCCGAATTGCCCGATACGCGACGTGGTGCACTGGTAGTGTCGGTGGCCACATTAATGCACCGGCTGGCACCCCGCGAACATGTATTAGCCAACAGTTTTTCGTTAAAAGTGGGGGGGCAGTTTAATCTGGAATTAAACCGGGTGCGACTGGAGGCGGTGGGCTATCAATGTGTTTCGCAAGTCTATCAGCATGCTGAATTTGCAGTGCGTGGCTCGAATGTGGACTTATTCCCGATGGGCAGTAAAAAGCCATATCGCATAGAGTTGTTTGACGAAGATATCGAATCGATTCGTACATTTGATCCAGATACCCAGTTATCGATTGAAAAAATCGACAAGGTAGAGTTGTTTCCGGCTCGCGAATTTCCATTTACCGATGACGCTATCAAGCACTTCCGCCAATCGTTTCGTGCCAGCTTTCCTGAAGTATCTGAGAAAAACCCGATTTATCAAGATGTCAGTAAAGCGGTTGCGCCGGGAGGTATTGAATATTATCTGCCTCTGTTTGTGGAAACGACCGAATCATTATTCGACTATTTGCCAAAAGATACGATTCTATGTTTGCCGAAAAACTTTGACCAGGCCGCGCAGAAATTTTCAGATGAAGCCGAAGAACGTTTCCAGCAACGTAAGTACGATGCACACCGGCCTTTGCTGGAGCCGCCTAGTTTATTCCTGAATGTTGAGCAACTGCAGCAAAAAACGCAGCACTTTGCGCGAATTCATCTCAATCAGGCAAATCAGGCGGCGATGTGTTTTGTTTGTGAAAGTTTACCCGATGTTAGTCTGGATGCGCGTAATAAAGAGCCTGGACAGCGATTGCGCCAATTTATCGAACATCATGCAGGCAAAGTGTTGTTTGTGGCCGAAACCGCCGGGCATCGTGAGTCTATTCTGGATAAATTAAAAAGCAGTAATATTCGTCCGCAACCAGTGGACAGCTGGCAGGGCTTTTTACAAAGTGATGAGTCACTGGCGATAATTGTTGCGCCAATGGATCATGGCTTGCTGCTTAGCGAACAAGGGGTGGCGATCATTACCGAAAGCCAGCTCGCCGGTGAACGTGTTCAGCAGCGTAGACGACGAAAACAGTCGGCAGCGCGAGAGTTGGAAAATGTCTTCAACAATCTGAATGAATTGACTGTCGGCTCGCCGGTAGTGCACCAGGAACATGGCGTAGGGCGTTATCTGGGACTGCAAACAATCAAGGTGGGTGAAATCGATGCTGAATTTCTCACGCTGGAATATGCCAATAACGATAAGTTGTACGTGCCGGTTTCCGCATTAAATATGATTGGGCGATACAGTGGTGTCAGTGCAGAAAACGCGCCGTTGCACCGCCTGGGTACCGACCAGTGGAGCAAGGCCAAGAAGAAAGCCATGGAACGGGCGCGTGATGTGGCGGCTGAGTTGCTGGATATTCATGCCAAACGTGCGGCCAAGCAGGGTTTCCAATTTACAGTGGGCGATGACGACTATCAGCGTTTTGCCGATGCCTTCCCGTTTGAAGAAACACCGGATCAAATGACCGCCATCGAGTCGATACAGTCGGATATGGATTCCAGCCAGCCGATGGATCGTGTGGTGTGTGGCGATGTTGGCTTCGGTAAAACCGAAGTGGCAATGCGCGCAGCGTTTATTGCTGTGCAAAGTGGCAAGCAGGTAGCGGTACTGGTGCCCACAACCTTGTTGGCGCAGCAGCATTACCAGAATTTCCGTGATCGTTTTGCCGACTGGCCGGTACGTATCGAGCCCATGTCGCGCTTTAATACCGCCAAGCAACACAAGAGCATTGCAGAAGACTTGCTACAAGGCAAGGTGGATATTGTTGTCGGCACCCATAAATTATTGTCCAAGGAAATTGAATACAAATCGCTGGGGTTGGTGATTATTGATGAGGAACACCGTTTTGGCGTGCGCCAGAAGGAACATTTCAAAAAGCTACGTAACCAGCTGGATATTCTGACCATGACTGCCACACCGATTCCGCGTACATTGAATATGGCGATGTCGGGATTACGCGATATATCCATCATTGCCACGCCGCCGCCGAATCGCCATGCAATCAAAACCTTCGTCACCGAATGGATAGATGTGCAGATTCAGGAAGCCTGTCAGCGTGAAATCAAACGCGGTGGGCAGGTGTTTTTTCTACATAATGATGTTAAGTCCATGGAGAAAATGATGCGCGAGCTGGAGCGTTTGGTGCCAGAAGCGCGTATTCGCTTTGCACACGGACAAATGCCGGAGCGCGAGCTAG
>SPJJ01010299.1_pt1 | contig 24342 bp, 13 predicted proteins | sample 3741741 | NCBI WGS metagenome assembly SPJJ01 (sample SAMN10925908, study PRJNA522277) | cold seep metagenome | isolation source: Elba SIP-enriched marine methane seep metagenome, extraction at timepoint T1 | place: Italy: coast of Elba, Mediterranean Sea | collected 2014-05 | reverse complement strand
CTCATGAATCCCAGGTCATAGACCTCGACGATGCCGGGATGATGGATGCTGGCCGCCGCTCGCGCCTCGTTGAAGAAGCGCTTGACCATGTTGGTCTTCTCGGAGAACGTCGGCAGCAGTACTTTGACCACCGCGTCGCGCTGCATCAGATCGTGATGCGCCACATACACCGCCCCCATTCCGCCCTCCGCGAGCTTATGGGTGATCTGATAACTGCCTACGCGTTCGCCTATCACGGCCGACCGAGCTTACCAGGAAGCGATGCGTCCGCGCCCGATCCGGTCACTTGATGCGGTCGAGGATCTCTTCTCGGGTCGCAATGCCCTTGTCGATCAACAACACCAGCACCTTGCGCAGCACGTTCTCATCCCGCTCGATCATCTGTTCGAGCTTTTGAATGCGGGCCTGCAATGTCGCCACCTCGGCGTCACGAAACACGCCGGGCGGTGATTGAGGATGAGGTGCACCAGGCTGGCCCAGCTCTATGGCCCGGGCCCGCATCTGAGCCGCGTTTGGTGTTGCGGGCGCCTTCGAGCGGCCTCCGCCGTCGTCGAGCTCGATCACTTCTACCGACGCCGGGAAGTCCGAGGTCGAGACGTTCCGCGGCGAGCGGGGATTCGACATGTCGTATGGCAGACCGGCATGACCACGGCCGTAGTAGCGGGCAAGCGCCTTTTCAATCGCCTTGGGGCCCGCGAGGTACGAACGCACGTTGAGCTGGGTGCGAATGCGCAGCTCATCGATGATGCCGAGATTGGTCGGGTCGCTCATGGCGACATCGAGGAACTTGCCGTCGATATTGAACGGAATCATCGCGTGACGCTCGGCCAGGTCCGCCGGCACCAAGTCGAGGACTTCCGGCGCGATGTCGGTCTGGCTGATGTTGACCACGGGAAAGTTCAACTGGTGGCTCAGAGCCTGGACCAGCGCGTCCTCGGTGACCATCTTCATGTCGATCAAGATGCGACCGAGATGACCGCCCCAACGACGTTGCTCACTCAACGCTGCGCGCAGTCCTCCCTGGTCCAGGACTCCCGCTTGCATCAAGATCTCGCCAAGCCTTTTTCGCGCCATGTTGTTACCTTCGCTGTGGTTCTAGTACTGACCGGTTACCCGGACGAAGAAACCGTGACTGTCTCGCTCGAGATCCGCCAGTTCGTCGTCCGAGAAGTGGCTGAGATTGTACCCGATCCCCAAACGGACCCATTCGTTGACGCTGTAGCCCACCTCGAGCAGCGTGCCAAACTGGGACTCGGTGCCGACTGACTTCCATAGCACCAATTGCCGCAGTTCGCCGCTGGCGTCCCATTTATCGTAGAACGCGTAGCCGAGCCGCAACAGCCACAGCAAAGCGTTGTTGCTCACATCGATGGTCTCGTCGCCGTCCATGAGCGCCACCGCCTGGGTGTGCTTGAACGCCACCTTGCCGGACAAGCGCAGGTTGTACGGCAGCTTGGCCAGGGGGATCGCCGCGAATACGTGGGACTGACCATCGACGCCATCACCCAAGATGGTGAGAGGTCGCTGATCGCGCAAGTAGCTATAGCGGGCCAACACCTGCAACCAGTCGTGCCCCCGCGGCCGATACGCCCAGCCCGCAGTCGCTTCCATGTAACGGGCGCGGTCGGCGAAGTCGTCGTCACTGGTCAAGCGATGGAACGTGTGGGACACGCGCAACCGCGCCAGGCCGGTGTGATCGCGGTTCGCTTTGTAGGCGGCACCGAGGCTGCCGACGACTTGCAGCAGATCACCCTCGGTGAGAATCAGCGGAGCGCCGGGTCCGACGCCGCCATGATCGGCAAAACTGCTCACCTCGCCGACCGAGCGCCGCGGATCGCTGGCGATCAGGTTGGCCAGAGCGTCGCCCTTGAGGCCATTGTCCAAACGCAGCTCGACGTGAGCGGTCGCGCGCAGGCGCTTGCGCTTGAGCTCCGCCGCGGCGTAACCGACGTTGCGTTGGTTGTTGCCGACCGGCGTACCATCCGGCAAGAAGCCGCCGAAGATCTGCTGGTGCTCGTAGCCGAGGCCGACGCGAAGGTCGCGGCGCGCATACCAGCGATGAGCGACACCGAGCACCGCTCGATTGCGATTGCCGAGGATGCCGTTTTCGATCTGGTACTCGCCGTAGGTGCGTGCGCCGGTGGTGCCCAAGCGATCTTCGGCACCGATGACCGTCGTCGAAACCAGGTGCCCCTGCTGCGACTGAACGCGCTCGCGTACGTACATCGAACCCGTGTCCGACAGGCTGGAGGTCAGGCCGATCTGCGCTGCGTTGTCACCATTCCAGCGCTGATACAAGTCCGCGGCGATCGTCGCCGACCGGGTGAGCTTCCAATCCGCCCCCACGTTGGTGGTGACCCCAGCAAGTGGCTCATCCGTGCGGGTAAGCGAATTCATGGGCTCGATCGGCTTCAGCAGCGGATCTGCGTCGCCGAGGCCGACCACGACTTGCTGGCCGGCGCGCACACGCAGCCGCTTCGTATAGTCGTACCCAGCCCGAGCGCCGAAGCCCAAGCGATTGGCTTCCAACGAAGCGCTGCTATCGGACAGCGCCGCGGTGGACGTGAGTCGGTGAAACGCCGTCTCGGCTTTGTAGTGCCAGCGACCCTTGTCCCGCGACCACTGCAGGCTGGTCAGGTGGGTCGCCCGCTCGTCGAGTGCCAGGGGATCCGGGTTGGCGGTGACGTCTGCCATCGTTGGACCGATGCGCGGCAGCTCCGCGACCTCGGCGATGTGACGCAGCCGAATCTGATCCGTCTTGTTGAGTTGATAGGTCACCAGGGCGCCGAGCTTGAGTCTGCCCTGCTCGATGAGCGAGTCACCGGCGGAGAAGCCGCGATCGAGTTGCTGGGCGAACGCCAACACGCGCACCCGCGACAGCGGCCCCGACTTGGCGAACTCGGACACGTGTACGTCGGCGGACAGTTTCCAGCCGAGCTGGAGCGCGTTGCGTTCCGGGTCCACCGTGTTGGCCAGGTGGTTCATGTTCGCGAACGTCAAGCCACCATCTTGGGACAGCACGTTGGCCGCGTCGCGATCCCGCGAGCCGGCGACTTCGGCGTGCAGCTTGGAGCGCTTGCCCAGACGGACCTTTACGTCTGCGCCGAACAGGCTATAGGTGGAATTGCTGCGATCCTCGGCGACGATGCCGGCGCCGACCGTCACTCGGTCGTAGCTGCCGCTGACCCGTACACCGCCGGAGCGCTGGCCGGTGCTGCGCGCATCGTTGTGCTCGTAGCGCACCTGAACGTAGACCGGGTGGCCGCCGCCAGGGCTGAGCGAAGAGTCGAAGTTGTCCACGACCCACCCCGCGTTGGAGGTCGATGAAACCGGCTGGACCAACATCACCCGCCCGCCAACGTAGTCGATGGTGTAGTCGCGATTGCGGGTGAGCACCTTCTCACCGAGCACGACCCCGGTGTCTCGGTCGCGGGTGACGACTTTGACGCGCTCGGAGCCCTCGGCCACGCTGCCGTGGCGCAGGTAGTACAGGCTGCCACCAGTTGCGCGGTACAGGTTGACGTCACGGGTCAGCTCACCACTATCAGTGGTACCAAAGGCCCTGACCTCGACATCGGTCTTGGCCACCTTGCGCTTGACGTGCACCAACGCGCCATCGACGGTGCGGTCGTAGCGGAACAGATGCCCGCCACTCATCCGCGTGTGGAAGCTACCCACGATCGCTTTGGAGTCGTCGGCTTCTACGCGCACGTACAGCTTGCCCCGGGTATTGACGTCCGCGATTTCCGTGGCGGAGTCGCCGTATACGGCGTAGTCGCGCATCGGGTCGACGATCTGGTTGAACAGCGCGCCGCTGCCCTGCTCTCGCGCGGTGTCGATGTGGGCGGTGATGTTGACCGACTTGAACAGGTCGCCACCGCGAACGCGCGCTTTGACGTACGCGGCCGCACGGCCGTGTAGCTTGAGCGCGCCCAGGGTCACCGTGGAGTCCGGCGTCATTCCCGGCAGCCACGCCCGGTCCGCCGACCAGCCATCGCTGGTGTACGACGATGTTGCGATGCCCTCGCCCAGCGCCATGACGAACATGTGCGTATCGGCGACCTTCACCGGCCAGTTGATCTCCGAGTGGTTGCCGGCCTTGTCGTAGGTTCGGACCGTGAGCTTGCTCTCGCCGACGGGGAGTTTCACCGCGGCCGTGAACCGACCATCGTCCGCCACGTGCACCGTGCGCTTGGTCTTGTCGCCAATCACCACCTTGTTGCCAGGGGTCGTCTTACCGGTGACGACCAACTCTTGGGTTTTGAGCTCGGTGCCTTTGGCCGGCAGGAACAGCGTGACATTGCCAGCTCGTACCGGCGCGGGCATTCCCACGCTCACCGGTGGCGGTGTCGGCTTCGGCACCTTTGGCGTGCCGGGCACCCGCGGTTTGATCTTCGACCTACCAGGCTGGGCCACCCGCACTGGCGGAGCAGCGCTCTTGGGTGCGATCACCGGGGGCGACACCGGCGCCGCGACCTCGTAATGAGCGCGCCGGCCACCGGCCAGAGTGAGGTCGACCGCCAGCTTACGGCTGGACCGGAAGCTGACGGGAATACGCAGCGTGGTGCCACCGCCGACCGGCTGGCTGACGCCATCGACCAACAGCTGGGCCTTCACTTGCGCCGTGGTCGCCAGCGGGATGGCGGAGACTTTGAGCTTGTCGCGGCCCCGCGCGACCACCGTGGCATTGAGGTCGTAACGCTGTTTGGCGACGCCCAGCTTGGTCAGATAGTCCTGGAGCTTCTTGACGCGCACGGCTTTGTGCAACCGCTGCATCGCGGTGCTACGCGCACGCGTGTACAGCGTGAGGGTCAGGGTGTAGCGCTCGTCGGCCGGCCGCGTCTTGACCTTCGAGGCGAACACCGACATCAGATTGCGAAGTTTCGCCCGCGGAGTGCCGCGACGACTGAACAGGCGGCGCCCCAGCGGACGCACGAAGTTGCCCCCGGCCTTGACGCCGTCGACCACGAAGTTGCCGAGAGCGGACCAGCCCTGTTCACCATTGTTGGCGGTAACGATCAATCGATAGAAGAACCGGGCGCCGGATTTGAGCACCAGCTTGCCTTCGTCCTTACCGTTCCACGTAACAGACTTGGGCAGAGCCTTGACCCCACCCGCGCTGTACAGCACGTTCTGGGCGCCGTCCATCACCGACAGATCCCAGGACTTTATGTTGATGCTGGCCGGCACCGACGTGGTGAACACCAGAGGAGACTTGAGACGACGTTGGCCTCGGCGATTGCGCAAGCTGGCGACGCTGGTCACTGTGGTGGCCGAAACGTTCAGCAGATCGCCGTTGAGCTCGGCACGATACGGCTTGGGCTTGCCGACGATGGCAACCTTTCCCGTAATCAGATCGACCTCGAGCTCGTAACGCTGCTCGACTTTGGGCGCGACCGGGGTGTCCGGTTTCTTGGCCGCTGGCATATCGGCCACATCGACGGCCATGCGAGCGTAGCGCCCTGACGCGGACTGGAGCTCGAGCACGGCGACGCCGCCGCCGGGTTTGCCCAACTTCATGTCGAACGCGATCGCATCGAGCTTGCCCGCGGGCGTTTGCTTGTGGGTCTTGCCATCCACGCGGACGAACGAGTTGGTGAACGGCGCCACGATCGGCTTGCCGGCGTTTGGGCTAGCGGCGCCCGAGACCACGATGACCAGGCGACGGTTCTTGGTGCGCGCCTTCTTGGTCCGCGGTGGCTCGAGCATTTCGATGGCGCCACGACCGCGCACGCTGATCGCATCGGCGGCAACACCGGCTTTGACCAGGAGGGACTTGACGAGCTTCACCTCGCGAGACGTGCGGGCGATCTGGGCGAGCTTGGTGCCACCGCGGCCGCTGGAGTGCGACTCGATGAGCAGCTTTGCACCTTTGTGCAGCCCCTTGGCGAATGCTGCCAACTTACCTTTGAGCAGCTTGGTGGCCAGCACGCGCCGGCGCATCTTGATGAACAACTTGCCGCGCCAAATCTCTTCGGAGGGCTTGGCAGACGTCGTGCCAAAGCCGATCGCAAACGCTTTGAGCGGGCTCTTGGCGCGCACCGACCGCTTACTGCCTTCGACGATCAACTGGGCCGTGTAGATGGTCTCGGAGGCAGCGGGTTTGCCGTCATCGCCCAGACCATTCCAGGTGATCCGAGCCGGCACTTTCCACTTGCCGCGAATCGTCTTGACCGGGGTGCCGTCGGCCCGCGCGATGACGAACTGCCATTGTTTGGGGGACACGCCGACCGGCAACAACACGTTGGCTTTCCACCACATCAATTCCGGCGCCCAGCCCTTGGCCGGCACGGCAACCAGGTTGTGCCCCGACGCACTCGCCTTGGACGCTAGCAGTGTTTTCCCGGCCACCGCTTCGATGGTCGCCGACGGCAACAGGCTAACGTCGCCGTTCACAGTCAAAGCCAACGGGTTGGTCGTGCCCTTGATCGTAGTGTGTGTCTTCTTCACCGGCCGCGGTTTGATCGGCTGGCCCTTTTTGATCACCACCCGGCCGTGGCCGCCTTCGGGACGCACCGCAACCGTGTTGCACTTGGCGCCGAAGCTCACCCGAGCCGACAGCCCGAGGGTCAAACGCAACAAGCGCGACTTGGCCGTCGTCAGCGTGCCACCGGCGAGACTGCCGGTATCGAGCTTGACCAGGTGAGTGCCGCCGGTGACGCGACTGAAGTGGTAGAAGCCCGCGGAGTCCGTGACCGCATAGCGGCCCGTATCTATATATACCCGGGCGCCTGCGAATCCCTTCTCACCCGCATCGAACGCGCCGTTGCCGTTGGCGTCGCAGTACACGCGACCGATGACGGCACCCGTATGAAACGCGCCCTGGGGCTTCACCCGGACGGTGGACGTGGACTCATTGGACAGCTTGACGCCAGCGCCATCGACGAGCACGGCGAGGTTCTTATACCGACCCGGCGTGTTACTGGCGCCCACCACCACCTGATAGGTGAGTTGCAGGGTCTCGCCGGCGCGCACGTCAAAGGGGCCAAAACGGATCAATCGGCGCGAGCGCTGCGACACCCGGTTGTCGCCAAAGTCGCTGACGACGGTGAGCTTGCGCATACTTCCCGTCGTACCCACCCGGGCGACGGCCCGATTGCGAACATACGACAAGCCGCGACCGGGCGCGTCCACGATGTAAACCGCGCGATTCGCGCTGGCGACGAGATCTCGGTTGCTGCGGTTCTTCGCCGTTACCGTGTAGTGGAGGATGTCGCCTACCGACGCCGTCGATCGATTGACGCGTTTGTCGAGTTGGACCGCGATGGCCAACGGATCGAGGGCGATATGGTTGTTGACGACGTTGGTGTCTGCGGTCTGAATGTCGAAGCGCAGGTAGTAACTGCGGTTGGTCCCACCCGGCGTCGAGTTGGTAACGACCAGGCCGCTGCCGTCGGTTTGCGCGAAGCCGGGTCGAGCCGGAAGCCGCGAGGATGGGAACTGATACGGCGAGTTGGCCGCGGCGATCACGACGCGATAGCGACGACCGCTTTCGACATCGAACAGATACGCGCCGCTCTGGGTGAGCTGCCCTTGCTGCCCCGAGCCGAGTCGGTCCGTGGGCACGATTGCGCCCGGACTCAACGGGTCCGCGTCGTCGTAGAACAACTGCACCGGAACACCGCTGATCGGCTTGTCGGTGCTCGAGTCGTAGACCACGCCCGCGATACGAGCAGCGTGTGCAGACGACGCACCAAGCCAGACCACGCCGAGCGCGGACAGTACCCACACCAAGACACATCGCGAGATGCGTCGCTTCCCCAAACCAGGCAGAGCCAAGGCCGTAATTATAGCCAGCGATCGCTGGTGATCGCCAACTAGTGCGACCAGCACATATATAAACGGCGTTTAGTCGGTCTCTGGTGTGACCAGGGTCGCGGTGCCGGTGTTGGCCAGAGTACCCAGAAACTTGGCCGATTGAATCTTCGCCGCCTCGATGTCGAACAGCACGAAGTGGCCATCCGACCCGCTCTCTTCATTGTATTGCAGCAGCACGTTGGTGATTCCGTCTTGATTCCCAGTGACCGGGGCGGTCAGCGGCTCGCGACCGCGAAGTCGCAATCCCTCGATGTCCTGGAGCACCGGCTCCACGAGATGTGAGCCCAGAGACACCGCAAACGCCTCGATGGCTGGAACGGGAGTGAACCGATCAGTCAAGCCCTCGCTGTGAAACAGGTGTTTGCGCTCGATGCCGGGAAGCGGCTCAGTCGAAATCAGCCTCGCGTAACTCCCCGGGTCGGAGATATCGAGATAGTTCTGCAACATACCGAGAAACGGATTGAACTCGTCGAGGGGGAAATCGCGAATGAAGGCGCCGACGATGCCGGCGATATCGATGGGCTCGGTCTTGTTGAGCAGCGACAAGTACAACAACGCTCCGGCGCCACTGAGGATTGCGCCTTTGACCAGGGGTTCGTGGGCGAGAAACGAGGGACCGGTCAGTCCGCCCTGAGAGTGACCAAAGAAATAGATGCGATCCGGATCGAAGCGAATCGTACGCCCGCCCGGGTGACGCTCGGTGTAGTCGAAGTTGAGCGCGAGGCGTAGCAATTGATAGTTATCCAGCGCCCCCTGCAGCGTGTTGTTGCGCGCTGCATCTGGATTCGCGAAGTTGAAGAAGTGCACATCGGGTACCCCGCCCGGATTGCGCGGACCGTGAAGCACCTGGTCGATCGCCAGGACCGCAAGTCCTTCCTGGCCGAGCCGCTTGGCGGACCCGTTGTTGCGATAGGTATGAAAGCTGCCACCAGTACCGTGCTGATAGAGCACGACTGGCCAGCCGTTTTTGGGCATCGGCCCTTTGGGAATCGAGAACGAAAACCGTAGCTCTTCCCAGCGCTGAATCACCGGCATTCCGGTTTGGCCGTCGGTCACGATCTCGCCATTGGGTGCCTGCAAGTACGGCGGCAGTCCCACCTGAAAGTTCGGCGCATCGTACACACCGTCGTACATGATGAAGTCGTCGTCTTCGCGCTGCCACTCGATGTCACGAGGGCTGGGCGGGTCGAGCGTCCACACGACTTCGCGGATCTTGCCCATGAGCTCAATGGCGTTCTGGGTGGTGAACACGGCAGCCGCTACGACGTCAGCGCGTTCGTCGCCGCCCGCCTCGTCGAGCCAGGCCCACAGCGGCGCGTACTTGAGCTGGGCGCGAGCGAGGGAGCTGTCCGCAGGTGTCGTGTCGGCGGCGATAGCGCTGAAATCGGCCGACGCCTTGACCGCGCTACCGTCGGTCGCGCGCACTCGGTTGGTGACGACCATGGCGTACGTAGTGGTGTTGCGTAAGACGAAGCCCGGATAGGGCAGCACGGCCAACCAATTGCGGCCGATCGCTTCGCCATTCACCGGTTCGAACCGCAGGCGCAAAGGTACACGCGTGCCGTAGTCGGGCGAGTTGGCGTCGACACACACGAGATACACCGAGGCGGCAGCAGCGACAGAGCTCGGCGGATCTGCGGGCAGCGAGCTGGGATCGATCGGATTGTCGAAGCGAAAGAACCCCGGAGCGCTCAACGAGAAGCCGCGAACCTTGGCGGCGACGGCATCGATGTATTCGCCCAAGATTTGCGTCGGACGAAGATGGTCGCCGAGGTCGATGAGCCCGGTGACATCATCGACTCGGATGTTGTTCGGGTACGGCAGCGCGTAAAAGCCGTCCGGGGGCGGCGCGCCTTTGGGGACCTGAAACAGCGCCGTAGCGTCACCGATGAAAGCGTCGGGCATTGCGTCGGGCACACCGGAGTCACTCGGCGACGAGGATCCGCCGGAGCAAGCGAGGGCGGACGCACACAGGCAAATAACGAAGAGTAAGCGCTGGTACATGAAGCTAGCGGGATAGTACCAGTATCGACGTGCCTGCCAAGCCCAATGCGCCAGCCACGCCAGTGCCCACCCAGCAGGTCGCGTCGGAGGTGTCATCGCATGACCGAACCTGCAAGATGCCCACTCCACCTGCCACGGCCGCGAGGCCTAAAAACAGCCAACCAAATCGGCGATTTGTCCGAAACGCCCGCTCTTGACGTTTCACTCGCTTGTTCAGCGACGCGATGTTCGCGCGCAACACCGACAGCTTGGCGGACCGCGTAGGGCCGGACACCGGGTCGGTCACTTTGGCCGTGCCGGTACCGGTCGCCAGTGCGACCACCGCCAACGTCGCGCTCGCGATGGCCTCTTCCAGAGTGCAGACTTCGCAGCGATCCGCCACCTGAGACGTCGGCAACCCGGTACGCGCGTCGAGTAACGACACGATGAAGTTGTAGTTGGGCCCGGCGCTGATGATTCGCGCGACCAGCACGATGCGCACCTTGGAGCGTTTGTAGAGGATCTTGAGACAGGCACCGAAGTAGCAACCAGCCACCAGTTCGCCTTTGAGCTCTTTGCGCAGCTGCTTGCGGGTCTTGACCGTGAACCCGGTGCCGGTGAGGCCCTCTTCGATGCTGCGCTCGAACTTGTCCGCGGCGGTCTTGGATACGCCGTCAATATCGACGCGAAACACACCAACGGTCTCGCCGGAGGCGTCGCCGACACGAGCGGGTAGCGTGAATGCCAGCACAACTGCCAGAACGACTGTTGCGCGCATTGGCCCGCTCACCTATTGCTCGTCAACTCGCTCGATGAACCGCTTCATCAGACCATCGATCATTAGATTGCGTTCGGTCGCATCGTAGCGGCCATCCCGCCACCCTGACTGGAGCAACTCATAGCGATCCTGGCTCTCGTCGATCACCTTGCGGTAGATGCCGACTTTGCGCACCACATCCTTCTGGTTGCGCAGAAAATACGAGATCATCGAGGCGCCGGCAGCGACCCCGAGGACGAGCCCGAGCGGGCCACCGAGCGCGAAGCGAAGGCCCACGCGAAGCGCGAGCACCGTGGCCGCGCCAATGGCGACTTTCTTGGTACCCGTGCCGTCGACCACCGAATCTTTGGCCAACGCGACCGCAGTCTGGCCGCTGGCGATCAGCAAGGCGATGAAGTTGCCCCGGCGTTTGGACCAGCCGCGGTCGTAGTATTCCCGAATCCCGACCTTCAGAAACGAATCGAAGTCGTTGTAAATGCTACGTCCGTACTGGTCAGACGGCTTGTCCGTACCGTCGCGAGTCTCGGTCGATTCAGGGGCCATCCTTTTCAGTGTAGCACTTATGCGCCGCTAGGGAACTGAGCGCCCATGATTCGGTTGACAGGCTATAGGTCGTCGAACACCCTCAATGACATGAGGAAGATCGCGTCCTTGCTAGCGCTCGCTGTCGCCGTCGCCATCGGGAGTCCGGCCAGCGCCGCAGACCTACAGACCGGCCAATCCAAGTTCCTCAAGGGTGACTACAAGGGCGCCCGCGCCGAGCTCGGCAAAGTCACCGGCAAAGACCGGGAGGCTGCTCAGTTGATGTTGGCGCGGGTCGAGTTGCGGGTGGGTGAGTACGCGGCGGCGCGACAACGCGCGGCCAAGATGGTCACGAGTAAAACCAAAGGCGTCTCCGCCGACGCCATCGTGCTCGTCGCCGAAGCGGACCGGATCGTCGGCAAATCCAAAGCAGCGATCAAAACCCTCGAACCCCTGGTCGCTAAGAACCCCAAACATCTGCGCGCGCGCTACATGCTCGGCTTGTCGTACCTGGACACGGGCGCGGTAAAGAAAGCCAACGCGCTGTTCGATCAGTTCATCCAGGACTGGAACCAAAACAAGATCGACACCAAGAACGCGCGCCAGTCATTCTATGTGGCGGCATCGGCGCGGCGACTCGGCTTGTTTCAAGACGCCAACGACACCTTCCGTGAAGTGGTCAAGCTCGACGCCAAGTTGCTCGAGGCCAACGTCGAGTGGGGCGGGCTGTTCCTCGACAAGTACTCGGCGGGCTACGCAGAGCAGAGCTTCGACGAGGTGCTCAAGGTCGACCCCCATCATCCGGATGCGTTGGCGGGAATGGCACGGGTCAAGCTCGTGCAACGCTACGACCTCGCCGGCGCCGGCAAACATCTGAAGGCTGCGCTCAAGGCCAACCCCAAGCACATACCGTCTCTGCTGGTGCGCGGCGGCCTCGAGATCGATCAGAACAAGTGGGCGGCGGCGAAGGCCACGTTCCAGCAGGTGTTCGCGATCAACCCCAACAGCGTGCGCGGTATCGCCGGCCTCGCCACGGTGTACTGGCTGCGCGACGACACGAAGAACTACGAAGCCCAAAAGAAGCGCGCGTTCGCGTTCAACCCCAAGTTCGCCGAGTTCTTCCACATCGTCGCCCGCTCCGCCGTGCGCGAACACCGCTACGACCTGGCGATCAAGCTCGAGCTCGAGGCCATCAAGATCAACCCCAAGTACTACGAAGCCATGCAGGCTGCCGGCACCGGCTACCTGCGCCTGGGTAAAGAGAAGCTCGGGGTACGCTGGCTCAAGCGCGCCTGGAAAGGCGACGAGTACAACGTTCGCACCTACAACACCCTCGACCTGTTCGAGGAAGCCATTCCCAAACACTACTCGTTCACCCGGACCAAGTACTTCAAGTTCCGCTACCACAACGAGGAAAAGCAGATCCTCCGGCGCTATGTCGAACCACTCATGAACAAGGCGTTCGAGAGCATGGTCAAGCGCTACAAATTCACGCCCAAGCTGCCCGTGATCATCGAGCTGTACCGGGACTCGCAGCACTACAGCGTGCGCACCGTCGGCCTGCCAAACCTGGGCGCGCTCGGCGTGTGTTTCGGTCAGGTGATCACGGCGATGTCGCCATCATCGGGCAACATCAACTGGGCCATGGTGCTGTGGCACGAGCTCGGTCACGTGTTCGCCATTCAATTGTCCAGGTCGCGGGTCCCGCGCTGGTACACCGAAGGCTTGAGCGAGTATGAAACGATTCTGGCCCGCCCGGAGTGGCGCCGCGAGAACGACTCGGACATCGCAGCGGCGATGGCCGACGGCAAGCTGCCTTCGGTCGCCGAGCTCAACTATGGCTTCATGAAGCCGAGCATGCGCCAGGTCGTGGTCGCCTATCACCTGTCGTCGGTGACCATCGAGTACATCGCGACCACGTTCGGCTTCGACAAGATCGTCGAAGGGCTGAAACTGTTCGGCAAAGGCCTGGAGACGCCTGAGGTCATCCAGAAGATCACCGGGCTGTCGGTCAAAGCGTTCGACGCCCGCTTCCGCAAGTTCCTCGAAAAGCGCCTCAAGCCGTACAAGGGCCAGTTCCGCATCCCAACCGAAGGCTTCAAGAACGTGACCGTGTTGGAAATCGCGGTCGCCGCCAAGCCAAAGGATCCCAAAGCGCAGGCAAATCTCGCCCTCGGCTATTTCTTCGACGGCAATGCCAAGAAAGCCAAAGCCGCCGCCGACAAGACCCTCAAGCTGGATCCCAAGAACAAGATCGCCATGTACATCAACGCCGAGATCGCGTTCCGCATGCGCAACGTGAATGGGGCCCGCAAGCTGTACCGCCAGCTCGTGACCCTGGGCGCCGACAACTACGACATTCGCGGTCGCCTGGCCGCCATTGCCAAATTCAAAGGCGACCTGAAGGCGGCCGAGAAGCAACTATGTGCGGCCAAGAAACTCGACCCCGAGCGTTCCTATCCGTACCTGGAACTGTCGCGGATCTACAAGCAGCAGAAGAAGCCCGCCAAGTCGCTCAAGGAGCTCGAGAACTACGTGATGATCGAGCAGATGCAGCCGCGGCCGCTCAGCAAGTTGATCGATGAGTACAAGACCAAAAAGAAGTGGGCCAAGGTCCGCACCTTCGGCGAGCTCCTGGTCAACATCCGACTGTGGAGCGCAGAGCTCTACCTGACTCTCGGCCGCGCATACGTCGAGACCGGCGCCGCCAAAAAAGCCATCTACACCTACAACAGCGCGCTCATGGCCAAGCCCAAATTGCGCCGCCCCGCCCTCGCCTACATCGGCCTAGCCCGAGCCTGGAAGAAGCGGAACAAACGGCGCAAAGCCCGCGCCATGCTCAAGAAGGCCCTCAAGTTCGAGCCGGCCAACGCCGAAGCCCTCACCCTGCAGAAGTCCCTCTAGGGACCGCAGCGAAGCTGCGTAAGCACATCTGGGGAACTCTAGCGGCGCCGGTTCGGCGCGCGTTGCGATAGCTGACGACAGAATTGATGGCGACGACTGGGCGCTGAGCAGTTGTCGACGTGGCGGGAAGCGCGGGGAGGTGGACGTGCGTTGCGGGGAGCGGGGAAGCGCGGGGAGGTGGACGGGGAAGCGCGGTGACGCGCGCAACGGTAGCCACCACTGGTGGGCCTCGGCCCCATGAACGGCAGCTCACGTGACCCTCCGCGGAATCTGATCCACCTCGATTAAGCCTCGTCTGCGCCATAGAGTTTTGAGCAGGAGAGTCCGCGGCGGCTCGATTGGATCGTCTGGGCCTATCGGTATCGGATCTCCGTGGCGTTTCCACCCGGCGAACCATTCGGCCGACGAACACGGATCGAGAAAGTCTGGCGCGCACTGTCGACCCTGTTTGTAGACGTGCCGACGTAGATTGTTGAGTACGTATGCGAGCGTATTGCGAACCTGCCGCGGTGAGCCCAGATGCTCCTCGTGATAGCGGTCGCCCAGTACGCGACCTTTCTTGCGGCCGCGAGCCTTGTTGAGCCCCTTGCCGATACGGATATTGACCGAGCGCATCCCGGCGGTCATCGCCGCGCGATTTCTGGCTTCGACGATCAGGTGAATGTGATCGTCCTGCACCGAGTAATGGCAGATGCGGAACCCGGGTCGGCGCGTTTTGCAGAACACATCGTAAAGCACCTTGTACTTCTTGCGCTTGCGCAGTGAGCGCAGCTTGGGCAACACGCAAACCGTAACGTGCAGAGGGCGTGCAGACGCGAATCGCTTTCGCGTGCGATGCGGCACTCGTCGCCGGTGTTGGGTGCGCGGACGACCGGCGCCGCTGCGCGCGCCTCCGCGGCCAGAGGGTCGGTAACTGTGGTTGATGTGGCTGCTATTTCGTCTCATTTGAATAGGGCGCATGTTATAGAAACAGTATGACATCGAGCTCGGCCCAGCCCGAGTTCGTCAACTAACTCTGCTACGGCCTAGAGAGTTAGCAGGCGTTGCAGGGTTTGGATGACTTCCCGTAGACGCATCGGTTTGTCCAGGAAGTGATTCGCGCCTGCCTGAAGGGCAGATTGGCGGGCGGTCTCGCCGCCGGCGGAGACCGCGATGATCGGAGTGTCCTTGTATTTGGTTCCGGCGCGGATCTGGGTGATCAGGCTGGCGCCGTCGAGGACGGGAAGATAGATGTCCACGATCAGCGCGTCGAACTCGTGCTCTTCGAGTAGCTCGAGAGCGTGTTGGCCGTCGGTGCCCATACGGAAGCTGAACGCGACCTCGTCGCCGAACACCTTCTGGCCGGAGCCCGCCAGACCTTCCCGAATCAGTCGGGCGACGTGGGGGTTGTCCTCTACGACGAGCACGTTGATCACCCGGCTGATCACCGAGGGGTCTCGGCGGGCGACCAGAGCGATCAGCTCCTCGAGCTCCTGCTTGCTCGAGCCACCGTAATCGACGAACTCGAGGCCAACACCGTGAGACTCACCACCGTCTTCGCGCAACCAGCGCACGACTCCGGCCAGGTGGATCGGCCGCAACAGCCCCGGGAACGACAGGACCAACTTGACCTCGGTGTCGATCTCTAGCTGCTTGGTGGTGTTGATGAAGATCCCGCCGCTCGACAGGTTCTCCGTGTAGTCGTTTACGAAATCGTCGGCGCCGTCGTACTCGACGACCAACGTCACCGGCGCCCGATCGTGGCGACGCTTCTCCGAATCATTACCGTGTTCGTCGCTCATCGTTAGGCATCCATAATACCTGGGTCTTCCGGAAAAGTGGAAGAAGCTGCACTAGCTTCCGGGTCTACCCTCGGTAACTCGATCTCGAATGCGGCTCCATCGCCGGGCACAGAGTCGACAGAAATCTTCCCACCGTGCTCCAGGAGGATCTGCTGAGTCAGTGCGAGGCCGAGCCCGGTGCCGCCTTCTTTGCCCGACACGAACGGGTCGAACAAGCGCGCCGCCAATTCATCTGGGATTCCCGGACCGTTGTCGGCCACACGAATTTTCACGTCGGTGTTGGTCGCCACAGTGGCCACGGTGATGTGGCCTTTGGTCTGCTCAACGGCGTCGGCGGCGTTGCGCAGCAGATTCAACAGCGCCTGGCGCAATTGGGCCCCATCGACGCGCACCAGCGGCAATGACTCGGCCAGGTCGTCATGCACCTCGATGCCGCGATTGACCAGCTGGCCTCGCTCGAACTCGACCAGACCGCGCACGATGGGATTGATATCCAGCTCCTGCAGCTTCGGCTTGGGCAACCGCGCAAACTGCAGGTACTCCTCGGTGATCACCGTCAACCGGTCCACCTCGGTCGTGATCGCGCGACACAGGGCCCGACTCTCGGCCTGCCGCTCCTCGGGTAGGGCGCGCAGCTCCTCTTCCAGCAGCTCGGTGTTCAGGCCGATCGACGACAGGGGATTGCGCACCTCGTGGGTGATCATCGCAGCCATCTTGCCCACGGCGGCGAGCCGCTCGGTACGGACCAACTCGCGCTCGCGCTCCTCGACCGCGCGGCCCATCGCATTGAACTCGCGGGCCAGGTCCGCCACCTCTGCCGGTCCCTTCTCCTCGATTCGACTAGCGTAATCACCGGCGGCGATGCGCTGGGCCGCGTCGCGCAACCGGCGCAACGGCCGCAAGGTCAGGGTCGCCCAGATGGTGATCAGCAACCCCAGAACCACGGCGGTCAAGCCCAGGTACAGGGTGTACAAGCGCAGCTTGCGCTCATTGCGCTCCAAACGCAGGGTGGTCAGCTCGATCTTGTCCCGCTGCAACACTCGCAAGAAGTGGGCCTTGTTGACCAACTGGCTCTCGCCCGTGCGCACCTTGGCCAAGGCCTCGAGGCCCTGCTTGAACTCCGGCGATGGGTTCTTGCCTTCCGGTGGCTGCAAACGATACAGCGGCGGGTACTGGACGAGCACCTTGTAGTCCTTGTCCAGGCCCTTGGCGATCTCGCGAAACTCCGCGATGCGCTGGACCGTGACCTCGATGGAGTCGGCGTGCCACGCGGGCAGCGATAGCTTGCGCAGCTCGTTGATCACCTTCTCCGAATCGTTGAGTAACGTGGTCCGGGTTTGGCGCAAGCGCAGCAATTGAATCTTCACCCGGCGAGTCGAGCTCTCGCCCTGCAGCTCGCGCAGGTAGCCGCGCAGACTCTTCTGCTTCTCGTACAAATCCTTGGTACTGAGCGCCAGCTCCAGGTAGCCCAGGCGGATTACGCGGATCTCGGTGCCCAATCGCTGCATAGCGATCACCGTCAACGCCGACACCGCGCTGAAAGCGAGGATCAGCACCGTGAACCCGAGGATGATTCGGGTAGACAGCGTTCTGAGCGCGGGAAAGCGCATTCGCATCAGCCTAACCGATGGAAACTGCAGGAGCCACTTTGCCGAGAATGTGTAAGTTCGTGGGGTCCAGCAACGTTTTCACAACCGTAGAGGGGGCTCGTTGCATCCGGATGCACTCGTAACACTGCGTTACGTAAGTGATCGAGTCCCCACAGGCCATCGATCACATGTGTGTATAATCCCCGGAAGAGCTTATGGGAGCAGCAATGCATCGTCGAGCAGCAACTCTTAGCCTGGCAGCCGTTCTGGCGGCGTCATTCATCTTTGCCCAAACCGCTGAAGCCAAACCAAAGGTTGCGGTGTTGCGCGTCGACGTCGTCCTCACCGGCGGCAAGACCGATGCGAAGACGGCAGTGGTCGCCAATAAACTGACGGCCGCGATTCGCCAGGCCACTCGCGAGCGCGGGCCGTATCGCCTCGCTCCCAACACCAACAAAGATCTGCTCGAGCTCAAGCTGCTGTACAGCTGCAGCAACGAAGCGCCGGCGTGCATGGCCAAGATCGGCCGCTCGATGAAATCGAAGCGTCTGCTGTGGGGCAAGCTCGCCCACAAAGGCGACCACTATCTCGTCACCGTCAACCTGCTCAACGTGCCCAAAAAGAGCATGCTGCGCAGCACGACCGTTCGCATTCCGATGGGCCAGGCAAACTCCGCTGGCATCCGCCGCTGGGGTCGCACCTTGTACAACCGCCTCACCGGAATGCAGGACCACGGCAAGCTGCACATCGTGGCCAACGCCAGCAGCGGTGTCGTGCTCATCGACGGCAATCCGTCCACCAACCTCAAGAACGGTAAGGCCGATGTCTCGGGACTATCCGAGGGCACTCACGAGCTCGAGATCAAAGCCGACGGATTCAAACCGTATAGCGAGACCGTGAGCGTAGAAGGCGGCAAGAAGACCACCGTAAACGCCACTCTCGAAGCCAAAGCGGCGCCGGTCGTGGTCAAAAAAGACCCGCCCAAACCCGGCAAGCCCGGCGGCTTCAATCGCATCATGTTCTGGACCACCGGAACCGTCGCCGTCCTCGCCGGCGTCGGCATGACCGTCACTGGCCTGCAGGTCACCGGCGATCTCAAGACCAAACAAGAAGAAGAGATTCGCGCCCTGCGCGCGGCCACTGGCATCGAGCTCGACTCGAACAACGCCTGCGCCGACGCGGCCATGCGCGGCATGGTAGCTCAGGGTGTGATCGACGCCTGCGACGCGGGCAAGTCTCGTGCGAGCCTGTTCAATCTGTTCATGGGTGTTGGCGTCGTGTCAGCCCTGGCGGCCGGCTACTTCTACTACAAAGGCTACGTCGCCAACGGCGGCGGCAGCAGCAAAGAGTCGTCGACGGCCAACAACGACACCAAGATTCGCGTGACTCCTTCCATCGGTCCCGGCCACGTAGGCGCCGGGCTGTCACTCGAATTTTAAGACCGCGGGCGACCATCGATGGTTGCCCGCAACACAGCCCTGCCACCACGTGCGGCGCAGGTCACTGGGCCTAGCCGCCGCCCACGCGGGCAAGGATCGCCTCGCCGGGCTAGCTAGCCGCCGCGCACGGCGGCCAGGATCGCTTCGCCGTAGGCTTCGAGCTTCTTGGGCCCGATTCCCGGCACTTCGCCCAGGGCATCCAGCGTCTCCGGCTGGTCCCGAGCGATCGCATCTAGCGTGCGGTTGCTGAATACGTGATAGGCCGGCCGGGACATCTCTTGCGCCAGCTCCAGGCGCATCGCCCGCAAGCGTTCGACCATTTGTGGATCCAGGTCGGCGTCGTTGATCACCGCGGCCGCCTTGCGCTTGCGTTTGCGCTTGCTCGTCGATGCAAACACACGCAGGCCATCGGCGCTGTCCTCGCCGAAGGCGACCCGTTCACCAGCGCGGGTGATCTTGAGCGTGGGGTACTCGCCACGCGATCGCTCGATCAAGCTGGCACTCTCGAGTGAGCGCAACAAGTCGGTCAGGTACCGGGTCGATTGTCCGCGCAATGCGCCGCGCTCGGGCAGCTCGCCCAATCGCCAGTCGTCGTCGTCGCCGCGAGCCACCGAGGCGATGCGCCCCCGACCGAACCGGCCGGACACCTGGGACACGATGTTGAGCAACACCTTGACGTGCTCGTGCTGCTGCTCGGTAAGCGCGGTGGTGCCGCCTTCGCCCCGGCAGGTGTCGCACGACGTACAGCCCGCCGCCACCTGGGCGCTGGCCGGATCGCCGAAGTAGCTGAGCAAGAACTCGCGCCGGCAGCCGGGGTGATGGGCGTAGTCCACCATGCGATGCAGCTTGGACTTTTCGGAGTCGGCGCGACGCTCGAGACCGGGAATGTCCATCGGTGGAAACGTGCCGCCGAGCTGTTGGGGCTGCACCGCGATGGCGACGCCGCTGTCCCACGCGATGTAGCCGTGTTTGCTCAGGTACTGCAGCGCTGACTGGAGCGACCCTGTAGACGGTTTGTCGTCGAAGCTCTCGCGCAGTCGTTCGGTATCGGCGCCCAACGCCGGGTTTGCTTTGAGCGTCTTCCACAGGGCGCGCATCATGTCGGCGCCCGGGTAGGTAATGTCGATCAAGTACTGCTGCAGGCGCACGTCCGAGTGGGAAAACAACAGCACGCAGCGGGCACTGTCACCGTCGCGGCCGGCGCGACCGGCTTCCTGGTAGTAGGCCTCGGCGCTGCGCGGCAGATCGGCGTGCACGACCAAACGGATGTTGGCTTTGTCCACGCCCATGCCGAATGCATTGGTGGCAACGATGACATCGAGGTCGCCCGACATGAAGGCGTCCTGTGATGCGTGGCGATCCACGTCCGGCAGGCCCGCGTGATACACGCGACTGCGCATCCCGGCGTCCTTGAGCGCGGCGTTGTACGACTCGGCGTTCTTGCGGGTCGCCGCGTAGACCAGACCGACGCCGCCGTTGCGCGTGCGAATGAGCTCGACCATCGTCGACGTCTTCTGCGCGTTACCCGATACGGCTTTGACCGAAAGGTGCAGGTTCTTACGGTCGAAACCGCGGACGTGAAAGCTCGTTTCGGCCATGCCCAGCTGCTGGGCGATGTCGACCCGCACTTCCGGGGTGGCGGTCGCCGTGAGTGCGATCAACCGCGGCGGCTTCAGGGCGGCAACCGCGTGCTTGAGCTGTCGATAATCCGGGCGGAACTCGTGGCCCCACTCCGAAATACAGTGAGCTTCGTCTACGGCGAGCAGCGACAGCCGATCGCCCAGGGCCGCCAACGCATCGATGAAACGCGGCGAGCGGAACCGTTCCGGCGCGACGTATACGATGGTGTATTCGCCGCGACGCAGGTTGTCGAGAAGCTCGGATTGTTCGGCTTGGGATGAAGCGCTGGTAAGCGCGGCTGCCGCAACGCCGTTTGCGGTCAGCTGGCTAACCTGGTCGCGCATCAACGCGATCAACGGGGACACGACCAACGCGACCCCGTTTTGCTCGCCGAGCAGCACAGCGGGCAACTGATAACAAAGGGATTTTCCGGCGCCCGTCGGCATCACGGTCACCACCGGACGCCCGTCCATGACCTCGGCGATCACCTCAGCCTGGCCGGGTCGAAGGGCGTCGAAACCGAACGTGTCGGTCAAAACCCGCTGTAGCTGGTCCGCTACCATCAAAGCGGCGGCCAGCTTAGCAGTACGTGATGACAGCGCAACTGCAGGGGGAATGTGTTAGTCCGGAGCGGCGTGCTTTTGCTCCTTACCAGCCTCGCGGCCCTGATTGTGGGACCGCTGCTCTACCGCGTCGCGGACCGGGCACGAAGCGGGCTCACTGCCCTGGATGGCTTCGTCATGGTGGCGATTTCCGGGCTCGTGCTGGTCCACATCATTCCCCACAGCATCTCGTCCGCGGGAACCATCGCCGTGGTCCTGGCGCTCATCGGCTTTCTCGGTCCGGGACTGCTCGAGCGGGCGATGCACAAGGTCGCCCGGGAAACACACCTGATAACCCTGGTCCTGGCGCTGTTCGGTCTGCTCGTGCACGCACTGATCGACGGCGCCGCGTTGGGCACCAGTGGCGGAGACCACGACCACGGCTCCGTGCTGGCAGTCGCGGTGGCCCTGCATCGACTGCCGGTGGCGATTACGATCTGGTGGCTGTTGCGGCCCTCGTGGGGGCGAAGCGCCGCCATCGCGACGTTGATCGGCCTGGGCGCCGCCACCGTGGCCGGGTACAGCATGGCCGACTCGCTCGAGGCCACGCTGCACGCCAAGTGGCTGTGGTACTTCCAGGCGTTCGTCGCCGGCTCGCTGCTACACGTGGTCATTCATCGACCGTCTCCCTTTCAAGCGCCGTCCGGAACCGTTGGCGCATTTTACGCGGGCGTCGGCGCGCTGGTCGCCATCGGCGTCGTTGTCGCGCTTTCCGACACCCACCTGCCAGCCCAACAAGCGCCGGGGTCATTGGGGTTCGGTCGAGCGTTCCTCACCCTCACCCTCGAAACCGCACCGGCGCTGATCCTCGCGTTCGCGTTCGCCGGCGTGGTCCAGGTGTTCTTGCCCCAAGCGGGTCTCAACTGGATGCGCACCGGACGCCCGGCCACCGAATCTGTCCGTGGTGTGGCGTTTGGTCTGCCCCTGCCCATCTGCTCGTGCGGCGTCATCCCCCTGTACCAAACGCTGATCCAACAGGGCGTTCCGGCCACGGCGGCGATGGCGTTTTTGGTCGCGACACCGGAGCTCGGCCTCGATGCGGTGTTGATCTCACTGCCGTTGCTCGGTGCCAAAATGACCATCGCCCGGGTCGCGGCCGCGTTCGTCGTTGCGCTGATCGCCGGCTGGGTCATCGGTCGTTTGGCCGACCGCACCCGTCAGGGCATGACGCCAATAGCCGCGGAGCGCGCGGTCAAACTGCCGTTCGTCACCCGGGTACGTAAAGGGCTCGGCTTTGGCTTCGGCGAGATCGTCGACCATGTCGGCCCGTGGTTGCTCGTCGGTCTGGTCGTGGCGTCGCTGGTCGAACCGATGTTGCGCGGAGACTGGTTGACCGCCCTGCCCTGGGGCGTCGACGTCGCGTTGTTCGCCGTGCTCGGCATGCCCAGCTACGTGTGCGCATCGGGTGCCACGCCCCTGGCGGCAGTGCTCATCCACAAAGGCGTGTCCCCCGGGGCGGCGCTTGCGTTTCTGCTGACCGGCCCCGCGACCAACGTGACCACGTTCGGCGTGCTGAGCAAACTGCACAGCAAACGCGTCGCCGCCCTGTTCGGCTTGCTGGTCGCAGGCTTGTCGATAGCCCTGGGCATCGTGGTCAATTTGCTGATCAAGGGACAGGTGGGGATCCGCTTGGGCGAAGCGGCCAGCCACGGGCCGTCGACCCTCGAGATGGTCAGCCTCGCGGTCGTAACCGTCGTGTTCGCGCTATCGATCTTGCGCCAGGGACCACGCGGGTTCGTCGGCCAGGTGCTCAGCCCATACGCCGAAGATGATCACTGCCATCACGACCATGATCACGCCCACGGGCATGATCACTCCCACGGTCACAGCCATAGCCACGACCACCACAATCACTGAGACGGTTCGGGCGCCCGAAACTCCGGAACTTCGATCTTCCACTCGCCTTCGACTTTCACCAGGGTCATTTGGTGACGCTTGTCGTCGCCGGTCACGATCTCGACGATAGCGTTGTCGCCGTCGTTGGACTTGAGCAAGAATTCTTTGGGCGCCAGGGTCTCGCCCGGCTTGCTGACACCAACCAGATCCAGGGGCTTGAACCGGCGCGAACCGCCGACCAGATCCGTCGCCCGCTTTGACGCATCGACCAGGCGCGCGCGGGTCTTGGGTCCGAGCATCCGGTAGACGGCCTCGCGGTCGCCGGCCCGCGCCGCCGCGGCAAATGAGCGCGCAACACCTTTGGGGCTATCGTCTTCGACCCGACAGCCCTTGCCGGCCATCGCCGCCGCCAGCGCCACCGCAGCGACGGCACTGGCGGCCGCCGCGATTGTTCGTATGCGTGTTCCTAAGACCATAAGCCGAGTTTCTTGCGCACCTCTGCCATCGTCTTTTTGGCGACAGCACCAGCCCGCTCGGCTCCCTGGGCAAGGGTTTGCTTGACCTCGTCCGGGTTGGCCAGTAAGTGCTCGCGACGCTGCCGGTAGTCGCCCAGGTGCTCGATGATGTTCTCGGTGAGCGCGTCCTTGCAGTCCACACAGCCGATACCGGCCGTGGTGCAGCCCTGGCGAACCCACGACTGTTTGGCATCGTCGGAGAAGAACGTGTGCAGGGTAAACACGTTGCACTTGTCAGGATCACCGACGTCCTCGCGGGTGACGCGCGCCGGATCCGTGGCGGCGCGGCGTAGGGATTTTTTGATCTGCTTGTCCGTTGCCGACAACGAAATCGTGTTGCCCATGGACTTGGACATCTTGGCCTGACCATCGAGGCCGAGCAGCTTGGGAACCTTGGACAGCAGCCCGTCGGGCTCGGGAAACACTTTTGCCCATCGCCGATTGAACGCTCGGGCGATGCGCCGGGCCAGCTCGATGTGCTGCATCTGATCCTGGCCGACCGGGACTGCCTGGGCTTTGTACAGCAGGATGTCGGCGGCCTGGAGCACCGGGTAGTCGAACAGGCCGACGTTGATGTTGTCCGCTTGGCGCTGCGACTTGTCTTTGAACTGGGTCATTCGGCTCAGGTCACCGAATTGCGCAACCGAGTTCAGCACCCAGCAAAGCTCGGCATGTTCCGGCACCGTCGACTGCACGAACAGAACCGATTTGTCCGGATCGATGCCCAGGGCGAGCAGATCCACTGCCATGTCGAACACCCGCTGCTTCATGTGCTTGGCTTCGTACGGTTGTGTAATTGCGTGATAATCCACAATCGAAAAGAAGCATCGGTACTCTTCCTGCAGCGTTACCCAGTTGCGAATCGCGCCGAGGTAGTTGCCGAGGTGAAGCTCGCCCGAGGGCTGGATACCTGAGAAGACGGTTTTCATGGGGCTTTCTGTGTACTTGCGGGGGT
>SPJJ01007902.1_pt1 | contig 24357 bp, 21 predicted proteins | sample 3741741 | NCBI WGS metagenome assembly SPJJ01 (sample SAMN10925908, study PRJNA522277) | cold seep metagenome | isolation source: Elba SIP-enriched marine methane seep metagenome, extraction at timepoint T1 | place: Italy: coast of Elba, Mediterranean Sea | collected 2014-05 | reverse complement strand
TCCCACGGGCGCAGGACGTCCATCGCGACCCGGGCGATAGCCCCGTCATAGGAGACCTTCCAGTGGCGGTAGGACTCCGGGTCGACCTCGAAGTCGACTTTGACATCCGTGTTCGATTCAGCTCCCATTCTCGAAGCAGGCTAGCGAAACGCCCTGTCCGAAAACGTGTGCAAACCGGGTGGACCTTCCGCGACGTGAAGTGTGTCGTCGCACGGCTCCAACCTGTCCTCGGGCGTCACCCCCGGTCGCGCCGAGACTTGCCCCACATCGATACATGCGAAGGGCGACCCATACCCCGTGGACTCACGGTGGGTCGCCCGCAGCGCGTGGCGATCGAGACTTGGATCAACCGCCGCCGGGAGGCGGAAGGTTGGACACCGGTGGACGAGGCGCCGGCGTCGGCGTCGGTGCGCTCGCGCCGGGCTTGACCGGTTTGCCGCCGCCCATGTTGCACTCGCCCTGAAGCGTGCCGCCTTCTTCGATGTGAAGTGCACGCACGGAGATGTCGCCCATCACTTGACCGGTGGCGGAGATCTCGAGTCGACCCGTCGCGTTCACGCGGCCTTCGACCTTGCCGAGAATCTTGACGTTGGGTCCCGAGATGTCGCCCTTGACCAGCGCGTCGTCCAACACCGTGATCTCACCGCCGGCGTTCACGTCGCCTTCGATCGCGCCCGCGATCGTGAGTGACGACGCCGTCGTGATGCTGCCTTTGATGGTGGTGTCCTCGGTGATGTAGTTCTGCGGGTTCGACACGTTGACTTTCCGACTCCGGCCCAATCTTCCGTCGGTAGGGCGAGCTAGCGCAACCGCTATGCGGGCGTGTAGGCGAATCAGCTGACCTGTGTGGGTGCACCTATGCACCCTCGCCACCGGCAGACCGACGCGAGCGTAAGGGCGAGCACGTGCGAAGCCGGCCTACAGCTTGTCCTTGAGCGACTGCATCGACGACTTGAGCTCGCCGAACAGACCCTTGAGCTGCTCCGCGGCGACCTCGGTGACCTCGCCGAGGGTTTGCTCGGCGTTCTTGAGCTTCTCTTTGACCTGCGGCTCCATCTTCTCCCAGGTCTCCTTGGCCTCGGCCGAGACCTCCGTGGCGCCGGTGGAGAGCCGTTCGCCCAGCTCGCCCGCCATCGTCTTGAGCTCGCCCAGGCCGTCTTCGAGCTGCCCCAGCAGGTCGCTCTTGGGCTTGGCTTCAGCCGTGGCTTCGGCCTTCTCGTCGGTGGTCTCTTCGGTCTCACTCATCGCGAGGACAAGCTTAGCGTCTCAACGTGTAGGCATGTGTGTGCAGCTGAGACCATGATTTTGTTGGGGCCGGTGTCTGTCCAACCTTCGAGCATGCGAACCACGGTCGTCTCCACCGCCGCTCTGATCGCAACCGTCGGGTGTGCCCCCGAAGCGGTCGATTCCCCGAGTCCAGCGCAGCCCGAGACCCGCGTCGCCGCGGACGCTCGCGCGCAGCCCGAGCCGAACGCAGCACTGCTCGCTGCCCACAACGCAGCGCGGGCCCAAGTCGGGGTGCCGCCGCTCGCCTGGTCCGAGGAGGTCGCCGACACGGCGCGAGGTTGGGCGCGGGAGCTCGGCGCCAGCGGGTGCGCGCTCGAGCACAGCCGAAACCAACCCTACGGCGAGAACCTGTACTGGACCTCGGCGCCGACCGATGGCGCCGACGTCACCCGGGCCTGGGTGGCCGAGGCGAGCCACTACGACGCCCGAGACCACACGTGCGCGCGGGGCCAGGTCTGCGGCCACTACACCCAAGTCGTCTGGGGGAACACCCGCAAGCTCGGCTGCGGCGTGGCGACGTGTGGCTCGGCGCAGGTTTGGGTCTGCAACTACGACCCGCCGGGCAACTACGCTGGGCAGACCCCGTTCTGACGCACTCAGCCCTTGCCGACGAGCCAGGCCACCAGTTCGATGTGGGCGGTCTGGGGCAGCGTGTCGAACGCACGGCACTGGATGAGCTTGTAGGCGCCGCCGTCTCCGGTGAGGCGCTGCAGGTCCTCGTGAAGCGACGCGGGGCTGCAGCTCATGATGTGCAGGCGAGGCGCCTTGAGGGCGTTGAGCTGGCCGCAGACGTCGGCTCCGAGACCACCCCGCGGAGGGTTGGCGACCACGAGGTCTGGGCTGCGGTGCGGGTGGTGGGGATCGGCCAGGATCGGCGCGAGAAACTCCTCGACCAGCTCCGGCTTGATGCCCAGGGCGCGCGCCGATTCGGGATACGACTCGCTGGGCACGACGACTTCGAACCGCTTTCGCAAGAGCTTGGTCGTGATGCCCGCGCCCGCGTAGAGGTCGAGCGCGACGCGTCCGTGGGGAAAACCGCCCGCGGGAACTCGAACGAGGTCGTGATAGGCCAGCGCCGCCGCCTGGGGGTTCGGCTGCAGGAAGCCCTGCGGCCCCACGTGGACCGTCTCCTCGCACAGCTCGATCGCGAGCGTCTGCCGGCCACGCAGCGGCCGAATCGTGACGCCTCGCATGTCGTTGCCGCGGCCCGAGTGCACGCCCCATGCGACGCCCGCGGGACGCTCGAGCCGCTCGCCGATGCGGTGCGCCATCGTGGCCAGGGGATCGGCAGTGACGAGTGCGACGAGAACGTTGCCGTTGCCGTCCGTCTTGAGCCAGGCGTAGCGCAGGTCGCCGCTCTCATCGAGCTCGTCGTACGCCGCCGCGCCCAGGTCGTTGGCGACCTCGATCAGCTCTTCACACGCGGCCGTGATGTCGGGGTGATCGACCAGGCACCCGGCCATGTCCGCGACGTTGTGGGTGCCCCGCATGAAGCTACCGAGCACGAGCGCACGGGGCTCCCCCGCGAACACGCGCTTCGTCGACCATCGGTAGTGCAGGCCGTCGTCGTCGCTGGCGACCACGCGGTCGACCTCGAGGCCGTAGTGGGTTTGAAGCTCCTGGACTTTGAGCTCGCGCTGCGAGGCGACATCCATGTCCATGACCGCGCAGCCGTTGCAGCGGCCGTGGTGCCGGCATGGCGCGGGCCGTCGCCCAGGATGGGTGTTGCGCCGGGTGACCACCGTGCCATGGGCGCGCAGGCGCTGACGACTGACGTAGTCCAGCTTGACGTCGCCGGACTCGCCAGGCAGCAGGCCTGCAACGTGAACTTCTCTGCCGTCGTACTTGGCGACGCCGTCGCCGTGGCGCGACAGAGACTCCGCGCAGACCGTGATCGTGTCGCCGGGCTTCATGTGCGAGCGACGACCATACCGGTCTGCTGCAGATGATTGAAGTACTCGGGATACGTTTTGCCCACGCAGGCGGGATCGCGGATGCAAACGTCGCCCACCATCGCGAACGCCATGGCGACGCGGTGGTCATCGTAGGTGTCGATCTCGACGCCCGCACGGGCGCCAGCGGCGGGAGGGCTGATCGTCAGCCCATCTTCATGCTCTTCGACCTCGGCGCCCAGCTTGCGGAGCTCCGTCGCGGCGACGGCGATCCGGTCGCTCTCGTGATGCCTGAGGATGTCCACACCCCGAATGCGCGTGATGCCGTGGGCAAATAGGGCGGCGACGGCGAGCGTGAGCGTCATGTCCGGCATGTGCGTGAGGTCGAAGTCGCCGCCCTGCAGCGAGCCGCTGCCTTCGACCACCGTCTCGTTGGCACTCTGGGTGACCCGAGCGCCCATCCGCTCCAGCTCCCGCGCGAACGCGGCATCCCCCTGCATGCTGGCGTGTCCCAGCGCGACCCTGGCACGACCCCCGTGGATCGCGGCCAGCGTGAGCGGGTAGCTTGCGGCCGAGGCGTCGGGTTCGATGACGTAGTCACGGCCCGCGAGCGTGCGGGGCTCGACGTGGACCGTGTCCCCGTCCCACGACGCCTCACCACCGAACGAGTCGAGGACGCGCAGCGTCATGTCGACGTAGGGGCGGGCCGGGGTGCCCTGCTCCAACACGATGTCCACCGGTCCGGCGGCGAGCGTGGCTGCGATCGCCAGCCCCGAGACGAACTGCGAGCTCGCAGGGCGGGACAACCGGACCTCGCCTGCGCGCAGTCCTGCCCCCGGTTCGACGATGACCGGGATGAAGCCTTCGGTCGCGGCGCACGTCAGCCGTGCCCCCATCGATCGTAGGCCGTCGATCAACATCGCCATGGGGCGCTCGCGCATCCGCGGCGTCCCGTCCATCCGTGCGGCGACGTTGCTGCCCGCAAGCGCAGCCAGCAAGAAGCGCGCGACCGTGCCCGCCGTGCCGACGAACAGCTCGGGCGCGTCGTCGTTGTGGAAGCGACCGCCCGCGCCGGCGACGACGAGGGCCCCGTCCCGCTCCTTCACGGTCACGCCGAGCAGATCGAGGCAGGCTCGCATGTGGCGGGTGTCGTCCGCATCCAGCCAGCCATGCAGGACCGACTCGCCCTGGGCCACGGCCGCGAGCAGCAGCGCCCGGTTCGTGATGCTCTTCGATCCCGGAACGGGCAGCGTCCAGTCGAGCTCGGTGGGCGGCTGCAGCTGAATGACCTCGACCATGCGCGAGCAGGCTCGCGCGGCGAGGGCCGCACCGCAAGGCCGAATCAATCGTCGCTGAAATTCGCCATGGCGATCTTGCCGAGGCCGGCTTTCTTGACCTCGTCCATCGTTTCCACGACCTGCGCGTGCGGAACGTCGTCGGCAGCTTGGATCATGACGGTCGCGTCGGGGGAACGCGCAGCGATGGCTTCGAGCTCAGCTCGCAGAGCCACCGCCGCGACGGCCTCACCATTGACGGAGAGCCCGTCGTGGTCGAGCTCGATCGTGATGCGGGAGACGGGCCGCGCAGGGGGGGCAACCGCAGCCGGGGGGACGGCGGCCGGAGCCGGGGCGGAAGGGCGCTCTTGCAGCACCTCGATGCGCTCCTCGAGCACGCGGATCCGTCCCTCGGCTTCGGCCAACCGCGCCTCGACGTCCGCAGTGTGGTCCGCTTCACACCCCGCGGCGGCGGTGGCGATGGCAAAGCCGCTGACGAGGACGTGGTGTTTCACGGTCCTGACATAGCACGCCGGCCGAATCCTGTGAGGTGTCGTCGCCGCAGGCGCGTTCAACGAGGTGATGTGGAACCGTCCCGCCTCGTGGTGCCAATCCGAGTCCGTCGCATTCGATGCAACCCCGAAACCGGGGGCACGTCTCGCATGCATGGCTCCGTGCAACTTCGCAGATCGATCCAGCGCTCTCCTGCTGCTTCTCGCCGTGGCTGCATGCGGTCCGAAGGTCGCGCCCACGGCCCGACCAGAATCACCGACGCCGGAGTCGATGATGGTCTCGGCTCCCGAGCCCGAGCCGTCGGAGCCCGAGGCACCGTGCACGTCGGATGAGGATTGCGTGGAGCAAGGGAAGGCTCTCGAGGATGCCGGCGATGCCGCGGGCGCTCGAGGCCTCTACCAGATCGGCTGTGAAGCGGATGGCGCTCAATCGTGCTCGCGCTGGGCTTCGGCGGTGTCCGATGACGACTCCGACCTCGCCCTGGGCTTGTGGGAGAAGGCGTGCGGGCTCGGTGACGCGGGCGCGTGCTTCAACGCGGCCGAGCAGGTACGCGAGACCGATGCGGTCAAGGCCACCGGGCTCTACGCGAAATCCTGTCGACCCGACGACGGGGACGCGATGCTGTTGTCCTTGGCATGTGGCCGGGGGGCCATCACGGCCTACGGTGCGGCGAAGTACGACGACGCGAGAGCGATGGCCGAAGCGATCTGCAACGACTCGATGGTGGGTGGCTGTGGCCTGCTCGGGGTCCTCTACGCGCAGGGGCGTGGTGTCGCCGCCGACCTCGACAAGGCGCGTGCCTACCTGGAGCAGGGGTGCAAGGGAGGCGATGAAGAGGCGTGCGGCAACGCGAAGAAGCTCTCGGCCGCGGTCGAGCAGGACACCCTCGCCGGTGCGCTCCCCGTCGAGGGGGCCAACGTCTCCATCGGTTCGATCAGTGTCGACGGGCTCTCAGCCTCCGATCTCCAGTGCCGTCGCGAAGGTGGCGGCGGGCTGTTCGGAGGCGCGATGGGGGCGATCTCGGGCATCTCCAAGCGCAAAGGGAAGCTCATGAAATGCGCCAAGTCGTCCGAAGACGTTCGCGTGCGGTGGACCGCCGGCGGCGGCAAGATCAAGACGGTCGAAGTGAAGGCGTCCAGTCCGAAGGTCGCCGCGTGCGTGAAGAAGGCGGTCAAGGGGTCATCGGCCGCTTTCGGCGGCACGTGTGCCGCCACGTTCTCCATCGGGAGCTGAGGCAGGCTTTGTCCGACGCGTCGGGTCTGCCAGACTGCTGTGGTGGCCGACGACCACAACGATGCGACGCTACCTCCCGAGGGGTCGCAGACCGAGCGTGACGGGCTGAGCCGGGGGGGGCAGCTGTTGTTCAGCTCGCTCGAGCAGCGGATGTTCGGGCAGTCGGACGTACAGAAGCTCGGCCGGTACCACCTGATCGATACCCTCGGCCGCGGCGCAATGGGGATCGTCTATCGCGCCTACGACCCCGACCTCGACCGGCGCGTCGCGATCAAGGTCGTCAGCGTCGACGGTGCAGAGGCCCGGGCGCGGATGGTCCGCGAGGCCAAGGCGCTGGCCAAGCTCAACCACCCCAACGTCGTGACGGTTCACGAAGTTGGCGAGGATGGTGAGGATCTGTTCGTCGTGATGGAGTACGTCGATGGCGGATCGCTGGTGGACTGGATCCGAGCGCATCCGTTTGGAGAGGCAGGACGCACGCGCCAACTGGTCGAGTTCTTGCTGCAGGCCCTCGAGGGGTTGGCCGCCGCGCACGAGTTGGGCTTGGTGCATCGAGACATCAAGCCGGCGAATCTCCTGGTCGGCGGCGACGGGCGGCTTCGGGTGGCTGACTTCGGCTTGGCCAGAGGCGTCCAAGACGATGTCGAGAGCACGGTCCCCGATGAGGTCTCGTTGGAGTTGTCGTCGAGCGCGACCCTCACCCGTGACGGGCAGATCGTGGGCACCCCGGCCTTCATGGCGCCGGAGCAGTTTCGCGGGGTGGCGGACGCGAGGAGCGATCAGTTCTCGATGGCGGTCACGTTCTACCTCGCGCTCTACGACAAGCGTCCGTTCGAGTCTGACGCTCTGGTCGGGCTCCTCGATGCGATCGAGAACGAGCGCGTCGCCAACAGTCCCTCCGGTGACGTCCCCGACTTCGTCCGGCAGGTCCTCCTCCGCGCGATGCGAGCAAAACCCCGTGACCGGTTCTCGAGCGTCGAGGAGATGGGACGCGCCGTGCGTGCGGGTGGCCGGCGCCGTCGCAGGATCATCGGGGTCGTTGGAGCGGGTGCCGCCGCGCTCGGGCTGGCTGGAGTCTCGTGGGCGTCGGCACCGAAACCGTGCCGCGACGAGCGTGACCGGATCGAAGCCGTCGTCTCCGAGCACACGGGGCGGATCGAGCGGCTGGCCCTCGAGTCTGGTCGTCCGCATCCGGAGGAGGTGGTCGGTCGGTTCTCGTTCGAGATCGATCGGTTGATCGACAACTGGTCGGCGCAGCGGCTCGACGCCTGCCGCGCGGCGCGGGTGGACGAGCCCGAACAGGCCGCACTCGCCGAGCGACGGTTGGTGTGTCTGGACGAGGGGCTCGACGCGGTCGAGAGCTCCCTGGCTTCGATCCAGACGTTGACGCCCGTGCAGGCCGATGCCCTCCCGAACGTCGCGATCCTGCTCATCGGCGCCGTCGACTGCAAGGACCCGGACCGTGTCTTTGCCGAGGAGCGCGGTCGAGAGCTCGTCGCGACATTCCGAGCCGGGAGGCTGGCCGAGAACCAGCTCGATCATTCCCGGGCCCGAGAACTCTACGAGTCCATCCTGTCCAAGACGAAGCCGGGCGAGTTCCCCGACCTTCGGGCCGAGGTGCACACGCGCGTGGCGGCGCTGGCCGAGGCCGCCGACGAGCACGCAACGTTTCAGCACCACATCTTGGCCTCGTTGCGGGAGGCGCAGCGAAGCGGCGACCCCGAGTTCTTGTCGTTGGGCTGGCTGCAAGTGGCCGAGACGCTGCCGCCCGAGACCTCGGAGGACGTCGTCGAGCTGTTCATCGAGTTGTCCCAGGCAGCCCGAGAGGGCGGCGAGATCTCAGACTTCATGGAGGCCAACATCGCCTACCGCGAGGCGAGCCTTCGGTTTCACCGCAGAGAGTTCGACGAAGCCCTGACTCTCCTGCGCGCGGCGGAGGAGCCAGCCAAGCGCGCGAGCAGCTTCATCCTCGGCTACCTCTATCACATGGAGTCGAGCATCGTGCACCGGACGGGCGACCTCGACACGGCCGAGTCCCGGGCGGAGGACGCCGTGACCACGCTCGCCTCGAGGCTTGGAGACCATCATCCCGACGTCGCGGGGATGCGCATGCATCTTGCGGACATTCAGTCTTGGCAAGGGAAGGACGAGCAGGCGATCGCGACGTTCGACCGCGTGATCGAAGTGCTCGAGGAGCGGCCCGACTACATGGTCGGCAATCTGCTCTCCGCGATCAGCGGACGAGGCGACACCAAGAGAAACGTGGGGCGACTCGAAGAGGCGCTGGAGGACTACGCCAAGGCGATCGAGCTGGCCCGCAGCATCCCGGGCCAGGAGCGCCGCGTGTTCGGGTTCCAGACCGCGAAAGCCCGGGCCCTGTGGATGATGGGGCGACCCGAAGAAGGCCTCGAGCTCGCGACGAGCGTCGCGCGCGAGCTCGATCCGCAAACCGTCTTCGAGCGTGACACTCGAGCCAACGCTTCGATCCTACGGGCCCACATCCTCGCCGAGCTGGATCGCGCGGACGATGCCCGCCGGGAGCTCGAGACAGCCGTGACCTGGGTCGACGATGCGTACGGGTCGGATGGGGTCACGCGGGTTCAGGCGGGGATTCAGCTGGCCGAGGTTTGGGTCGAGCTCGGCGACTACGAGCGCTGCCATCGCGAAGTCGATCGCTTCCTGCCGCAAACCAAGGACGAGCCGATGTGGCGTTCCATGTTGCAGCGGGTGAAGGCGCAGGCGCTTCATGGCCAAGGCGAGCTCGCTCAGGCGCGTCTGTGGGCGGAGCGCGCGCTCGCGTCGATGAAGGCGTCGAACGCAGGAGAGCACGAGTACGTGCCGATCCGCGAGCTGCTGGCGATGCTCGAGGAGCTCTAGCCGCGCAGGCGGTCGGCGTGCAGTAGATCCAGCCGCGCCTGGTCCGTTGCGCCGAGCGTACGGTGGCAACTCCGGGCGACGGCTTGCCCGCAAGCAGCACCCAAGCCCATGCCGTGTCCGGTCATGCCGCCCAGAACGTGTGTGCTTCGCGTCCCGTCGCCGTCGACGAGCGGCTCCCAGAACGGAAGCTCGTCCGGGCTGAATCCCATGATTCCCGACCAGCGTGCTTCGACCTCGAACGGGCCCAACGCACCCAGGTGCCGCGTCATGTAGGCCTCGAGGTCGTGCTGCACGTCGTCGGTGGGGACCGAGTCGTCGGTGGCTTCGTTCTCGCGATGGAGATGTCGACGCCCGCCGACGAGGAGGCGTCCATCGTCTCGCTGCCGGAAGTAGTCGTAGCCCCAGCAGCCGTAGCAGACGGGGGCGAGTGTTCGCGTGGGTCCGGTCGGACGGGTCGCGAGCATCTGGGCGCGCTGGGGTCGGACGTCGAGGTCGGGCAGCAGGGCTCGCGTCCAGGCGTTCACCGCGACGATGGCGGCACCATACGTGACCGTGGCATCGGTCATGCTCAGCACCCGTCGTCCAGGGTCGATCGCGGTGACCAAACCCTGCCGCAGCTCGGCCCCGGCCCGCTGCGCTTCCGCTCCGATCGCCGCGACGAGCTTCCCCGGGTGTACCTCGCCATCCTCGGGGATCGAGAGCCCGGGCGCGAAGCCCTCGAGGCCTTCGTGCGCCGCACCCAGCGTGCAGGGGACCCCGTCCTCCGCGAGCAGTCGAGCCGCATTCGCGAGCGTGGCCTGCTCCTCGGGGTCGTCCGCCATCGGGAGAATCAGGCTCCCGCAGCGGCGGTGCTCGGCAGCCTCGGCGAACCGGGACTCGATTAGCGCGTGACTACTTCGCGCCATCTCGATGACGGTCTTCATCCGGTCGACGCCGAAGCGGGCGCGGCGAGCCGGGTACTCGATCGCATGCTCGACCAGCAGGAAGCCGCCCGAGCGGGCCGACGCGCCCCAGCCCAGTCCGTGCGCGTCCAGGCCGAGAACCGACAGTCCGGCTTCGGCGAGCTCGAGCGCCGCCGTTGTGCCGGTGATACCCAGCCCAACGACGACCACGTCCACTGCGTGGGCACGGGGCTCCAGGGGCTTCAAGCGCGTTGCGGAGGCTTCGTCGAGCCACAGTGACGGTGCGCCGGGTTCCACGACCGGGAGGGTAGCAGTCTGCTAGCTCGTCCACCGCCGCCGGGCGCGGCGGAACGATCCCATGTCGGCGTAGCCCAAGCGGAAGGCGATCTCTTCGTGGGCGGTGCCCTGGGCGGTCAAGCGTGCGTGCAGCTCCGCCCGGAGGGCATCGAGCAACTCGCGGAAGGACGTGTCGTGCTCGGACAGCCGGCGCTGAAGAGTGCGCGGGGTCATGGCGAGCCGCTTCGCGACGGCGGCGAGGTTGGGCGGGCCGTCGCGCAGCGCCGCCGCGGTTCCCTCTCGCACCCGATCGAGGAAGTCATCGTCCGAGCGGGCGTCGAGCAGACGGTCGGCCTGGGTGTCGATCGCGTGCATCAGGGCCGGGTCCGCCGAGCGAAGCTCGAGGTCCGCGGTCGCGCGCGGAATCTCGAGTCCATTGTCAGCCTGGTCGAAGCGGATGACCGCGTCGCCAAAGAGGGCGCGATGCGCCGAGAGATCGGCGGGCGCCGGGTGGCAGAACCACGCGTTCGAGGCGGTCAGCGCTCCGCCGGTGACCGCCTTCCCCGCAACGAGAAGGACCGCGATGAAGTACTCGTTGGCGTGTCGACCACCGGAGAGTGGGTACCCCGGAATGCGCTGATGGACCCGAAGCCCCTCGTCGGTCTCCTGGAGTTCGACGACGGTGGCTTCGTTCAACAACACGCTGAACCGGGCCAGGCGGCGGAGCGCTTCGCGAACCGTTGGCGCCGCTCGGATGCCGAACTCGGCGAGGCCATACGCACCGCGCCCGATCGACTGCACGAGCTCCAGCCCCAGGTTCGGTCGAGCCAACCGCGCGGCGGCGTCGTCGTAGAACGCCGCCAAGGTCTCGACTTCGGCGACGACGTGGGCGTCACGCACCGCACGTTCGAGGCCGAAAGCGCGCAGGCACGCGTCGGCGTCGTGCCCTTCGGCGCTGAGCCGGGCCGCAACCAAGTGCGGCAGAGGTGACCGCATCAGCGTCATTCAGGCCCCTAGAGTACCGATCCGCGGCCCACGGTCGATGGCACATCGCGCCTCGATTCTGTCGTCTTTGGCCCTGGCCGGCGTCTGAACGAGAACCTACACTGTCTTACATATGGTGGTGATGCGGAAAACCCTGTGGATCGCGGCCCTCGTCGTGGCCTGCGACGCGAGCTCGGGTGATGCGTCTGAAGACGTTTGCGCCGAGGCCAACGCCGCCGTCGAGGCGTGCCTAGGCGTGCCCGCCGAGCCGCCGTCCAACGCCTGCGACGCCGACGAAGCCGAGATCGCCCAAGAGCTGCTCGACGGCATCGACGCCGCGGGTTGCGAGGGGGTTCCGATGGGCAAGGAGGACTCGTTCCTCTGCGGCGCGCTGCTGTGGGATCCGCTCGGCTGGTGCGACGACCCGCCGGAGCCGCTGGGTCCGGAGCCGTCCGGAGAGCCCACCCGGTATCCGATCATCCTCGCCCACGGCTTCAACACCAGCACCACCAACTTCTGGCGCTTCAACGACGTCGACCTGGCGCTGATCGATGACGGCCACGACGTCGTGCTCGGCAGCGTTCCACCGTTCGATACGCCGCAGGTGCGCGCCGGCTTCCTGGCGCGGCAGGTCGACGAGCTCCTCGACCGCTCGGGTGCGGAGAAGGTCAACCTGGTCTGCTTCTCGATGGGCGGCATCGACTGCCGCTACCTGGCCAGCCCCGATGGACTCGACTACGCGGATCGAATCGCGAGCATCACCACCATCTCATCGCCCCATGCCGGCACCCATGTTGCCGACGTCGCTGTCGGCTTCCTGCCGGACGAAGACGAGGCCGAGGCGATCGACGCGATCGCGTCGTGGTATGGGAGCACGTTCAGCGAGCTGGCCGACGACAGCAACTTCGTTGCGGCCCTGGCTTCGATGTCCGAGCGAAGCATGGTGGAGTTCAACGCCACGATCTCCGATCCCGAGGGCGTGATGAAGCAGTCGTGGGCAGGAGTGAGCAGCGTCGCGGGTCTCGCCAACCCCCGTCGCAACGCCGAGACCGATGCGTGCACCGACGGCAACGGCGAGGTCTTGATGATGCGTCACGAGGGCACGATCGATCGCATGGACGCGCTGCTGGTCGGCGCCGCCGCCTTCGTCGCCCATGGCATCGAGCTTCGGCCCAACGATGGCGTCGCCACCGTCGAGTCGGCAAAATGGGGGCGCTTCCGCGGCTGCTACCCCGGTGATCACCTCGACGCAGCCGGCCAGATCAACGACGAGGGCCCCGACCCGCGGACGGGCTTCGACTATCTGCGCTTCTATCGAAACCTGGCCTTCGACTTGGCGGCCCAGGGGTACTGACCGCTAGGCGAGCTTCGCCTCGGCGGTCTCGGTCCGAAAGCGATACCCGACCCCGCGCAGCGTCTCGATGTAGTCGGAGGCGGGTCCGAGCTTCTTTCGCAGGCGCTGCACGTGCGTGTCGACGGTCCGCGTCGGCAAGCCTGGGGTATGCCCCCAGACGTCGTGAAGCAACGCGTCGCGGGTCTGCACGCGCCCCCGGCGGCTCAGGAACGTGCTCAGCAGGCGGAACTCGAGGGCGGTGAGGTTGAGCTCGGTGCCGTCGACCCAGACCCGGTGGCCTTCCTCGTCGACCTTGAGGCGGCCGAACGCGAGTTCGGGGGCGGCGGTCCGTGGCTTGTCGAGGCGGCGCAGGATCGCCTTGATGCGAAGGAGCAGCTCGCGCATGGAGAATGGCTTCGCGACGTAGTCGTCCGCACCCACCTCGAAGCCAACGACCCGGTCGATCTCGTCGTCCTTGGCCGTGACCATGATGATCGGCACGTCTTTCGTCCGGTCGATCGATCGAAGCTCACGGCAGATGTCGGTGCCCGACATATCCGGGAGCATCAGGTCGAGCAGGATGAGATCAGGCGTCGGGTCGCCCGTCGCCGCGTTCAAGGCATTGCGGCCGTCGTAGGCGACGCGCGTGCGCCAGCCCTCCCGCTCCAGCGAGAACTGCAGGGTGCTCACCAGATCCCGTTCGTCGTCCACGATGAGGATGGTCGGCGTCACGCTTCGCGTTTAACACTGGGCGGGTGACAGCTCGGTGACGGCTCGGCAAATGGTCTGGGGATTGTTCGTGCCACGCTCGGGTCAACGCGAGGTCACGCCGGGCGTGTGGGCTTGTCACGGAGCCGAGACAAACTCGACACGCCGCGGCCATGCATGCGGCCCATAGTGCGCCGGCCCATGTTCGACGGGTTCCGCCCAGAGCTCCAAGGCTGGTTCTTCGAGCGCCGGATCGTGCCCTCTGCGATCGCCCTCGGCGTCCTGGTTCTGGGATCCGGGATCTACGTCGCGATGCTCGAAGCAGAGGAAGAGACGATCGAAGTCGCCCTCGGAGATCCGGAGCTGAGCGACTTCGCCGTCGAAGAGGAAGAGCCCGAGATCGAGGAGGAAGAGCCCGAACAGGAGGCTCCACCGCCTCCGCCGCCCGACGCCAAGGTCAAGCGGGTCAAGAAGCTCAAGCCCAAGCCCAAGCCCCAGACGCCGATCAGCAAGCCGACCGAAGCGGCCGACGAGACCGACAAGGAGAAGGTCTACGAGATCCCGATGGACGGCCAGACCAGCCGAACCGGCTTTGGCGGCGGCACGGGCAAGCCGACTTCGAGCGCCAAGACGGGCACGGCCAAGAAGCCCAGGCCCGAGAAGCCCAAGAAGCCCAAGAAGCGGCGCAAAGAGACCCCGATCGACCCGACCAAGCCCATCGATCGGCCGGAGAACGCCAAGGCCCCCAAGCCGCTGCCCAGCAATGCGCAGCCGCAGTATCCCAAGAAGCTACGCGACGAAGGCATCACCGGCCGCATCGTCTTGAAGCTGCACGTGCACCGCGACGGCTCGGTCCGTGGCGCGAAGGTCCTGTCGAAGAAGACCAGCGCCACCACCGAAGCCGAGAAGAAAGCGGCCGCCAACGCCTTCCTCAAGGCGGTGATCAAGGTCGTCAAGACCTGGAAGTTCAAGCCCGCGACGCTCGAGGGCAAGCCGATCACCGTCTGGCACAAAGTCACGATCCCCTTCCAGCTCACCGACTGAGCAACGCGAAACGAACAAGGAGCGAAGATGGAACTTTCCCTCGTAGAAATCTGGGCCTCGATGGGCATCCTGTCCAAGGCGGTGGCGATCTCTCTGGTCGTCATGGGCCTTGCCAGCGTCTTCGTGGCGGTGGAGCGATTCTTGTTATTGATTCGGGCGCAGCGGATCAGCGTCGCGTTCGCGGACAAAGCGCGGCCGCTCATGGAGGCCAAGGAGATCGACACGCTCTACGACCTCACGCGAGGCAAGGAGTTCTCCCGCGGTCCGCTGCCGCGGCTGCTTCGCTTTGGGCTCGAGTCATATCGCGCGAACACCCGTGACGAGACCGTCGGCCCGGTCGAGATGGCCCGCCGCGAGCTGAATCGGAAGCTCGAGATGATGGGCACCGAGTCGCGCCGCGGCATGGGCATCCTCGCCTCGACGGGGTCGACCGCGCCGTTCATCGGCCTGTTCGGAACCGTCATCGGCATCATCACTGCGTTCCAGGGCATCGCCGCAGCCGGCGGTGGCGGCATCGCGGCCGTCTCGGCCGGTATCGCCGAAGCGCTCATCGTCACGGCGGTCGGCCTCGTCGTCGCGATTCTCGCGGTGCTGGTCTTCAACTTCCTGAGCACCAAGTTCGACGCCTTCGACCAAACCATGCAGCACGCCGCAAGCGAGCTGATCGACTACCTGGAGATCGCGCATGGGAGCCCAGCTGAATAGCGGCGGCAAGAAGAAGGGCGCGCAGCCCAACATCAACGTCACGCCGCTCGTCGATGTCGTCCTCGTCCTGCTGATCATCTTCATGGTTGTGCTGCCGGACGTCCAAGGCGGCAAGCCGATCGACATGATGAAGGTGAAGGCCGCCGACAAGCACGAGGACGGTGCCGAGCCTCTGACCGTCACGATCGACATCAACGAGGTCTACACGTGGTCCAAGGCCGACGTGGCGCGGCAGGTGGCCCTCGATGGCCTGAAGATCGAGTACGCGCGGGACCCGGAACAGCGCGTGCTCCTGCGGGCCGACGCCGGCCTGCGCTACGCGATCGTGCGGGACTTCTTCCGCGACGTTCAAGAGATCGGATTCCCCACCGTGTCGCTCGCCGTGGGCGTGGGCGCCGAGTGGAACGAGGAGGAGGGCTGAACCATGGGCATGTCCATCGGCAACGAGAGCGGCAAGACCAAGGTCAAGCCCGACATGAACGTCACGCCGCTCGTCGACGTGGTGCTCGTGCTGCTGATCATCTTCATGGTGCTCGCGCCCGTGGTCACCGAGGGCTTCGACGTCCGGCTTCCGCCCAAGGACGAGACCGACCAGAAGCTCGACGAGGCCAACGACCCGAACAAGCCGCTCGTGCTGTCGGTGAACGTCGACGGCGGCTACGAGGTCAACTCCGTCGCGATCGAGGAGGCGGAGCTCAGCGAACGGCTCAAGCGGATGTTCAACGCCCGGCCCGACAACGTCTTGTACGTCGACGGTGCCGATGACGTCGCCTACGGCCGCGTGTTGCACGGGGTCGACTACGCCCGCGCGGGCGGGGCCGCTCCGGTGGTGATGATCACCAAGAAACTCGAGTAGACGATGACACCCCGGCGAGCTCAGTCTGCGCTGCTTTGCGGCGCTCTGCTTCTGGCGCCCTCGACCGCGCTCGCGGAGGTCGAGGACGACGCACCGTCGCTGCGTCGGGACTACCAGGGGCCGGCCGTATCACCGGAACCGGCGCCGGGCGAGGTCGATGTGGTTGCACCGCCACCCAGCGAGGCGCCGCCCGCAGGCGAAGCACCTCCGCCGACCGAAGCGGAGGGCCCGGTGCTCGAGGAGCCTGAGCCCGAACCCGAGCCGCCCGCGGTGGCCGAGGTCGCCGAGGACGAGGAGGAACGCGACTTCGAGTTCGACTTCGTCGACCTGACCGAGGACGAAGAAGCGCTCGCCGAGGAGCTCAAGGTCGAGACCAAGAAGGTCCGCGGCAAGGCGGGCACGATCGAAGGCCGGGTGCTCGACGCCAACACCGGCGAGCCGATCATCGGTGCCTACGTCGAGGCCATCGGCACCGAGTACAAGACCAAGACCGACGTCGACGGGAACTACCGCCTCGAGCTCCCCGTCGGGACGTGGGAGGTCCGGGTGCGCTCCGATGCGAACGAGCCGCGACGGATCTCCAACGTCGTCGTTGAAGAGGGCGGAACGCAGTCGCTCAACTCCGAGCTGCGGCCGCTGGAGGGGGCGGGCCAGACGGTCATCGTCGAGGCCGAGATGAACCGCGAGAGCGAGGCCGCCCGGCTGCAGCAGCGCAAGGAGTCGACGGCGGCTCGGGACCTGATGAGCCGCGACGAGATCGCCAAGTCGGGCGGAGGCTCGGCATCCGCGGTTGCGCGCCGGATCGTGGGCGTGACGGTGGTGGGCGGTCGCTACCTGTTCGTGCGGGGCCTGGGGCACCGCTACGTGAACACGCTCTTCGACGGGGCTCGCGTGCCGAGCCCCGAGCCGGAGCTGCGCACGGTTCCGCTCGACATCTTCCCGGCGTCGGCCCTGTCGGCGATCAACGTGCAGAAGACGTTCACGCCGGATGTGCCAGGCGACTTCGCCGGCGGTTCGGTCCAGCTCGAGAGCCGAGAGGTGCCCGAGGATCTCGTGGTGTCGGTGGGAGCCGAGGTCGGCGGCAACACCGAGACGACCTTCCGCCAGATGCTCACGAACGGCTCCTTCCCCGGTGAGGACGCGTTCGGCTTCGGCAACCTCCCGCGCCGGCTTCCGGGGGCGTTGCCCACCAACACGCCGGCGAGTCGGGGGGTGCTGGATGACGACTTCCAGCCGGTCTACACGCCCGAGGAGATCGAGGCGTTCGGCGACGCGATGTACACGGATACCCGCGTCCGGACCGCCCAGGCGCCGCCGGACTTCGCGGTGAAGTCCAACATCGGCTACGGCTTCAAGCCGCACGGCGAAGACAGCCGGCTCGGCTTCCTGTGGTCGGCGCAGTACAAGAGCCAGCACCAGACCAACCGCATCGAGCAGCTTCGGCTGTACTCCACCAGTGATGGCGAGTCGCTCGCCGACACGCCGCAGGTCGACTACGGCGGTCCGCCCAGCATGCGGACCACGCACACCGTCGCCTGGGCCACAGTGGGCCTGGCGAAGTACGACATCAACAAGAACCATCGCCTCGAGTTGCTCGGCTTCTACTCCCGCGAGGCCAGCGACGAGACCCGGCGGCTGCAGGGCCTGGCGCGCAACGTTTCCGGTCCCGACCCGGTCATCTCCACCCGCCTGCGCTACATCATGCGCTCCATCGCGATGACCCGGCTGGGTGGACGGCACACCATCCCGGCCGCCAAGGACCTCGAGATCGACTGGTTCGGGTCCTACGCCCAGGCCCGTCGCGACGACCCGGCGATCCGCGAGAACTTCTTCACCGATGCGGACGGCGACGGCGTCTACGTGTTCGACCGCGGCAACGACGGCGGCAAGCAGACCTTCCTGGACCTGACCGACCACACCGAGAGCGGCGCGCTGAACCTCACCATGCCGTTCACGCAGTGGTCGCAGCTGAAGGGAAAGGTCAAGGCCGGAGGCTGGCTCGAGGGCAAGCAGCGCGAGTTCGACGTGCGGCGCTTCCTGTTCCAAGGCGGCGTGACCGAGCTGATCCCGCAAGGCACGGGCAACATCATCAACAACAGCACGATCGGCGGCGGCCCCGACGAGAACGCCTTCTATCTGCAGGAGGCCACGCGCCCCAGCGACAACTACCGCGCGAACCAGGAGATCTACGCCGGCTACGCGATGGCCGACGTGCCGTTCGTCCGTTGGTTCAAGCTCTCCGGTGGCGCGCGGCTCGAGCAGAGCGTCATTCGCGTTCGGCCCTACGACCCCTTCGCCGATCCCGATGCCCAGCCCGACGAAGATCTCGCCCCCGTGCGGGTGTCGAACCTCGACGTGCTTCCGTCGGTCTCGCTGATCTTCTCGCCCACCGACAAGCAGAACATCCGCATCGTCGGCACGCGAACGCTCGCCCGCCCCGAGTTCCGCGAGCTGGCGCCGTTCTCCTTCACGGACTTCGTCGGCGGCGCGGAGGTGATCGGCAACCCGGACCTCGAGCAGACCAAGATCTGGAACGCGGACCTGCGCTGGGAGTGGTTCCCCAGCGGCAGCGAGGTGATCGCGGCCTCGCTGTTCTACAAGTACCTCGACGAGCCGATCGAGAAGGTCCAGCTGCCGCGGATCCCGTTCCTGTCCAGCTATCGCAACGCGGACGCGGCCCAGAACTTCGGCTTCGAGCTGGAGGCACGCAAGAACCTGGAGTTCATCTGGAACAAGCTCGACGACGTTTCGCTGGGGTCGAACTTCACGATGCTCTACTCCCGGGTGCAGCTGCGTGACCGGTGCGTGCCCTCCGACGAACGGGACTGCACGCAGCTCTCCGACTTCGACGTGTCGACCTCGCGAAGCCGCGCTCTGGCCGACCAGTCGCCCTACGTGCTCAACGCGTACCTCGACTACGACAACGAGGACTCTGGAACGCGGGCGCGGGTGCTCTACAACATCGAGGGCCCGAAGATCACCAGCGTGGGCGGCCTGGGCCTTCCCGACACGTACCTGCAGCCGCGACACAAGGTCGACATCACGTTCTCGCAGCGCCTCTATAAGGGTCTCAACCTCGACCTCAAGGCTGAGAACGTAGCGAACGCAGCCTGGGAATGGACCCAAGCCGACCGCGTGCTCGAGCGCTGGAACAACGGTGTCTTCTTTGGGATCGGTCTGTCGTACAGCTACGACCGCGCGGACCGCGAACAACCCGTCAACGCCCTCGACTGATGAGCGGCCACACGTGTTGCGAACTCGTAACCGACTGTGACGGAGCAGTCGCCAACGTGTCCTTCGTCCGTCACCCGCCCGATCGATAACCCAGCTCGCGTGCTTCGGACGCGCGCCTCTCCCAACGAAACGCTCTCCATCATGAAGAAGTTCACTGGATTCCTTGCGGCTGCCGCCCTCCTCACCGCCTGTGGCGACGACACGTCGAACGAAGACACCGGCGCCAGCAGCATGGGCAGCGAGACCGAGACCACCGACCCGACCGGCGAGACCGATGACCCGACCGGCGAGACCGATGACCCGACCGGCGAGACCGACGATCCCGATACCGGCGATACGGAGACCGGTACCCCGGCCGGCTGCGCCGACCCGAACGACGGCCCGACCATGGGCATCAACGCCGATATCGACGGCGACATGATGCTCACCTGCGACACCGTCTGGGTTCTCGAGGACATCATCTTCATGCGCGGTGGCACGCTGACCATCGAGCCCGGCACCACGATCAAGGGCACCGAGGGATCGGCGCTCGTCATCGACCAAGACGCCATGCTCGACGCCGTCGGCACCTCGGAGGCGCCCATCGTGATGACCTCCATCCAGGCCGAGGGCTCCCGCGGCCGTGGTGACTGGGGCGGTCTCGTCCTTCTTGGCGCTGCGCCGACCAACCTCGAAGGCGGAACCGGTCAGGCCGAAGGCTTCGCCAACCCGCCCTCCTACGGTGGTGACGACGCGGCGCACAACTGCGGATCGCTGTCCTACCTTCGCGTCGAGTGGGCCGGCTTCGCCATCGCCGAGGGCTCCGAGCTCAACGGCATCACGTTCTACGCCTGCGGTCGCGAGACCTCGGTCGACCACGTCCAGGTTCACATGGGTGCCGACGACGGGATCGAGATGTTCGGCGGCCAGTTCAACGCCACCCACCTCGTGGTGACCGGCGCTGAAGACGACTCCATCGACTGCGACCAGGGCTACCAGGGCGACCTGCAGTACGTCTTCATCCACCAAGACCCCGCCATCGGCGACAACGCGTTCGAGTGGAGCAACCAGGGCACCGACTTCTCGGCCACCCCGCTCACCTCCCCCGCCGTCGCCAACGGCACCATCGTCGGCTCGGGTGCGGGCGGCGACAAGAGCAAGGGCATGACCATCAAGGAAGGCACCGAAGCCAAGCTGGTGAACTCCGTCTTCGGCAACTTCACCAACGAGCTGGTCTTCCTGCAGAACCTCGAGACCCAGACCATCGCCGAGAACGGCGGCATCGCCATCGAGGGCAACATCTACTTTGGCTCTGGCGCCCCCGGTGTCGACGATGAAGAAGGCTCCGACGTCACCTGGACCGCCGACGACATCCAGACCTTCATCGACGACGGCGGCAACACCGAAGCCGACCCGATGCTCGGCTCTGCCGAGTGGGGCAACCCCGACATCGCGCCCATGGCCGGCTCCCCCGCCGAATCCGGCGCGGTGGCTCCGGGCAACAGCTTCGAGGCGACGGATTACGTCGGAGCCGTCGAGCCCGGCGGCGACGACTGGACCACCGGCTGGACCAACTACAGCCTCTAGGTTTCTTCAGGCCTTCCAGGGGGGTTCGCTTCGGCGAGCCCCCTTTTTCGCGCCGAGTTTTCAAAGGCGGCGGGTTCAGGGATGCTTGGTGCATGCGCGGCGTCTGCAGCCTTTGCCCGTTGGCGGCTGTGTTGGCCTGCTCGCGCCCATCCGTCCCTCCGGTCGGACCAACCACCTCCGCCGAAGAAGAGGTCCCGGCCGCATCGAGCCCTGACGTCGACGTCGGCGTCGGCGACCTCGTCTTCATCCCTCCGGGCGCGAAGATGTACGTGAGGGCCGATCTCGCGGCGCCGTACGTCGCGCTCCGCGACACTGGCTCGGTGCGAGAGGTGAAGGCGGTCGAGAACGGTTTCCTGCGAATCAGCACGGCCGGGCTCGATCCTGAGACGTGCGCGGAGTCGCGGGCGCCGCTGCGGTCATTCGACCTCGAGCTGTTCGTCGACGTCGAGGCGCTGGGCCAGGTCACGGCCGAGCGCGTGGTCCACGAGTTTGGCGATGGAACGCGCCTCGAGCTCGCCCCGGGAACCCCAGTCCGACCGCTCTCGTCGGGCGGCTTCGAGGTGCACGGCGATCGTTCACGCCGTCGCGAAGCGCGTGCCGTACAGCCACGACGGCCCCTACTTCCTGCTTCCAGACGGCCCTCCGGTCGCTGTGGACACGCAGACCGTCACGGGGGGAGCGGTCGTGGCCGGTGTCCGTGACGATGACGACGCGTTGCTGACATTCGTGGACGCCTGCACCACGGTGGTCGGGCGCGCGGCGGTCGACACCCTGTGGCGCCCGATGCCAACCGAGCGTAGCGAGGCCAGCCCGGAGCCGGACGATCGAATCGTCGATGTCTGGGACACCGAAGATGATCGGCTCGGCCAGATGCTCGCGCTCGAAGCGATGCCCGTTCGGCTGATCGCCGAGGGGGCGCCGGTTGAGTCCGCCGATGGTGCGGTCATCGGCAGGACGATGTCCTCGGTGGTCTTTCGGACGTCCCCCGAACCCGTGGGCGATCGGCTGTGTTTCGCGCCCCCGAGAGTCGACCCGAGTCCGGGGCTTCGGCTTTGCTTCTCGGCATCGGCGGTCGAGGAGACCACCGCCCCGGGGATGAGTACCGCCGTGGACACTGCTGACGTGAACGAACCCTCGCCTCCGAACAGGATCGACGTCACGGAGGTCCTGACGATGGGCCAGCTTCTTCCGTTCGAGGTCTATGCGTCCCTCGATCTCGACGCCCTCGGGGCGTGCCTGCCGGCAAACCCAGAGGAAGACGACGGGTTCTTCCACCGCTTTCGGATCGGCGTGGATGCAAAGGGCGCGGCGAAGAGCGTCGAAACGCGCAAGATGGGAACGACCCCAGCCGAGCTCTGCGTGCAGGACCGGCTCCGGAACACGGCGTTCCCGGCATCGGATGACGGCAGCCCCGCCGCGATCGAGATTGTCGTCACCGCGCGGTAACCAACGCACGGTCCCTTTTCGCTACTCTCCGGTCCGCCATGACCGTGCACGGCCCTCGCTCGTTGTGGTTCCTCGTCCCCGCCGCCCTCGTCGCATGCGAGGCCGGGGCCCCGGATCCAGCCGCGTCTTCGCCGGCACCCGCCGCGGCGAAGGACGAGCCGAAGACCAAGGGCCCACCGCTGGCCAAGAACGACCCGCGGTTCAAGCCCTACGTGCCCAAGCCGAAGGAGCCGCTCGACTTCTCGAACGTCGACGTCGGCGATGCGGCCATGGAGGCCGCGTCGGAGTCACTGGACGCGCTCGGCAAGGCCATCGTCGCTGCGCTCAACGCCAACGATGCCGACGCGCTGGCCAAGGTCGCGTTGACCGAGCGCGACTACAAGGACCGCTTCTTCCCGATCACCATCCACCACAAGAGCGGTCTGGGGTTGGGCGCCGAGCTGGCGTGGGCAGAGCTCCATGGCGAGTCGAAGGGCGACATGCACAGCGCGCTCGAGCGCTATGGGAGTCAGGGCTTCGAGTTCGTCCGCTTTGAAGCGACGGGCGTGGACGAGCGGCCGAAGGTCAATCTCCACCGCCGGCCCAAGGTCGTGGTCAAGACGGCTCAGGGAGACGAGCAGACCCTCGTGATGCTCGGTTCCATCATCGAGCACACCCCGAGCAGCGGCTTCAAGGTGCTGGCGTTTCGCGACACGCCTTAAAGTGAACCGCCCGCGCTCTAGGGGAAGCGCGGGCGATTCGAGGAAGGTTGGAAACAAGAGCCCTCTGCGGGAACTCGAACCGAGGGTGGGGAGAGAGGTTCGACCCCAGATGCCGTTGGAAGCACGGCCAGCATGAAGGGCACTCGACCGATGAGCGTGTGCCCGCAGAAGACTCGTGGGCGTAGTGCGAATCGACCCCCTCGAGGTTCCCGACTTGCCGAAGAAAACGACATGTGGGCGGCTCGAGGGTTCTGAGCGTCACTTGGCGGTGATCGGCGCCTTCTTCAGGCGTCCCCACGCGATGAACGCCGTCAGGGATCCCAGCACCAGCGAGGGCATGACTCCCGCGAAGTCGCCCGCGAAGATGTGGCTGAGGATGGCCAGGACCATCACGAGGGTCAGCAGGGCGGCCGCCAGGGGCGTCAGCAGCGGCTTGATGCGCAGCGCGGCCGGAAGGATGAGCCCCATTGCCCCCGCGAGCTCCGAGATGCCCGCGATGCGCAGCAGCGCGACTGACTGCGTCATTCCCGCAGCTGCCAGCTCGTCCCCGGGAGTGAACGCCTTGAAGCTGCCCGCCATGAAGAATGCAGCCGCGCCGAGCAGTTGGGCCACCCAAAGCCCGCGATGGAAGTTCTTGTTGGTCTGCATGATCGCCTCGTCGAAAGCAGCCTAGGGCCCGTTCATTTGTTAGACAATGAGCGGATATGGTGCATATGCTGCTCATTTTGAACACAGGTGGCCGGTGAAGGCGGCCGAGGACTTCGATGCGTTCGTGGCCATCGTCGAAGCGGGCAGCATCAGCGAAGCCGCGCGGGTCATGGGCACCCCGCGTGCAACGGTCTCCCGTCAGCTCGCCCGCCTCGAGCACCGAGTGGGCAGTCGCCTGCTGCATCGCACGACGCGTCGTCTGGTGCCGACACCAGCCGGCGAAACCCTCTACGCCCGCGCGCGTCCGCTGGTCGATGCGGCCCAGGCTGCGATCGAATCGGTGCAGCGACTCGACGACGTTCCCAGGGGTCCCCTGCGGATTTCTTCGGCACCGCTTCACACCCCCGTGCTGGGGAAGATGGTGGGGCAGTTCATGGCTCGCTTCCCCGAGGTCACGGTCGAGCTGCTGACGACCTCCCGGCACGTCGACTTGGTCGCCGAGCACATCGACGTCGCTCTGCGCGGTGGAGTCACGCGCGAGCCGAGTCTCATCGCGCGTCCGTTGTTGAAGACCGAGCTCCTCGCCGTGACGAGCCCGCGCTACCTCGAGCGAGCGGGCGTGCCTGGTTCCGTCGATGCTCTGGCAGAGCACAGCTGCCTGCGCGGCTTCGACGGAGGCTCGCGACCGGCCACGGCGTGGCCTCTTCGCGACGGCGGCACGGTGACCGTCTCGGGCTCCTTCGTTACCACCGACCTGATGGCCCGCCTGGGCGCGACGCTCGTGGGCGCGGGCATCTCGCTCTTGCCTCGCGCGATCGTCGACGCCGAGCTCGAGCGCGGAGAGTTGGTCCCGGTGCTCGAGGGGGTCATCGGGCGTC
>SPJJ01054982.1_pt1 | contig 24366 bp, 29 predicted proteins | sample 3741741 | NCBI WGS metagenome assembly SPJJ01 (sample SAMN10925908, study PRJNA522277) | cold seep metagenome | isolation source: Elba SIP-enriched marine methane seep metagenome, extraction at timepoint T1 | place: Italy: coast of Elba, Mediterranean Sea | collected 2014-05 | reverse complement strand
CCAGCACCTGCACCCCGGCAATCTGCTTGTCGCGCAGTTCTGTCAGAGGCACATCTTTTAATTCAGCCGCAAGGTCTGTAAATCCAACAATATGCTGCTTCATCACCTCGGCAATCGGCGAATGAATTTTCGGATGCGCAAGACGCTTGATTTGATGTACATAATCTTCGGCCATCAGTTCGCGGCTATCATGCAGCGGAAAATCATCGAGGCTTTCAATCACCTGCGTGTTTTCTTCCGCCAACTCATGATAAGCATACTTTCCATTTTGCCGGGCAAATGCCGGATGTGGCTGGTATTGAATGCCTGGATTGATAGTGATCAGATATTCGCTGGTGGCAATGGATTCAACCGGTGCATCATCAGCCAACCTTGCCCCCGACTTATCGAAATAATGCACTTGCGGCATACTCTCTGCCGTCAACGGAACTAACTGGTATGGTCGTTTTAAATAATGATACTGAAACGGTGGCTCATAAATCTGCGCGATCAACGCATATTCGTTGGAGCTATAGGCAATTGCCGGATCAAGATGTTTCGGGCGCTCGGAAAACGACGAATACAGAATATTTTTACCGTCATCTTCGCTGCGATAGGGATTATTCAGCTGCGCGCCATCACATCCGGCCAGCAGCCAGCCCAACATAATCAGCAAGAATAAACGGGGTGAGTTATAAGACAAAAGACTGGACATCACTCATAGGGTCATAGATACTTTCCGTTATTCTAACAATAATATCAATAGGAGAGTCTAATGGGATTTATGCAGGGCAAACGCGTATTAATTGTCGGCCTGGCCAGTAACCGCTCTATCGCCTGGGGCATCGCCCAGGCCATGCACCGCGAAGGGGCTGAACTGGCATTTTCCTATCAGAATGAAAAACTAAAAGGACGCGTGGAAGATATGGCTGGCCAATGCGGTTCTAATATTACTGTCGAACTGGACGTCAGCAGCGACGAACAAATCACCAACGTATTCAGCGAACTAGGCAAACACTGGGATGGGCTGGACAGCATCGTGCATTCAGTCGCATTTGCACCGCGTGAAGCACTGGACGGCGATTATGTGGAAGCCACCACCCGCGAGAATTTTGCGGTCTCCCATGACATCAGCTCCTACAGCTTTACCGCGCTGGCCAAAGCAGGTCGCCCGATGATGCAGGGCCGCAATGGTTCTTTGCTGACGCTGAGCTATCTGGGCGCCGAACGCGCTATCCCCAATTACAACGTCATGGGTGTCGCCAAAGCCAGCCTGGAAGCCAATGTACGCTACATGGCCGCCGCCCTGGGTGAAGAAGGCACTCGCGTCAATGCAGTTTCCGCCGGCCCCATCCGCACCCTGGCCGCATCCGGCATTAACAATTTTAAGTCCATGCTCAGCAAGGCCTCTGATACCTCTCCGCTGAAACGCAATGTGACCATCGAAGAAGTCGGCAATGTCGCCGCCTTCATGTGCTCGGATTTAGCCTCTGGCGTGACGGGTGAAATCACCTATGTGGATTGCGGTTACAATATCGCCGGGTTAGCTGCGGGTTAATCACCCATCGCCCGATCATAAACTCAGGCTGAAAGCATCAAAATAAATACGATGCTTTCAGCCTGCCTGCTCTGCTTATCGACAACGATTATTGCTCAACTTCAGGAGTAAGGTCGACGAACTGTTCCGCTTGATCCGTCTGATACTTTGGATGATATTTCCCATAAGGCAAGGTACTCAATGCCCGATAATTTGCCTGTCGCGCATAAGGCACATAGTCGGCTATCGCTGTATTGATGGCCGCCACCACAACTTTAGCAATCAAGCCTGCAGCACTCCCGCCTCCGACACCACCTGACAAATCAACCACCACAGTTCCATTGTATTTCCACAATACCTGATCAGATTTAGTTGATTTCAGTTCACAGTCCACAGAAACTGTCAGCGTTGATGAAATGACGATATAACTCACATCCCATTTTTTTATCCTGGTAAATAAAACTGCATCGGCACCAAAGTATTCCTTAAATTTAGATAACGGCACATCTATCAATAACTCGCTGTCATAAATCCCTTCCATCTTTAAAATTTCTGCGGTGAGTGGATAAGGAAACGTATAGTAGCCTTTATACGTTAATGGCTCTTGAATTGTTGTTGAATAATATTCTTTTGAGTCGGCTGCCGTGGATTCATTGATTGGCGGCAATATCAAAATTGAAACGGGCTGCTCTTCATACATCAACGGAAACTCCTCTATTTTGCTGGTCATTTTAGGCCCGCAACCAGCTAAACAAAAAACAACTAAAACGGCCAAGCCTGTTTTAAGGCGTTTGATTAGATTCTTCATACTATTGTTCTAATGATGGTAATTGCTCTGGGTTTTGTTGCATGTCCACTGAGCCGGATTCATTCATAGCACTTTCCGGGGGTTCCTCGGAGGTTTCCGGTTGCTCTTCAGCCGTTGCTTTCTGTATCAGTCGATCCATTAATACAGTAGATTCTGGAAAAATTTGCTTTTCTCTACTAAACAGAGCGATTGCCCGTTTAGAATCATTCATTTTTAAGTAGATGTACCCAAGTTCTGCGCAAATGCCAGGAGGAATCGGAAGCGCTCTAGTTTCAGACTCAGTGATGATGTGCTCCAATCCCTGCTTGTGCAAAAGAAAAGTCTCTTCTGAAGGGTCTTTTTCATGACCATAAAGTGTTTCGGAATAATCACCCAAAAAATAAATTTGTTTGGGTGCACACCCAGATAATAAAAAGACCAGAATAACGCAACATACCAGCTTCATGGCACCCTTATCTCCTTAACAATACCGTCTCCCAAAAGGATCTGCCTATGCAACACCCTTCGCCCCATTTTTTTAATGACGATGACATGTTTGCCAGGCTCAACTTGATAATGAACCGGATTATCCTCCGTACTTTCCTGCTCCAATAGAAACGCATCCCCTTCATCAATGTACACTTCTGCATTGTGAATATTGCCGGTAAAACTCAAGTAACTCACAGAGTCTTTCTGCACTACCCCCTGTTTCAACCCACAACCAAACAGCAACAACAGAGGAATCAACGATATAATTATCTTTGCTTTATTAAACATTTTATTCACCTTAAAACGATTTCTCTTGTACATATAACTGCGTATAGTCTTTCGAAGAAATAAAACGCGTAAAACCCCCTTCTACAATCTCACAAAATGTCACCTCTGAAGTGATTGATTCTCCCGCTGACATGACTGCTTTGATAGTACCGACTTTGCTCCCTGGCAAAGTGATCATCATATTGGTCTGAGGATTCTTTACTTGTTTACCCTTCAGCATGACTTCAAACAAATCGCCAACCCTAATGTTCTGTGATTTGCCACCGGCGATAATGAACATAGCATTTTCATACCCCAACAAATAACTCTTCCAGGGTTTATCAAGAAGGTTTTCAATAACATTTGAGGCCAGATTTGTAATCGCTGCATCTAATGCTTTGTCATTGATTGCAGAATCATAACCCGCTCTCTCTCCTACACCAAAAATTGAACCCGCTTCAGAAAAAGCCTCTCCCGCCCCTTCTTCTGAATATAATATCTGCCCGGTTCTGACATCAATCAATCTGATATGCACTTTGGCCACGGCAATCTGACGCTTAGTTCTGCTAAAAATACCCACTTCGCCTTGATTCTTACGTCCAAATTCTGTAACCGAACCAATGATTAAATAATCCGCCATATTCTTTAATGGCGCATAATTTTCCATTTTTAGTTCTTTAGAAATTTTGTCCATATCTGCCCTCTCCAGCAGAATAAATTTATCTGTCTCCATTAATTTGGAAGACAAAATATCAACTGCCTGCTTGCCGATCCGGTCATTATTCTTATCAATGAAAAAGCTTTGGCCATAGCGGGTTTCATTACTAAAGCGTGCAATAGCCACTTTTCTTTTTAATCCGCGCTTACTGTTTGACAGGTCAACTTCTTGTTGAATTGTTTTACTCACAGACGCCTGCTTTGGAACCACCTTTACCGTAGGCTGATCAACTGTTGCGCACGAAGAAACTATGAAGGGTAAAAAAACCCAGGAACTTAAACTATTAAATTTCAACATTAAATATCTCTCGATTTATAAAGTGTGTAAGCTGGTTTTTAATTCTCATATTAATCGTTCCATAAATTCTGTCATTTAAGCTTCCCCCCTCAGCCCTGACTTCTCCCTCTGGATAAGGAGTTAAGGTGCGAAAACGTTTGGAACAATTAATATTAACATTACGAGTGTCTCAAATCGGGATAATTTTGAAAGCTCTACAAAAATATTTGACCACTTGTATCTCTCACTGATGAAGGGTTAGCTACCGTTCATCACCTGAGACCAGTGAGGATGTTTGACCACTCAATGCTGAGACATTGTTCTGTAGATAATTCCCTGGTTTCGATTTCTTCCACACTGGATGGTATCCAAGCGCCCAGGCTGATCCGGTGACGCTGTATGTACAAGTGAAGTCGGTAGATAACATGATGAATAAGTATATCGGTATTGATGTAGGTAAAGCACACGTGGATATTTGCTGGTTAAAAGACCCGCTGGCCGGCAAGAAAACAACGAAAAGGTTTAAGAATAAGCCTGATGCTTTTGCAGGGATACAGCGATGGCTTATTGGGCAAACGCAAGGGGAGCCAGCCAACATTGTTGTCCTGTTGGAAGCGACCGGTGTGTACCATGAGGCACTCAGCTACTTCTTATATGACCAAGGGTTTAAGCTGATTGTGTCTAGCCCGGGTAAAGCGAAAAAATTTGCCCAATCCATGGGGTTAGTTCATAAGACGGATAAATCCGATGCGGCCATGCTGGCTCACTATGGCTATTCCCAACAATATTCATTGGCACCCTGGAAACCAAAAGCCCAGGAAATACGGGAATTAAAGGCGATGATGAGGCGTCTTAGTGCTTTGGAGAAGGATTGCCAACGAGAAAATAATCGTTTGGAAGCGATTGATGATCATATTGACCATCACCCGGTTCTGTGTAAAAACAAACAACGGTTACTCACCATTAAAGGGGTGGTGATGTGGTTGCCCGTGAAAGGGTGTACTTATTTGCGGCTAAATCTTTTGCTAATGCCAAACAGGTTGCGGCCTGTCTTGGATTGATTCCGAGGCTCAATGAGTCAGGTGTTTTTAAAGGGCGGACAACGCTGAGTCGGTCAGGGCCTTCCAGAGTAAGGGCCAAGCTCTATTTGGCAGCGGTAGCAGCCAGTACACATAACGATGACATTAAGGCACAACGTGACCGGTTAATCAAAGCCGGTAAAACAAAAATGCAGGCACTGTGCGCAGCCATGAGAAAGTGAGTACAGATTTGTTTTGGTGTGGTTAAACATCAAAGCGAATACCAGCCCCAAACCGCCAATTAGGCGCTTGCGGTTGGTATGGAGAGATGGTATCTACACCCTACGATAGCCCAACTTACCGCGTTATAAATACGCCTGCTCCAGTCTTTTGAGGGAGTAAAAGAATCTCTGCAGAATCCATATCAGACAGTCCTCATTTTATGGATAAATGCAATCATGGACTCGTTTTCAACCTAGGTTAACTTTCGTCCGGCATTCTCCTCATAATACAGTCCATTTCAATCATACACTGACTCTGAGAATCCCTGCTGACAGGATACAGACCGGTTATTTGATATCCCTTGTCAGCATAGGTTTTAAATGATTCTATATAATCCGGTATCTGCTGATAAATCGGCGTCATCGAAACCTCTGACTGTAACCCTTTAATACAGCTCAAAATTCCACCCGTGCCGGAAAACACTTGCAAGTCGTATCCTTGCGTATCCATTTTTAAAAACATATTCTCTGTTTGCATCGATGAATTCTCATGCAACACATCCTCCAATCGGCGTATACGAATTATTTCTGTATTCGTAACAGGAATCTTGCCGCTATATAATTGTTCCCCCCGGTCATTGGTTTTCAATAAGGAAGAAAATTCCGATGCCCTAGATACATTGATTTCCTGTTCAGTATTTTCTGCCCCTAATGCATAATTAAAAACCTGCCAGTCTGAATATTTTCCTGCAGTCAGTTTTAATTCCTCAAAACTAGTTGACACCGGCTCGAAAGAATAAATTTTCCCTTGGAAACCGATTTGTCTCAACAATTCACCATACTGACCCTTATTTGCTCCGACATCAATCACGGTATCGATTTTTAAAGCATCAAGAATAACTTTTAAATGATAATCAAGAGTTGGCTGGTGCTTTCTCAAGTTAATCAATTCATATCCAAAAAAGCGGGCAACTTTATGATGAAATTTCATACGTTCATTTGTACTGAATAAAATTTACATTATATTCAAAACTTGGAGACAGCTGTTAGACAATCCGGTTATAAAACTGACTAAACAGATGAAACTGCAACACCCATTAGACTTGGGAAACGGAAGAATTGTTGGTCGGCCAGACACTTGAAATAAACAAAGCAGAAGCGATAATCTTTATGTTTGTTGGCTTCAATTTTTAACCGCATTTGATTCATATTTCACTGAAACAATAGCAGGCAATGGCTCTGACCATATTTCAAGTAAATTAGCCTCACCTTCTACAATGACGGAAAATGCGAGTTGTTCTCTGGGGGGATCAGCATTAATTCCTTTCTTGTGGGAATCATGAGAATAAAGGAATCAACCAGCTTGATTTTTTAATTTCCGCGGGGCATAAGATATGCCTAGGAGACAGTCGGGGCATGCAATTGCGTCGATGAGATCTTGAGCTTGCTACAAGCACTATAACTCGACAGCCTGCTAATTTGTCTAAAGTCTCTTAACCTGAATCCGTGACTTCAATGCGGATTCAGGTTAGGAGTCATCAAGTCACACAAAAAGTTACATCATCGACTGCAAATAATTTTCCAACGAAACTTTTTCAATCAGTTCTAACTGTGTCTCTAGCCAGTCGATATGTTCTTCTTCGCTTTCCAGGATCTGTTCAAAAATTTCCCGGGTAATATAATCCTTAACTTCTTCGCAGTAGGTAATGGCTTCGCGCAATAATGGCACGGCTTTATGTTCCAGTTTTAAATCACACTCCAGCATTTCTTTGGGGTTTTCACCTATCAATAATTTGCCTAAGCTTTGCAAGTTTGGCAGGCCTTCCAAAAATAATATGCGTTCTATGATTTGATCCGCATGTTTCATTTCGTCGATTGATTCGTGATACTCCTTTTCATTAAGCTTTTCGAACCCCCAGTTTTTATACATGCGTGCATGCAGAAAATATTGGTTAATCGCCGTTAATTCATTTTCCAGCGCCTGGTTCAAATAGCTAATTACTTTTTCATCACCCTTCATACTGCAGCTCCTGTTCTATGGTTTATCGTCCGTACATCATATCACTCATCATTAATTGCTGAGGTGAGATGGCGACATTGTTTTTCTGTCAATAAGGCGTGTATGTCTTTATTGCATTTTCCGCAATCGCCACCCACGCCTAAACATTCAGCCAATTGTTTACGCGAGCATAACCCTTGGTTGATGGCTGTTTCAAGCTGACTGTCTGTGACAGCCTTGCAAAGACATACATACATAATTTTTAATCCTCATCGTCGTCGTCATCTTCTTCGCTTCTTCTACGTTTCACCAGTTTGGGATCTGCAGTAATTTTGCGATAAATTTCAATGCGATCTCCTTCTTGCACTTCGGCATTTAATTTGGCAATTTTGCCAAAAATGCCAACTTTCTGGCTATCCAGGTTGATTTCCGGAAATTGCTCCAAGATGCCGGATAACTGGATGGTTTCTTCTACATTACTGCCATCCGGTACTTCCAGCCGCATCCATAATTGCCTATCCGCTTCTGCGTAGCAAACACCTACATTCATTTCTTTACCCCATGTGACTATCGAGCTAAATCTACCCTCAGCGTTTTAGTTTTCCGGCATCGCATCATCTAACTCTGCCGCTAAGGTTTTGGCGGCCTGCCTTTGTGCCAGTTTGCGATCGAGCACGCGCTTGCCAGCAATAATAAACCCCAACATGATAAAGCCCCCCGGTGGCAATGCCATGAGCAAAAACCCCCGGTAATCGGGAATCAAGGTTAATTCCAAAAATTCAAAGCTTTGTCCTAATAACAACGTGGCATTGGCAAACAACGTACCGGCCGAGGTAATTTCCCGCGCCGCCCCCAGTACCACCAGCACCAGGGTAAAGCCTAATCCCATCATCAAGCCATCCCACACGGAATATAAAATTGGCTGGCGCGATGCAAACGACTCTGCACGCCCCAGAATGGCGCAATTGGTAACGATAAGGGGAATAAACAACCCCAGCACTTTATGCATTTCGTGCATCCACGCATTCATGCTCATATCCACCAATGTGACTAACGTGGCAATCAATAATACAAACACCGGAATTCTGACTTCAGGCGAGATCAAATGACGGTTAATTGAAACCACCAGATTGGAACACACCAATACCACCAGACTCGCCATCCCCATACCCAAACCATTGGTCGCTGTCCCGGTCACGGCCAATAAGGGACATAACGCCAGGTTTTGGCTAAATACGACATTGTTATCCCAGATGCCGTCTTTAACAATTTTTTTGCTCGTCTCTGATATTTTGATCATAATTCGTCTCGTTACGCTGACAGCAATTCTTTTTGGTGTTTGCGAAAAAACTTTAAGCCTTGATAAACCGCTTTGACAATAGCTCTAGGGGTGATTGTTGCACCGCTGAACTGATCAAACTGGCCGCCATCTTTTTTTACTGCCCATTGTTCTATGGACAGGTTTTGCAAAGAATGTCCTTCAAATTCCAAAATCCAGTTGGATTTGCTTACTTCAATCTTGTCACCCAGACCGGGGGTTTCTGCATGAGAAATAACCCGCACCCCCAATACATTGCCATCTTTATCCACCCCCATAATCAGGTTGATAGCGCCCGAATACCCGCCCGTCGCAACCAGCCTGAATGACACTGCATTCACTTTGCCCTGTTTACGTGCCAGATATACCAATGTCTCTTCTGCACCGATGTTGTCTTCATCTGACTTAATGAATACTGTATCTTGCAACAAGTTGTTGTCATACAATTTTGCGGGGATGACCTGAGCCAACGATGCGCGCAGGTCTTCTTCCAACCTCAATTTAATCACATCGCGGGTGTTATAATCAGCTAGCCCAAGCAAAGCACTGGCCAGCAATGCAAACCCGGCAAGCAATAAAGATTGATAACTAATACGGGTTTTGAGTTCGTCCAAGGCGATCATTCTTTCAGCTCCAACGGCGATCCCTTACGATTGCGCCCGTAAATACGTGGCTTGATATAGTGATCAATTAAAGGTGTCATCGCGTTCATCAACAATACCGCAAACCCGGTACCTTCAGGGTATCCACCCCAGGTGCGGATAATAAAAATCAATATCCCGCACGACACACCAAAAACCAGTTGTCCGACTGCTGAGTTTGGCGAGGTCACGTAATCCGTTGCAATAAAAAAAGCCGCACACAATAAGGCTCCAGAACCTAGATGCATCCAGGGGCTTAAATAGTGTGCGGGGTTCCACCAGTGAAAAATCGCGGAGAAAATCCACACCGAGAACAATATGGCAAACGGAACATGCCAGGTTATAACTCCTTTAAACAACAACCAAAGACCTCCGGCGATGATCAGCAATGAAGATGTCTCGCCCAGGCTGCCACGCATAAACCCCAACCAGGCATCCTGTACAGTAAACACCCCCATTAAGCTATCAGGCAGCCAGTGTTGCAGTGATAATTCTGTCTTCACATGCCCCAATAGCGTTGCGCCAGTCACAGCATCCAACGATGGCAATGGCAGGCCATGAAAAGTAATCCCCAGGCTGGTAGCAAAGTCTGGTGCCTGGGCTGAGAATAGAGGCGTGACATTGGCCCAGGTCGTCATTTCCATCGGAAATGAAATCAACAATGCCACTCGCGCTAGCATGGCTGGATTAAACACATTCTGGCCCAGGCCGCCATACACATGTTTGCCAATCACAATCGCCAGTGCAGCACCCACCACGCCTATCCACCAGGGTGCCCAGGGGGGTAAGGTCATAGCCAGTAACCACCCGCTTAACAATGCAGAGCCGTCTTGCAATGCGCTTAATGATTTACCTGCCAGACGCAGGCATATATACTCAAATGCTAGCGCCGATAACACGGTAATCAAAAACAGGTTTAATGCGGGCCAACCAAACAAATAAATACCAAATGCGGTGGCCGGCAATATAGCCAATACCACTTGTAGCATGATTTGTGTCACCTTATTGTTGGCTCGCGTATGCGGCCCACTAATCGGACTTATCTTCATGCAGCACCTTCTTTTTCTGCTTCGGCTGCCGCTTTAGCTGCCTTTTCTGCCCTCGCTTTCTCGCGGGCTTGTTTAGCCGCTTTACGCTTGGCTGCTTCTTCTGCTTTCTGCTGCGCTATCCGCTCCATGCGATTATTGCGCTCATCCATTAATTTTTGCGTTTGTTGCGACTTATGTTGTGCCTGCTGGCGCGCCACCATTTCTCCAGAGGCATATTTAAAGTAATGCACCAGCGGGATATTGGACGGGCACACATAGGAACACGACCCACAACTGATGCAATCTTTCAAACCAATGCTGACGGCTGAATCTAACTGATTGGCTTTGATACGATTGGCCATATCCACTGGCAGCAACCCCACCGGACACACTTGAATGCAGCTGGCACAACGAATACATGCCTGCTCTTCACCCGAACTTGTCTCCTCCGCGGTTAATGCCAATACTCCGCTGGTCGCTTTAACGACAGGAAGATCACTATGCGGCAAGGCTTCGCCCATCATTGGGCCACCCATGACAATGCGCGCAGTTTGTTCTGGCTGCACCTGACAGAGTTCAAACAAATCAGATATGAGCGTGCCTATGGGCACTTCAATATTTTGTGGCTTGAGTGCCGCAGAACCGCTAATGGTCACGACTCGACTTAGCAACGGCTCTCCCTTACGAATCGCATTATGAATGGCGTAGGCTGTCGCAACATTGTGCATTAACACCCCAACATCGGTCGCCCGTGATCCAGCTGGAACTTCTTTACCTGTAATGTAACGAATCAACTGTCTATCCCAGCCCATCGGATAACGCGTAGGCACGGTGACGACTTCAATATTTTCAAAGGCATGACTGGCTTGGGTCATCGCCGCAATGGCATCAGGCTTATTATCTTCGATACCAATTTTTGCCTGTTTAGCTTGCATGCCGTACAGCATGATACGAATGCCATCGACAATTTCATCCGCCCTTTCCTGCATTAAACGATCATCACAGGTTAAATAGGGTTCGCATTCGCCACCATTAATTAACAAGGTGTGTATTTGGGTTTTTCTGCCCAGGTTCAACTTGACCGCTGCCGGAAAGGTTGCCCCCCCCATACCGACAACACCGGCCGCACCGACCCGAAACGAAATTTCTTCAGGCTCCATAGAAAACGGGTCTTCTACAGGAGAGCGCTGACCCCATTCATCTTTACCATCGGTTGCGATCACAATCATGCGAATAGGAAGCGCGGATGGATGGGGGGCAGGATACAAATTAATATCCGCAATAAATCCAGAACTCGGCGCATGAACTGGGGCAGAAATCATACCCTGACTATGTGCCAGCAAATCGCCTTTAAAAACTTTATCGCCAACTTTTACAGAAGGCTCGGCTGGTTTGCCCACATGTTGTTGTAAGGGAATGTACAACTTTTCCGGAATTTTAAACGCCGTATTAATCGCAAGCGCAGAGGTATTGGCCTTACGTTCTTCTGCATGAACACCGCCACGAATACGCAATAATTGCATTAAACCAATCATGCAGCCGCCTTTAATTCATCGCCTTGTGGCTTTTGCCAGCGCCAGCTTTTCAATGTAACTTCCACCGGATGCATTTGCAGGCATTCTGTCGGACACACTTCGACACATTTCTTACAAGCGATACAGGCGTCTGCTACGACCACATGAATTTGCTTGGACGCTCCGACAATGGCATCGGTGGGGCACACCTTGAAGCAACGCGTACACCCGGTACAGGTTGCTTCACTGACTTTGGCAACCAAAGCCTCAGGTTCTTCCACGCCACTTAAATCCACTTCCACACCAAGAATACTGGCAAATTGTTCTGCCAACGAGCTCCCGCCTGGCGGGCATAAAGTGACCTCTGCATCGCCTGCTGCAAGCGCTTCAGCAGCAGGTCGGCACCCTGCATAACCGCATTGACCGCATTGTGAACCCGGCATTAATTCTTCCAGTTCGTCCACCAACGGACTGCTTTCCACTTTAAAGAAACGTGCAGCAAAAGCCAGCAGTAACCCCAGACACAAACCCAATGACGTTAAACTGATAATGGCAGAAACAACATACACAATGACTCTCCTCCCGGTTATTTGTACAAACCTGCAAAACCCATAAATGCCAGCGATAAAATACCAGCCGTAATAAACGCAATCGGCGTACCCGCAAACGTTGCAGGTACAGCCATCAACGCCAGACGCTCACGTAATCCTGCAAAAATAATCATCACCAAGGTAAACCCCAAGGCAGCGCCAAACCCAAAAAACAAACTTTGTGCAAAGTTAAATTGTTCCTGGATGTTCAATAGCGCCACCCCTAAAACAGCACAATTAGTTGTAATCAACGGTAAAAATATGCCTAAAACCTGATACAACACCGGGCTGGTTTTATGAATCGCCATTTCGGTAAACTGTACAACGGCTGCAATCACCAAAATAAACCCAAGAATTCTTAAAAAACCAATATTCAACGGCATTAATATAAGATGTTCCAGCAACCAGCTGGCCGCTGCTGCCAGCGTTAAAACAAAGGTGGTCGCCAGTCCCATTCCCAAAGCCGTATCCAGCTTATTCGACACCCCCATAAAAGGGCACAATCCGAGAAACTTGACCAGGACAACATTATTGACCAGTGCGGTACCTAATATGAGCAGTAAATATTCAGTCACGAGAAAACCTTGCGTTGTGTTTGCATACATTTCAGCATCAACCATGCCAACAGGCGGCATTGGCTGAGAGCCACTAAAACAGTGCAGCCTATATCGATTTCTGTGCATTCAGTCTGTCACATAAAAAACACTGGCTTTCTGTAGGGGGATTTTTTTGTAGCAAACATGACAATTAATTCACCTATTGCTTCGCCTTCTATTCCTTATACTCTATGATGTTTAATTCTTCCTACTAAATAGTTACCCCGCTTTACTTTGCATTGATTTTAAAACTGGCCTTTTAATTGCTTGCTTTAATCTTACATCCCCTATTCACCTTTTACTGTCCAAAACAGTTATGGAAAAAACATCACTCAAATATTTTCAGGCGCATTCTGATATTGAAAAAATCATTAATGAACTGAAACCGGAATTGTTGGAACATGAACAAGGGCTGTTTATTGATAAGATTAAAGGCAAACAGGCAAACTTACTGCCTGCCTGGATGTTTGTCGAAGCTGTAGAACAAGCCCCTGTCGCCATTTCCATCACCGATAAAAAAGCCAACATTCTGTATGCTAATAAAGCATTCAGCAAAGTCACCGGCTACACCCTATCCGAAATCAAGGGTAAAAATGAATCCATGCTGTCCTTTAAATCGACCCCACGACAGGTGTATTACGAACTATGGCATACCATCAGTCGTAATCAGATTTGGCATGGTCGTTTAATTAACAAACATAAAAATGGCGATCCATATTTGGCTGATTTAACCATTGCCCCGTTACAGGATTCCACAGAAAAAATCACCCATTATCTGGGTATGCATAGGGACATCACGCATTCTTATCAGGCCGAAAAGAAACTTAATAACCAGAAAATGTTGATTGAGTCTGTCATTAATGCCTCGTCTATCGCCATGGTGGTATTAGACAGCAAGAATAATGTCGTGCTGGATAATCAACAATACAAAATGTTGTTCAGCGATCTCGATCAACACGAACCGGCACAATTGTTTCTGGAACATTTAACCAATGAGCTGGGCGACGTTCGCAACTATTTGTCTCAACATGCCAACGGTTTTAACGGTATAGAAATTCGTCTGGACAGTGCGGCCAAGCATCAACCCTTGTGGTTTTCCTGTTCGGGCAAAATATTTCACGAAAAACTGACCAACCCCGTCAGCTTTTTTGAAGAATCCACCGAAGAATATCTGCTACTCAGTTTTACCAACATTACCCGTTTACGCCAACATCAGGAAGGAACCTATCTTGAGTCTCTAAAATCCATGCTCGCCGAAGAGGAACAAATTCGCAGTATTAGAGAGACCTTGTTGGGCACCATCCATCAGGTTAGCCAACCAATGAACCAAATTCATGCGGCCATTCAACTGATGGAACAAAAAAATGAACAAGGCGCACTGCTGGACATGCTGAAGCAAATGGAAGATAACTGTCAGCAAACCATATCCACCCTGAATAATTGTGTGCCAGAAATTGCCCCCACCGCGACAACATCGATCAATCTCAATCAAATTTTGCATGAAGTGTTAATGCTGCATAACCGACAGTTTTTGACCAATGGCATTATCATCGAATGGCAACCCAGCACGGTTATACCCAATATTTTGGGCGCCGAAAATAAAATCCGCATGATGTTTAAACAACTGCTGGAAAATGCTGTCAACGCCCTATCCAACAGTAAAAAGCCTGAACGCCTTATCAACATCACCACGACATCAAATGATCGCCAAGTTCTGGTTCTCATTACCGATAATGGCCCCGGCATTCCTAAGGACATCCAACACAAAGTATTTCAACCTTTCTTCACTACCCAGAAAATGGGCGGCATTAAAGCCGGCATGGGGTTGGTGATGTGCAAGGAAATTGTCCACTTCTACAATGGTACGATTGAATTTGATAGCGACTATACACAAGGCTGTCGCGTCGTCATCAGCCTTCCAAAAATTAATGCAAATGACTATGACAGGTACAACGAATGAGTAGTCGCTATGAATTAGTAGAAGCTGAATTAAAAGCGTTGTATTTGGTGAGTCAAATTCTGAACAGCCCTTCTGATTTACATTTAAAGCTCAAGCATATTCTTAAAACCTTGCATGTTCAGTTGCAATTAGAATCGGGCATGATTGCCCTACGTGACCAGCATGATGACAGTCTGTCCATTTGCGAAGTGCATGCCGAGAATATTGATAAATCAGTGCGCTACCAGCCTGGTGAAGGCTTGGTCGGCACTATTCTTGATGCGGGTGAAACCATCGTCGTGGAACGCCTGCAAGATGAACCGCGCTTCATTAGCCGATTGGGGCTGTATAAGCCGGAACTGGCTTTTATCGGCTCGCCGATTATGGCGAGCGTAGGCGAAGTGGTTGGCGTTTTTACTGTGCAACCCCAGGACATCACTTTTCTGGGCGAGAAAGCGCGCTTTTTGGAAATGGTTGCCAACCTGATTGCGCAAAGCGTCAACACCTTACAGGCGATGGAGAAAAAACGTCAGGTTCTTGTTGATGAACGCGACACTCTCAAAGAGGCGCTGGTCAAAAATTATCGCTTTGAAAACATCATCGGCCATTCTCAGCCCATGCTTAAAGTGTTCGACATCATCCGTCAAGTCGCTAAATGGAACACGACGGTATTAATCCGCGGAGAATCGGGTACCGGTAAAGAAGTGGTCGCCAACGCCATTCATTTCAACTCCAGTTGCAGCAATGGACCGTTCTTAAAACTTAATTGTGCGGCGTTACCCGACAACTTATTGGAATCAGAATTATTCGGCCATGAAAAAGGGGCATTTAGCGGCGCCATCGGTCAACGCAAGGGACGATTTGAGCTGGCTGATAACGGCACTATTTTTTTAGACGAAATTGGTGAAATCTCTGCCTCATTCCAAGCCAAACTTCTACGCGTCCTGCAGGAGGGTGAATTTGAGCGAGTGGGCGGTAGCAAAACGCTAAATGTTAATGTACGTATTATTGCCGCCACCAACCGCAACCTGGAACAGGACGTGGCCGAAGGTTCGTTTAGAGAAGATCTTTACTACCGTTTAAATGTCATGCCCATCAATATGCCCCCCCTCCGCGAGCGCGTGGAAGACATCCCCGAGTTATCCCACTTTCTATTAAAACGCTTATCCAAACAGCAGGGAAACCGTCCGCTGGAAGTCAAAGAAAGCGCATTGAGAATTCTGATGAAATACGGCTGGCCAGGCAACGTGCGGGAACTTGAAAACCGCCTGGAACGTGCCGCCATCATGAGTCATGACGGTATCATTGACCGTGATGTCATCAGCAAAACCGGGCTGGAAGAAGAAATTGGTATTACCCCTTCACAACCGCCCGCAATCAAGATCAACTTTCAGGATGAAAATCTCGATGAAAGAGAAAAAGTCATCGCTGCGCTGGAGCAAAGCGGCTGGGTTCAGGCTAAAGCCGCCCGACTGCTAAACATGACGCCCCGGCAAATTGCTTACCGCATCCAAACCTTAAACATCAACCTGAAGCAGATTTAACTCTATTGTAATAAGACACTTGTATAGGGTTGCGTTTATAAAAAACCCCTGCGCGAATTCGAGCAGGGATTGGTTTTTAAAACACAATCCCTTCTGCTTTGATGCGTTGCACAGCGTCCTCTTCTAAATGAAAAGCAGCCAATCCACATCCTTCTCGAAACCCAGGCACGCTACCGATGTGGAGCGGAAAATATTTCACCTTTAGATTAATCCAACATACGAATTGATCTCGACGATGCGCCAGACACCACATAGTCCCATTGTCCTCATCGAAACAATGCAGCACACTTTGATTGTCATATATATTACAAACCCCGTATTAACACTCCTCACACATTCCATTAGAGCTTTATTTTCAATCACTTAAAACACATTTTCGAGATGGCACAGGGTGTGCTTTTCAGCTACTAAACATTTTAGAGAGGTGTGTTATGGAATTACCTGTTTTAAACGAAAAAGAGGAAGAATCTCACGCAAGCGGCTGTTCCACTGGCTCTTGTGGGACTACAGATGATCAAATGGATCATTTATCTGATGAAATCCGGGAAAAGGTACAAAATCATCCCTGTTATTCTGAAGATGCCCACCATTATTTTGCCCGTATGCACGTGGCCGTCGCGCCTGCTTGTAATATTCAATGCCATTATTGTAACCGCAAATACGACTGTGCGAACGAATCCCGCCCTGGCGTAGTATCCGAGTTACTGTCTCCTGAACAGGCGGTGAAAAAAACCATGGCTGTCGCGGCTAATATCCCGCAAATGACCGTACTCGGCATTGCCGGCCCTGGTGATCCACTGGCAAATCCGGAAAGAACGTTTGCCACGTTTAGAGCTTTAACTGAACAAGCACCTGATATTAAGCTGTGTGTCTCTACTAATGGATTGGCTCTACCAGATTCTGTCGAAGAGCTGTCTAAGCACAATATCGACCACGTTACGATTACCATCAATACGCTTGACCCTGAAATCGGTGCCAAAATTTACCCTTGGGTATATTGGAATAACCGTCGGATTAAAGGGGTTCGTGGCGCCAAAATCCTGATTGAACAACAACAAAAAGGCCTGGAAATGCTGACCGAGAGAGGCATTCTGGTGAAAGTTAATTCGGTCATGATTCCCGGCGTCAACGATCAGCACCTGGCTGAAGTCAGTCGTGTGGTTAAAGAAAAGGGCGCATTCCTGCATAACGTGATGCCTTTAATTGCAGAGGCTGAACACGGCACCTTTTTCGGCGTGATGGGTCAACGCGGCCCTAGCCAGGATGAATTGCAGGCATTGCAAGACCAATGCTCTGGGGATATGAACATGATGCGTCATTGTCGTCAGTGCCGCGCTGATGCTGTTGGCCTGTTAGGGGAAGACCGCGGTGACGAATTCACCATGGATAAAATCGAAGAGATGGATATTGATTATCAGTCCGCGATGGAGAAACGCAAGGTCATTCATCAGGCGATTGAAGAAGAGATGAATGAAAAGCGTGCGATTAAAGCAGACAGTGAGTCCAAACAGGATATTTCGCAACTGAATACGCGCCCTGTGTTAATGGCTGTTGCCACCAGTGGTCAGGGTGTCATCAACATGCACTTTGGCCATGCAAAAGAGTTCTTGATCTATGAGGCTTCACCAACGGGCGTGCGTTTTATCAGTCACCGTAAAACTGAACTGTACTGTAGCGGTGATGATACCTGTGGCGAAGCCGAAACCGCCCTGGAAAAAAACATCCGCACCCTGGAAAGCTGCGAAGTTGTACTGTGTTCCAAAATTGGCTTTGAGCCGTGGGAACAACTTGAATCTGCGGGCATCCAGCCAAATGGGGAACATGCCATGGAGGATATTGAAGAAGCCATCATGGCGGTTTATATGGAAATGGCCGAGGCTGGAAAGCTGGATGAATCCTCTGAACAACAACTGGCTACGGCCTAGAAGGTAATTATGGCACTAAAAATTGTTGAAAACTGTGTGAGTTGTCATGCCTGCGAGCCGGTTTGTCCAAGCAAGGCAATTTACAAGGGAAGTGAACACTTTCTGATCGACAGTAAAAAATGTACCGAGTGCGAGGGCGATTATGCTGACACCCAATGTGCCAGCATCTGTCCGATTGAAGGCGCTATTCTGGATACCTTTAACGTACCCATTAATCCACCGGGATCCCTCACTGGAATTCCACCGGAAAAAATGGCTGAAGCTATGGCCGAGTTGCAAGCTCACTAACACGACCTATGGTTCAAATCATTTTTTACGAAAAGCCAGGATGCATTAACAATACACGTCAGAAAAAGCTTTTGCGCTCGGCCGGTCATACTGTGGTGGCGAAAAACCTGCTCGCCGAAGACTGGTCGCAAAAACCTGACGTGTTGCGTGAATTTTTTGCTGAAAAACCTGTTTGTGACTGGTTTAATCCCAGTGCACCAGTTATCAAACAGGGGCTAATCGACCCACATTCAGTGACTCAACAACAGGCGATTACATTGATGTTGAGCACCCCTTTGTTAATTCGACGACCACTAATGCAAGTGGGATCCCACAAGCTGAGCGGCTTTAATGAACAGGAAGTCGAACAATGGGTTGGCTTGAATATTAAATCCTCCGCGGGTGACTTGGAACAGTGCCCCAAAACCTCATCTTCAAACTGCAACCATGCCTGAACAGACTGAACTACAACAGGAAATCACGCATTCTTCAGCAGTGCCATTATCTGAACGTGTGTTTTGGATAGGTGCATTTGACCCCGATCTACGCACTTTTGACATCATCCTAAAAACCGCCAACGGTACCAGCTATAACTCCTACCTGATCCGTGGCAGTGAGGGTGTTGCGATTGTGGACACCGTCAAGGAAGAGTTTTCTGATGTGTTTTTTGCCCGTCTGGAATCGATCACGGATTATTCTGAAATAAAAATCATCGTTCTCAACCATCTGGAACCCGACCATACAGGCGCGTTGCCCGAGTTAATGAAACGTGCGCCGCATGCACAATTGTATATTTCGCAAAAAGCGCAATCCATGCTGAAAGCGTTGCTCAAACGCGATAATCTTAATTTTACCCCAGTCAATACCGGTGACAGTGTCACCCTGGGAGATCGCACGCTGCAATTTCTTCATACGCCCTATCTGCATTGGCCGGACACTCAATGCACCTATGTGCCAGAAGAAAAAACACTGTTTTCTGGTGATGTATTCGGCTGCCATTTTTGTGACCCACGCCTGTTTAATGATCAATCAGGCGATTTCAGGTTTTCTTTTGAATATTATTATGCACACATCATGCGTCCGTTTAAGGATTATGTGATCCGAGCGTTAGATTTAATCGAACCCCTGCAACCTGCGTTAATCGCCCCGACCCATGGGCCTGTTCTACGTGATCGCCCAATGCGCTATGTACAGCGTTATCGCGAGTTGTCTCAGCCCTATTTAACAATTGATTCACAAAAACAGCAAAAAACCTTGTTGATTTTTTACATTAGTTCGTACGGCAACACACGACGGATGGCCGAATCCATCTATGCCGGAGCCATGAGTATCCCTGGCGTTAGAGTGTCTATGTATGACCTGGAAGGCGGTGAAGTCTCGCCTTTCATTGACTTGATTGAAGATGCCGACGGTTTACTCATTGGTACACCGACGATTAATGGCGATTCTGTTAAACCAGTCTGGGATCTGCTGTCGTCGTTAACCGTGGTTAACCTAAAAAACAAATTAGGCGGTGTATTTGGCTCCTATGGCTGGAGCGGAGAAGCCGTCCGACTGGTTGAAGACCGTTTGCGTGGTCTCAAGTTACGAGTTCCGATTCAGGGGATGAGAGTGAAATTAATCCCCACCGATGAAGAACTTGTAGATTGCGCCCGATTTGGTGAAGAGCTTTCCGAAGAATTATTGGGCTTGCGAGAGTCCCGCGTGATTGACTTTGCTGATCTGGCACAACATTAATCCTTCAATTATCAGGAGTTTACAACATGGCAAAATCAAACTTAACCTTTGAAGATATCAATGTCACGGTTTCTGTCCCGGCAGGTACACGTGTTATTGAAGTCTCTGAAAAAGTCGGCGCAGGCATTACCTACGGTTGCCGAGAAGGCGATTGCGGCACGTGCATCATGAAAGTCACTGACGGCTGGGACAACCTTTCCGAGCCCTCGGTTCTGGAAGACAAGGTATTACGAGAAAACATGGCCGGCAAACACAATCGCCTGGCTTGCCAGGCTCAGGTTCTGGCTGGCTCAATCGCTGTCAAACCTGCTTGACAATCTACATTATCGATTAATTTTTAACCTATGGGATAAACCAATGGCACTAGTAACTTTTACCAATCCTGAATATCGCGACAAAACTGTTTATGCAACAGCTGGCAGTCATACGCAGACTGTTCTTAAACTGGCTCGCGAAAACAAAATACCCATTGACTTTGAATGCGAAGATGGCGAATGCGGCACATGTGTCGTTAAAGTCAGCAGCCTGGACAAGGATGCAAAACCTCGCATGGGCGGCCCTTTGACGGAAAAAGAAAAAGTGGTTCTTCGTCAAATTGGCAAGCTGAGCAAAGAAGATATGGAAAAAATGATTGTTGATGACTTACCCAGTCCGTGGCGCTTAGCTTGCCAGCTGATTACCCGCGATGAAGATATTCGTGTTGAATACTGAATACAACAACTCATAGCATGAATGCACAGCCCCAGTTCACTATGGATAATCGGGAATATCATTTTCGCACTTTGATAGATACCGAAAGCCAGAACCACAATCAATACTGGTTTGCCAAAATTTTGGCGAGCTGGATGAGTGGAGAGAGTACGCTACCTGATTATCTAGGACTGGCGCCTGTGCAATTTGAACTCATGACGCACAGCTACTTTCCGCAAATCAAGATACCGCACCTGGCTCAATCAGGTATTCAACTGGATGCCTCGCGTATGCTGGAAAAAGATGACCTGATTAATCTGCTTCAACAATTTTGCGTTAAACCGAGCGCAGAAGCAGAATGGATTATCAACCTGTTTGTTTCTGCCTGTCTGGGTAATGATCACTTATGGCAAGACATGGGCTTTTGGCAACGCAGTGACCTTTCTGAATTTTTGGCGTTTAATTTTCCTGAATTAGCGCAACGCAATTCAAAAGATATGAAGTGGAAAAAGTTTCTTTATAAACAGCTCTGCGAGGCTGAAGGAATCTACTTATGCCGTGCGCCCTCTTGCGAGGTCTGTAAAGACTATTCTGAGTGCTTTGGTAGCGAAGAATAGCTGAAGGCCTATCAGGCGGATCTACTGTAGCGATGGGAAATAGGCGGGTTTTTCATGTACTTTTCGTTTAGTAGCACGACTTTGCGCCTCAAAAGATCAATAAAATCCACGTAATTTTCCACTCGCCTTACTACGAACCTCCATAACCCGACAGTCTCCCAGGCACTTTCACATCTACGCATCAAAAATGTAACAGTCCTGGCATCCTAACAGTTTAGTTTGACGGGTAAAACACATGCTCTCTCCTCCTATGCTCTGCGAGGGAATGGGTGCTTTTTAGTTAAACACAGAATGGCAGGCAATAAAAAAGGCTGATGTTGAAACAACACAGCCTTTTTTATTGAAACAAGTAACCGTACTAACGTTTTGAGTATTGAGGACGTTTTCTTGCTTTGTGCAATCCGATTTTTTTACGTTCAACAACACGTGCATCACGTGTTACGTAACCAGCGCGTCTTAACGGCTCTCTCAAGGTTTCGTCAAATTCGATCAGCGCACGCGCCAAACCATGACGAATAGCACCTGCTTGACCTGAAGGGCCGCTGCCTTTAACGAATACGCTTACGTCAAAATCAGACGTTTTTTCCAGTAATGCTAACGGCTGTTGCGCAACCATTTGATCGGTTTTACGACCAAAATATTCTTCTGCCGTCATATTGTTAATTGAAAATTTTCCTGAACCTGAGACGGCGTAGACTCTAGCTACTGCACTTTTACGTCTACCCGTTCCATAATATTGAGCTGCCATAAATCTACCTATTAAATCTCTAATGGTTTAGGTTGTTGAGCCTGGTGGTTATGATCTGTACCGGCATAAACTTTAAGCTTTTTAAACATCGCACGACCCAGTGGGTTATTTGGCAACATGCCTTTAACCGCTGTATTGATAATACGATCAGGGAATGTTTGTCTTAATTTACCCAGGTTCACTGACTTCATGTTACCTACATAGCCCGTATGACGGTAATACATCTTGTCTTGTTCCTTGTTTCCAGTGACGACCACTTTTTCAGCGTTGACAACAATAATATAATCACCAGTATCTACATGTGGTGTATATTCTGGCTTGTGTTTACCGCGAAGACGTCGTGCAACTTCTGTAGCAAGACGTCCCAATGTCTTACCTTCTGCATCAATCACGTACCAATCGCGCTTAACTTCTGCGGGCTTTGCACTAAATGTTTTCATTGTTCAGAGTTATGTTAAGGCTAACTAAAGAGCGAGAATTCTACTAAATAAATCAATTTCATTCAAGCCAATATTGATTATTTTTTATCATAGACACTATAACTTAATCTTAAGGGCGTGGAGTTTTCTGTATAAATGCGTACGTTCCATGCCAATTGCCACAGCCAGCTTTGCCACGCTGCCCCCATTTTTATCGAAATGATATTCCAGATAGGATTTTTCAAAATGTTCCCGCGCCTCTTTCAACGGCAGGTTAAAAAACTCTGGAACCGTGCCAGGTAGCACTGTTTCTTCGGCAAAACTACCTAAAGCATCTTTCACCTCTTCCAGCTCTATATCATCCCCAGCACCCAGTATCATCAAGCGTTGCACCAAGTTCTTCAACTCCCGCACATTGCCCGGCCAACTATAGTTTCTCAGATGATTTTGCGCGGCCATGGTAAATTTTCTAAAGGGCAGCTTTTCCTGATCTACAAAATAATCGACATAATAATTTAGCAAGCCCGGTACATCTTCGCTATGCTCGCGCAATGGCTGGATATCCAGCGTGACAACATTTAACAGATAGAAAAGATCCTGCCTAAAACGTCCACTCGAGACTTCATTTTCAAGACTGATTCGGGTTGAGGCCATGACCCTGACATCGACCTGCACCGCCTCACTGCCACCAACACGCAGAAACGAACTCGATTCCAGCGCACTCAATAAACGCGCCTGGGTTTCTTCATCCATTCCGGATATTTCACCAAGAAATAGTGAGCCACCATGCGCCTGTTCTAACAAGCCTCGATAGACTTTTCCCTGCCCATCTTCACGCCCAAAAAATTCTACCGCTGAGTTTTCAGGCGAAATACTGCCCACAGAAACATCCACAAAAGGGCCGTTTTTTCGGGCGCTACTGTTATGCAGATAGCGAGCGTACATCTCTTTTCCTACCCCGGCCTCGCCAACAAATAAAACCCGCGTATCATGTTGCGCCAAGCGTTTTACCTGGTCTTTAGTGCGCTCCACTACCGCGCTTTTGCCGATGGGGTCTACCCCAATCATTAATTGCTGTTTTAACCCGGCATTTTCTTGCTGTAGCTGGTTGGTTTCCAATGCGCGTTCAACGGTTAATAAGAGTTTGGCCATTGACAATGGCTTTTCCAGAAAATCGTATGCGCCCAGACGCGTTGCCTCAACCGCAGACTCAACAGAGGCATGTCCGGACATCATGATGACGGGACATAAATTCTGCTCTTCACCGATCCATTCTTTCAGCAAACTGATGCCATCGCTGTCTGGCATCCAGATATCCAGTAAAATAAGGTTCAGCGTATGCTGCTTTTTCATTTGTTTGGCGCTGGCGGCATTTTCCGCCATAACCACGTTATAGCCTTCATCCTGTAGGATTTCTGAAACCAATTGACGAATATCTTCTTCGTCATCAACTACCAATATATGTGCGTCTTGTACACTCATCGTAATAAGTTACTCACAT
>SPJJ01032460.1_pt1 | contig 24820 bp, 26 predicted proteins | sample 3741741 | NCBI WGS metagenome assembly SPJJ01 (sample SAMN10925908, study PRJNA522277) | cold seep metagenome | isolation source: Elba SIP-enriched marine methane seep metagenome, extraction at timepoint T1 | place: Italy: coast of Elba, Mediterranean Sea | collected 2014-05 | reverse complement strand
AGCATCGGCTGGGGCCGATTGTATATTATTCAGTGGAGACTGATTTCAACCCGCGCCGCCTGTTTGCTGATGATGCCGAAGATTCCGAGCTGAATATCGGACTGGGCTTGTTTTTTGGCCTGAATGATAATACGCCGGAAAATACACTCAAATGGAGTGTGGAGTATGAGTTCTAATGGTTCTGCGTTGTGCGTTCTTATTTTGCTTTTCTTGAGCGCGAAGACTGTCAAGTAATTTTACATATTTACTCGTGGCTCGCTGTCTTTTGATGTAAAAACAAAGGTGTTTCAATGACTTGTGTTTTTGGAATGTAGATTGCATTATGTTGGGTTGAATGTAACACTTATTGTCAGCAATCAGGCTTGGTCACAGTAGATCAGTCTGTTCATGGGCAGCCATCTAGTTATTATTAATCACAGGATTTATCATGAAATTAAGCCACCTATTTATTTTTTCTTTATTTCTAAGTACTCACTTACATGCATCTGATGTCACAATCAGTCATGTCGACATTGACAACAGAGTTGATTATTTTTGTGGTATCGCAGTGGATACCAAAGGTGGACAAGATAGTTCGACAGTGACGGGATGGAGTGCCAGCCTGAAGGGGCAGGATACATTGACTGGAGAAAACTGGCCGCATCCCGGCTCCTGGGTTTGTAACCTGAATTACGATCAACAGCAGTCTGCAAAATATACTGAAAACTCAATCTCTGCCAGCGGTAGCGGTTACCTGGAATGGGCAGGGCCGGGAGGTTATCTGGATGGATGGAATAAGCAGGCGGTGTTTTTTAGCGTTTCTTCAGATACCGCTGCCAGTTTTAGTGGTTCTCTGACAGGGGCGGCGACAGTCGATGGGCAGAGCATGGCATTAAAACGCTGGCATGAAACATCACAAAGTTATGTTTTTTATCAGTCTAATATTTACAACAGTGATGGTCTGTTTGCATGGAGCGGTACTCTGACGGCGGGTGATTATGTCATCATCAATACCGAAGGAAAGATTCGCGCCGATGGCGTACCGGCCATTCAAAATAATAGCTGGGAGTGGGCGCTCACATTTGAAACAGCGACGGTCTCGACTACGCCACAGGCAACAAAGGTTCCCGTACCCGCTGTATTTGTATGGTTTGGCGGTGCATTGTTGGCGGCCATTGCATCATTCAGAATTTATCGCAAGAAATGAAGTCAAGCGGGTTCGGCTATGAGCCGAACCTTATGCCATCAGGTCTTGCAATTCCAGCCATAAGGCCTGATACGCCTCAGTTGACCGGCTTTTCTTAACAAATCCGCCCAATGGCATGCGTTCCAATCCCATGCGTTCAACATCACTGGCGTAGGGAATGGCGGCTTGCATGATGTCCGGGTGTTCATCGGACAGCGAGGCCATGATCTCGCGGTGCATTTTTTTTCGGCGGTCGCTCATTGAGAAGAACGGGGCCAGCTTTAAATGTTCCAGCTTATTGTCCTTGATGAATTTTTTCAGTTGCTCCAAGGTTCTTAGTGACAAGGTGGTGGGAATGATTGGAGATAGAAGAATATCGCTGGCGGCAAATATGGCTTCGGAAAGCAGGGAAATATTGGGTGGGCAGTCCAGGATGATCAGGTCGTATTCTGTACCCATGGGTTTTAACAGTTTTTCCAGGCGTTGTTTGGGCTTTTTGCGACTGTCTAATACCAGATCCAGGTTCCTGAAAGAAAAATCTGCAGGCAGCATATCCAGGTTGTCAAAGTCACTGCCTTTAATTAGTCCGTCCAGGTCGCGTTCGCCGGCAATCAGTTTTTTACTGCCGCCTTTGACTTTGGGTTTGATGCGGAAGTAAAACGTGCTGGCGCCTTGCGGATCCAGATCCCAGATGAGGGTTTTGTAGCCACTGTGGGCGGCAAGATAGGCGAGGTTAACAGCGGTAGAGGTTTTGCCGACGCCACCTTTGATGCTATATGCTGCGATAACAGTCATTTTTAGTTTTCCCCGTTAAACAGTTTTTTGTATTCGAGCTGGTTTTCCGGTTGCTGAAATAGGCTAAAGCGACCCGCAAAATCCAGGCGAGCCTGCAATTGTTTCTGTTGCAGATGTTGCACCAGAATGCCCATAGCTAAAAAGGTTTCGGTCGGGGTTTTTTCGTCACGCATTTGTTCGCCAAAATGTATCAGTGATTTTTCCTGGACTTCATAATCTTGAAAATTTCCCAGGATGTCCTGAAATTTTTTCAGGGATTTAATCGCATGATTGACGTTGCTTTCTTCATACAGGCTTTGGAAAAACTCCATTAAATAGCGGAGTTTCTTGCAGGTTTTGCGTAAATCATGCAGCGCTTCTGCGGGTGAATCATCATTGATGGCATTACCTTCTTTTAAAACGCGTTGATAAACTTTCCATATGCGCTTATCGGCCACCTGTTTGATCGAGAGTAATGCATTGGCTTCCGATGGCTTTTTAGCGGCGGGCTCTTTAAGGTATTCTTCCCATTCGTGCAGACGGCTTAAATATTCCGGCGATCTTAATTTACTGGCCAGTTCTTTCTGCGCCTTTTTTTTAAGTGTGGTTAAAAATGCATGCAGTGGTTGGATGGCATGTTGCATATTGTCAGGCAATACGCGTTCAAATTTTTCAAAATCAAGCAGATAAACATCCAGGTCGCGAGTGGTGCTGGTGATTTGTCCTAGCCAGGCAAAATATTCGCTGAAATAGGCGGTTTTTTCTGGCGGTAATATTTCTTTGAGCTGGCTTAGACCCGAGCGTGTACGCCTGACTGCAACCCGAAAATCATGCAAAAATTCGCTGTCTACATCTGCGATAGTACTGGCTTCATTTACCTTGATGGTTTGCAACAGGCAACTGTAGATGTATTTGCAGGCAATATCGGCGCGCATGGAAGGGTCAAGCTGGATTTTTAGCTTGGAGGAGTAATCCAGAGGCTTTCGACCTTGTAGTTTGAGCGCCGTGTGCAATATGTTTTTCTTGACGGTTTTTAATTCCAGTGTGTCACGAAGAAGTTCGCTGACTCGGGCGCATGATTTGTCATAGCCTTTAATGGGTTGAATCGTTACGCGGGCGGGGAGGGTTTCGTATTCCTCAAGCAATATTCGCGCGGTGGTTTTTTCGTCATTATTTAGAATATTGATCTGGTAAGCGTGAAAAGGTAGCGAAGTCAGGCAAATTAAGGCGCGCATTTCCAGTACTGGGGTGAGTGCACGTTTGATGGCCGGGTTGTGAAACCCCTCTATCAAGACTGGCATTTTATCCAGATCGGCTGAAATCAACGGCTTTTCAGTCGAACTATCCAATAAACAGAATTTTGCGGTGGTTCTGGACTGCAAAAATTCGCATAAGTAGCCTGCTCGATACAGTCGCCAATCAAAACTGTCGTAATAACTTTTCAGAGAATATTGTTGCGATGAAATGTGAATACTGATCGACCTGTCAAGCTTGTTAAGAAACTTTTTAACTTTGAGATTCTCAGGAAGTATAAAGTTTAACGGGGTGGGCGATGTCTCTTGGATGTCAGGCATATTATGTTTCGTTGATTGAGTCCTGCGTGCTAAACGCAAAGCAGGGTTTCATATTACGTGTGTCGTTCTGGAAAAAACAATAACTTTCCTGATTAGGCATAGCTTTCAGTTATTTCTAAGTTCAGGTTTTTCATTCCAGTACAGTCATTATTACAAAAACGACCCGGAGTCGCATTCGCTACCTTGCTCAGCTGAGGCTTATTAGATCAATGAGACATGAATGAGCATAAAAAGTGCGTGGAAACAGAACCACTCTAGTTCTATCTGTTATGCGTAGTAAAGTTACGGGTTCAGGCGCTAATTCATAAATCGGTAGATGCTGTTTACGTTATGTTCATCAGGATACTTTTCTGATGAATTTCCCCAGTTAAAACGCGCGCATGGTAACACCGATTTAAGACGGCTTTATGACAATACAAGGTATGCGCGAGGCGTTCAAGTTTTTTTGCAGTCTGCCGATTTCAAGAGCAAACAATATGGATCGGAGGCAATATGAAAAAGCAAAAACTGGCGCAATTACCCAGACCTATGCGCATTGTTTGGGGCTGTCTGGGGTCTTGGTGGCTAGCCTCTATGATTAATCCTGGATTTGAGGCAATCGCGTTGATGATGGTGTTTTATATCCCAATTTTGGTGGTTGAATTTTATTTTACTAGCTCTAAACCGCCAGAACTGGATGCTGAATTTTTAGCTAAGTTGCAGGTAACTCAAGGAGAGGTTGAAGAATCATCCTGAGTCATACGCGGTGCTCGATCAGTTTTTCCAGGTATCCACTGGCGCATGGAATTTAGGGGGAATAAGTGATCCCGCTTAGTCAAGCCCGATTTTTCAGGTAAAATGGTTTAATTTTGCGCGTCTGAACACATGTCCTGCAGTTCTGTTGGCAGCTATCGCTGCGTCACAATCATTAATTGTATCAATGAATGGGTTGGAAAATCGGTTTCCTGGCTAACGCTGGCGATGGTTTTACTCAGCTTTATCATTGTTGTTCTGCGTTATGCGTTCGACTTGGGTTGGATTGCCGTGCAGGAATCGATAACTTATATGCACAGCCTTGTATTTATGCTGGGCGCCGCCTACACCCTGAAACATAATGAACATGTGCGGGTGGATATTTTTTATCAGCGCTGTTCTCGGCGTGGCAAAGCCTGGGTTGATTGCCTCGGGAGCTTGCTGTTGTTGTTGCCGGTTTGTGTATTTATAGGCTGGTGTAGTTGGGAATATGTTGCCGACTCCTGGGAAATTATGGAAGGTTCCCGGCATTCAGGCGGCTTGCCCGGCTTGTACTTATTAAAAAGCTGTATTCTAGTGATGTCGGCCTTGTTGATTTTGCAGGGCATGGCGATGTTTCTACAAAATCTGCTGATTGCATTACAGGCTGGAGCGGATCAACATGACTGAAAGCATGGCGTTATGGATGTTTGCCGCTGTGTTTTTGGTGTTGCTAAGCGGTTTTCCGGTGGCCTTTGCATTAAGTGGCACCGCCTTGTTGTTTGCTGGTGTCGGCGTGTTGATGGAGAATTTCGACGCCGCTTTTCTTTCCGCGATGCCAAATCGTTTATTTGGCATCATGAATAACCAAACCCTGATTGCGATTCCGCTGTTTGTATTCATGGGCGTAACGCTGGAGCGTGCGCGAATTGCCGAGGATTTACTGGAGACCATGACCGAGTTATTCGGTTCGCTGCGTGGCGGCCTTGGCATTGCGGTGACTCTGGTCGGTATGATGATGGCGGCCAGCACCGGTATTGTTGGGGCAACAGTGGTGACCATGGGCTTGCTGTCATTGCCCACCATGTTACGTAATAAATATGATCCTGCGATTGCTTGCGGTACGATCTGCGCGTCGGGTACGCTGGGGCAAATTATCCCGCCTTCAATTGTATTAGTGTTGCTGGGGGATGTGATTTCCACTGCATATCAACAGGCACAGTTGGACATGGGGATTTTTGCTCCGGAAACGGTATCGGTCGGGGATTTATTTGCCGGGGCATTATTACCCGGTTTGGGTTTGGTATTTTTGTATTTGCTGTATATTCTTGTCGTCGCCCGGATTAAGCCAGAAAGCATGCCTGCACCCTCTTCTCGTCATAAATCTGCTGGCTTTGGTTGGCGGGTGCTAAAAAGCCTGTTGCCTCCCTTAAGTTTAATTGTAGCCGTGTTAGGTTCCATCATGGGGGGGGTTGCCACACCTACCGAGGCTGCTTCTGTGGGTGCTGTGGGGGCATTGATTCTGGCGCTGCTTAAGAAGCAACTGGATGTGGCGCGCCTGCAGGATATTATGCAAAATACGACCCGTGTGACCAGCATGGTGTTTATGATTCTGATCGGCGCTGCGTTGTTTGCCTTGGTATTTCGTGGTTTTGAAGGTGAAGAATTGATTGTCGAAATCCTTTCCGAGTTACCGGGAGGAAAGTTTGGCGCGATGTTCAGCGTCATGTTGCTGATGTTTTTACTCGGTTTTGTACTGGACTTTATTGAGATCACCTTTGTCATTGTCCCTATCGTGGGGCCGGTTTTGCTGGCAATGGGCTTGGATCCGGTGTGGCTGGGGATTATGATTGCGATTAACCTGCAGACTTCCTTTTTAACCCCGCCTTTTGGGTTCGCATTGTTTTATTTGCGTGGTGTTGCGCCAGATGAAATTAGCACCAGACAAATCTATACAGGGGTGCTGCCTTTTATCGTTATTCAAATTGGTATGTTGGTTATTTTGGCGTTTTGGCCGCAATTGGCAACCTGGTTGCCAGCGCTTATATATGGTGATGCAGTATGAAACTTGAATTGATTTTTGTGCTGGCATTTATGATGCTTGCTCAAGCCTGCGGCCAAACCGGGCCGCTTTATTTGCCGGACGAAGCTCCGCCTATCTACGTTCCACCAGAAGAAGACTGAATATGGACTTTTTTAATTATCAAAATGGCCGTTTATTTGCTGAAGAAGTGCCTGTCACGAACATTGCAGAACAATACGGTACACCGTGTTATATATATTCCAGAGCTACATTGGAAAAACACTGGCTGGCTTTTGACCAGGCATTTGTAGGTTATCCTCATCTGGTGTGCTATGCGGTCAAGGCGAATTCCAATCTGACGGTGTTAAATGTGTTGGCCAAATTGGGGTCGGGCTTTGATATTGTTTCGCTGGGTGAATTGCAACGCGTATTGGTCGCAGGAGGGCGAGCAGATAAAATCGTGTTTTCTGGCGTGGGTAAACGTGCTGATGAAATTGAAGCCGCATTAAAGATTGGTATTCGTTGTTTTAATATCGAAGTCAGTGGCGAGCTGGATAGAATCAATGAAATTGCCGCTAAACTGGGGGTGGTTGCTCCGGTTTCATTTCGCGTTAACCCGGATGTTGATGCAGAAACCCACCCGTATATTTCAACGGGTTTGCGCGAGAATAAATTTGGTATTGATATTCGCTCGGCACTTGGCGAATACCAACGTGCACAACAAATGTCGAATATTAATGTTGTTGGGATTGATTGCCATATCGGCTCGCAATTAACGCAAACCCAGCCGTTTTTGGATGCGCTGGAGCGGGTTTTGATTGTGGTTGATCAACTGGCTGAATATGGTATTAAATTACAACATCTGGATCTTGGTGGTGGTCTGGGAATTTGTTATCAGGATGAGCAACCGCCAGAGCCGGCGCAGTATATTTCTGCATTATTGGAAAAGCTGGCTGGACGTAGTGAAGAAATTGTACTTGAGCCGGGGCGAGCCATCGTTGGGAATGCGGGTATTCTCGTCACAAAAGTGGAATATCTTAAACCTACGGCAGAAAAAAACTTTGCCATTGTGGATGCGGCCATGAATGATTTGTTGCGGCCTTCGTTATACAGTGCCTGGCAGGATATTGTCCCGGTACAGGTAGAGTCAAATGAAGTTGAAAATATTTGGGATATTGTCGGGCCTGTGTGTGAAACGGGGGATTTTCTGGGTAAAGATCGTCGTTTAAGGCTTGCGCAGGGGGATTTGCTGGCAGTAAGATCGTCAGGGGCGTATGGTTTTACAATGAGCTCAAATTACAACTCGCGCCCGCGCGCAGCAGAAGTGATGGTGGACGGAGACACTGTGCAATTGATTAGAGAGCGGGAAAGTATCGAACAATTATGGAGCGGGGAGCATATTCCGAAATGACCGAGCCGTCTTTACGTTTTACCAAAATGCATGGTCTGGGCAATGATTTCATGGTTATCGATGCTATCTCCCAGACCTTCAATTTGAATGATGAGCAGATTCGTGCGTTGGCGGATCGACATTTTGGTGTGGGCTGCGATCAATTATTATTGGTGGAAGAGCCGATGAGTAAGAATGCGGATTTTAAATACCGTATTTTTAATGCGGATGGCAGTGAAGTCTCGCAATGTGGAAACGGCGCACGCTGTTTTGCTCGCTTTGTGCATGAAAAAAAATTGACTGAAAAACACGAGATTATTGTCGATACTCAGGCTGGACAGCTGGTTTTACACTTGGAAGATGCTGGGCAGGTCAAGGTAAACATGGGCGTTCCACTGCATTTACCCGCAGAAATTCCATTGCGTACCGATCAAGAGCAAAAATTTTATAGTGTTATGGTTAATGACAGTGAAAAAGCCTTTGGAGCCGTTTCTATGGGAAATCCACATGCGGTTTTGCAGGTCAATGATGTAAAGTCTGCAGCGGTGCATGAGTTGGGTGAAGAATTGGAAAGTCATCCGTTTTTTCCTCAACGCGCTAATATTGGGTTTATGCAGGTGCTGAATAGAAAGCAGATAAAATTACGCGTCTATGAGCGCGGCGCAGGAGAAACGCTGGCATGTGGCAGTGGCGCGTGTGCCGCAGTGGTGATTGGCGTTGAACAAAACCTGCTGGATGAAAGGGTGAGTGTAGAATTGCCCGGAGGTAATCTGGATATTTTTTGGGCTGGCCGGGGGCAACCGGTGATGATGACTGGGCCGGCTGAAACTGTTTTTGAAGGTCAGATTCAATTATGAACGAACTGGACGCAGCGTTACGTGAAGAGCAGGTAGAGGAATATCTGCTTAATCATCCTGATTTTTTTCATGGCCATTTGCCGTTATTAGAAAGGCTTAGCATTCCTCATCCCAGTGGCGAAGCCGTGTCTCTGATTTCTAAACAGCTTGAAATATTTCGCAGTAAACATCATGAACTGGAGAATCAGTTAAACGCGCTGATTGAAATTGCCCGTGAAAATGATACTGCGTTTAACCGTATGCATGAGTTAACGCTGGCCGTACTGGATGCGGACACGATGGAAGATTTAGTTGCCAACCTTAATCAGGTGATGGCGGAATGTTTTTTAACGGAGTTTGTGTCAGTCAAAATTATCAGTGAAAATGCCGACTCCCCGATAGCGAATCTGTATGTCCCTTCCGAAGATCATAATCTGAAACACTTTCAGCAGGTAATGGCCGAAAACCAGCCAAAATGTGGGCGACCCACGCTGGCACAGGCTCGTTTTCTATTTGGAGAAATGGCAGGCGAGGTACAAACCTGCGCGATTATCCCAATGTCTTATACCGAGCTGGAAGGTATCCTGGCGATAGGCAGTCGAGACGATAATCGTTTTCATTATAGTATGGGGAATTTGTTTTTGACGCAGATGAGCGAGATCATTAGCACCCGTATAATTTCATTGTTGGATAGCTAAAATGATGGCGCTTACTAGGGACGATATTGAGCGCTTTCTGCAATCGTTGGAAGTTGAAAAACGCGCTTCCAAACATACGGTGAGCAATTACCGGCGTGATCTGCAGCGTTTTTATTCGTATGCGGTAGAAAATAAACTGATCGGCTGGGATAGCATATTGGTTGCGGATGTTCGCAAACACATTGCACAAAGACACAGGCAGGGTATTAGTAGTAAGTCTTTACAGCGCGAACTGTCTTGTATTCGCAGTTTTTTTAACTATTTACAGAAACATGACGGATTGGAAAACAACCCTGCCAAGCCCGTGCAAGCCCCGAAACAGTCGCGAAAATTACCGAAAATACTGGATGTAGATCAGTTAGCCGGTATGCTGGATAAAGCACCTGATTCAATATTGGAGATGCGTGATTTGGCCATGTTTGAATTGTTCTATTCATCGGGCTTGCGATTGAGCGAATTAGCCGCTTTAAATATGAAAGATGTGGATTTTAGCGATCACATGCTACGAGTTAGGGAGGGTAAAGGTGGCAAGCAGCGGATGCTACCCGTCGGCAAGAAAGCCATGCAGGCCATAGAGAAATGGCTGGAACATCGTCTGCCAACAGAAGACCTCGCCGTGTTTACCAGCCAACACGGTAAGCGCCTGGGACAGCGCAGTATTCAGCTACGCCTGCAACGCTGGAGCCGTAAGGCAGGCATTCCTGAAAATGTACATCCGCATATGCTCAGACATTCTTTTGCCAGTCACTTACTGGAATCCAGTCAGGATATTCGTGCAGTACAGGAATTGTTGGGGCATAGTAATATCAGTACCACGCAAATTTATACGCATCTCGATTTCCAGCATCTTGCAGAAACGTATGATCGTACGCATCCACGTGCGCGAAAAAAATAGAGCATTTTGAAATGTAATCCTGACTCAGGATGAACGTCATTCTGTTTTTAGCTGTATAAACAACGTTTTTTAATAATGACCCCTTGCGCTGATTGAATTCATCACTTTTTTCAACCCCTTGTTGGTCAAAAACGTGCTAGTATTGCAGCTGTTTTAGTAAACGGTTTTTTGGTTTTAATTTGAGGTGCTTTAGCGATGCAACAAAGCACGTAAAAGTGTATCAAAGTGGCATTTTTCTAAATGATTTACATTAAAAAATGTTTTTTATAATATTTCGGATGCATGTGTATCACTCAATATGTAAACCGCACATTCAGTTAGGTTAAATAAATGGCAGACTTCCAAACAGATCATGATGAAGCAAAGTCGAGAGGTATTTTGTGGACTTTTGGCTCATTCATATGCATTGTTTTACTGGTTCTGATTGTTCTGGCTGAGTGGTGGAGCCGCGAGCCGGATTTATTCAATGTGCAGGAAGCTGCTATTGAAAGAATGCAAGTGACGCATACCGATGATATGCCGGTTGGTTACGTGTATTCCAACACGCTGGCGCATATCGCCGAAGTCTTGTTGTACAAACCCGGTGGTTATATCACCAATGATGTCGCTCCGCCTGGGGTACTGCTGGATAACATCACCAATTGGGAACATGGCGCCTTGATCATGTTGCGTGATGGCACGACAGCATTGCGTAACCACTTTGCTAGAGATCAATCGCAATCTGCTGAAGATCCTGACTTGGCTAAAGCGGAGCCCTACTTTTACTACGAGCGTAATTCGTGGGCCTTACCTTCGACTGAGTCAGAATACATGAAAGGGATTGATGCCCTGCATGACTATATGATTCGTTTGCAGGATCCAGACACCAAAAAACCGGCGCAGTTTTATTCGCGCGCGGATAACCTGTGGCAATACATTGAAATTGTTATTAAGCGATTGGGCGGATTGTCGACAAGATTATCTGCAAGTACCGACCAATATGCCGGTGCTGCACATGGTGCGCCGACCGACCCCGTAAATTTAAACAAACCTACGCTGGGACAAACGCCGTGGCTGGAAATTGATGATATTTTTTATGAAGCGCGTGGTGCCAGTTGGGCTTTGTTGCATATATTGAAAGCGGTCAAACACGATTTTGCTGATATTTTGCTGGATAAACGCGCGATGAACACCGTCGACATTATGATTCATGCCTTGGAAAATGCGTTGACCCCAACGCTGAGCCCGATGGTATTAAACGGTGATGGGTTTGGGCTGTTCGCCAACTATTCGCTGGCTATGGCCAACTATATTGCAAGAGCAAACGCGGCCGCACTGGATTTACGTGACATCATGAACAGAGGGTGATGATGGACGAGCAGATTAATGAAAACCTGAAAAATATCAGCAGTTGGAAACGTATTTTTTTCATGTTGGTATACGCCGTCATTATGGGGTTGGTGCGGCTGTTGTTATGGGCGGTGGTTTTATTGCAGGTGGCTTCCACACTGTTTACCGGCAAAACCAATGATAATATCTTGAATTTTGGCAAAAACCTGTCGGCTTATCTTTATCATATTCTTCTGTTTCTAACTTACAACACAGATCAATTACCGTTTCCGTTTTCAGATTGGGATCTGACTAAAGAAATGGATGTTCCCAGCTTTCCGCCACGCAACTAACTCGCGTTAGTTACACGCGTGCCGGTTAACGCGAGCATGTGCTTTGAACGCCGGAGAACACAACCGCAAAATCATCCATGTCGATATGGATGCCTTTTTCGCTGCTGTCGAGCAGCGTGACCATCCTCATTATCGTGACAAGCCTATTATCGTAGGCGGTAAGCCAAATTCACGAGGTGTGGTTGCGACGTGCAGTTATCAGGCAAGAAGGTTCGGAATTCATTCTGCCATGCCATCCTCACAGGCCTACCGATTGTGTCCGCAGGCGATTTTTGTACGACCACGTTTTGATGTTTATAAACAGGTATCGGCGCAAATTCGTGAAATTTTTGCGAGCTTTTCCTCTGTGTACGAGCCGGTATCGCTGGACGAAGCTTATCTTGATGTCAGTGCGGTGACGCAATATAAAGGTTCTGCAACGCTGATAGCTAAAGCTATCAAGCAGAAGATTTTGGCGCAGACCGGGTTGGTTGCTTCGGCTGGTGTATCCTACAACAAGTTTCTGGCAAAAATAGCGTCAGACATGGATAAGCCAGATGGGCTGTATTTGATTACGCCAGAGGAGGGTGAGCTGTTTGTCGAAAATCTGGAAATAGGCAAGTTTCATGGCATTGGGCGTGCCACAGAAAAGAAAATGCATGATTTGAATATTTTTACCGGCAAGGATTTGAAAGCGCTTCCATTAGCGCAGCTTGAATATTACTTTGGCAAATCCGGTAAATATTATTTTCACATTAGCCGGGGCGTAGACCATAGGCCGGTGGTTAATAGTCGAATCAGTAAATCGGTCAGTGTGGAAACCACCTTTGCCGAGGATATCTCGGGGCAAGAGGAAATTCTTTGCCAGTTGCACATATTGTTGGAGGATGCGTGGGTAAAACTGCAGGGTAAGCAAATGATCGCCAGAACGTTGGTTATCAAGGTTAAATATCAGGACTTCGAGCAAATCACCCGCAGCAGAACGTTTTCCAATCCGATTGGGCACGCGTTAAACATGAAAACGGTGTTGGCAGAATTAATTGCAGAAGCGGATACCAGTGGGCGAAAGGTCAGGTTGTTGGGCGTGGGGTTTTCGTCACTAAGCACTCGTTCGGCGCTGGCATTTAAACAAATGGATTTGTTTGAGTGATTGAGAAAACACAACCAGGTATTATTTCAAACAGAGCGTTGTGGCGAATTATTCGAGGTTGTACTTTCTCTGGCTTAAATAATAAGCGGCAGGCGTTTCTGTCAATGGACGTTTATATCATTTTTTGCATGAATTCTGATTAAAAAAATCCGTAAAGTGGGCGGTTGGTTTAGATATTTGATGATATTGTTGACCAGCCAGTTTTCCTTAAACCCTGCCCATTCGCCAGTAATGCCCAATAAAGTTGGATAACAAACCGGGATTACTTCGCCATATAGTATCGTGTGTAATGTTACCAGGTTATCGCTGGATTCTGCGCAAACTCGAGTGATGTGCGGGTAGCTGAGTGAAACATCGGTATCCAGAAATAAATCAGACAATGCCAGCCACACTTTTTTGCGTTCTTCGAGGTTAGAGACGTGTGTATTCACGGTCTTGGAGGTTGTCAGGTTATGGATAATTCTACTGCGACGATGGGAAACCAGCTGGTTTTTCCACGCGTCGCGCTACGATCCTCATAATCTGACAGTCTCCTAGTAGTTTAAACCCTGGTCTGGCAGGCGTATGGTTAATTGTTTGCCGTGTTGAGTCAGGTGCAGGTGTTTTAAAAACGACATGCCCAGCAGTATTTGATTAAACTCCATCCCTTCGTTGATACTGGCAGGGACGTTTGTCATTTGAATATGACCGAGCGAAATTGAGTCGAGCATGGTGAGGTGGGATTGGCTTTTTCCATTGGCGGTTTCGGTTTGAAACGTAGCGCCTTTTTTTAGATTGAGTTGTTTGGCAATATGGCCGGGAATCGCCACCAGTGTTGCGCCGGTATCGACAAAAAAGGTAACGGGCTGACCATTGATTTTTCCGCTGGCAACATAATGACTGTAACGGTTTTGCTGCAGTTTAATTTCCTCAATACCAGTATTATTGGTTGAGATGATGGGGTGTTGATTAGGGTTTTGCATGTCTTCCAGCACATGGTTGAAAAACCATGTGCTTATGCCTAATAAGGCGATAATGATAATAAAACTGGTTGTATTGTTTAGCGAAGGCGGTTGTGAGTTGCTATTCATAAGAAGGCAGAGTGTGTGCTGTTTTCTCTTCGTCCTACAGGAAGAGAAATTACGTATGGCATTTATTCAGAATCTTCAGCAATCAATTCCTTAATGCATTGATACAGTAATCGCGCAGACTTGGGCGGTTTTTGCTGTTGTTTTTCTTTCAGTGCGTTACGTTGTAACTGGCGGATGTATTGGCGGTCGGTAGTGGGGAATTCATTGATTAAAGCGGTAAGAATTTGCTCACCCTGTTCAGATAACAGATTGTCACGCCAGCGTTCTGCCTGATGATGCTCCCTGACGCCATGTGCGCTTTGGGTTTTTATTCTGTCCAGCTTTTCACGGACGGCATCCAGATCCAGTTTTCTTAATTGTGCGGTAATGTATTTTAATTGTCGTTTACGCGCCCCTTTATGAGGCATTGGCGCGGTTTCTAGTATCGTGGCAAGCAAGGCATCTGGTAACTCCAGAGAGTGAATATGGCTTTCTGACAAGGCACAAATTTCTTCAGCCATGGCGAAAACTTCTGCAATATCGCGTTTTATCTGGGTTTTATTGGGCCGTTCTGCGTATTCAACCCATTCTTCGTCATCGTAATTATCTTCCATTGTGATGTTTTAAAGTTATTCTGTTGGTTTTAAAGCGTGTTTATTGAACATGCGAATTTGTTGTTTAAGACTTAGCATATCACTTTTGTCATGCCTTGGCTGGTAGCGGATTTTGATATACAGTGAAGTAATTGAATTGACCTGATTTGCCAGATTGGGGTGATGGCTACAGATGCGACGAGCAAAATCTTTCGGGCCTTCTCCGGTTTTTATTTCAAGTTGCGTTATGCGGTTAATTTTGCGGCAGAATTTTTGATATAAAAGGTAGACGGGGTCTTTAACCGGAGTGTGCGATTGACGCAATAAGACTATGCAGATTACGCCAAATATCAGCACGGTAAATAACAGCAGCGCATGCATTAGGTTGTGGATATTGAATAGGCGTAAAAATTCTAAGAGTACAGCCTGATTATTACTGCCGTAGTTGATGATCCAGCGTTGCCAGTTGTAATCAAGATTGTTCCACACATAACGCATGTGACGCATCCAGCTGAGGGCTTGGCGGTTGTTAATCGGGGTGAACGTGACTGTGCCATTAGCAATTTGTTGGTCAATGTTTACGTTTTGTTCGATTCGCTCAGGGGCGACCGCAGCGGTTGGATCTATTCTCGTCCAGCCCTTGTTTTCCAACCATACCTCAGTCCAGGCATGGGCATTCGCCTGGCGTATTTCCATAAACTCTCCGACGGCGTTCATTTCTCCACCCTGGTAGCCGGTAATGACTCGCGCCGGTATGCCTGCAACACGCATTAAATAGACAAATGCCGTGGCATAGTGGCTGCAAAACCCGGCGCGTATATCAAATAAAAACTGTTCAATGGGTTGTTCTTCCATTAAAGGCGGGGTGAGCGTGTAGCGGAAGTGTTGTGTTTTAAAATAATTTAATAGATTAGAAATGAACGCAGTCGGCGCGCCGCTTTCTCCATCCAGCTGTTCGATTAAAGATGTGATAGATTCGGTGGGTTCATTAGGCAGTTGCAGATTGGTGGTGCGCTCGTGAGTACTTAATGTTTGTCTTGCAGAGCGACTGAAAGAGGTCAGCTGATATTCGCGATGCTGTTCCGAGCCGAGAGTAGACACCAGTTGATAGTTTGAATTAAGCGCCAGTGACGGGGGGTAATCTGATGCAAATTCCAGTGCATAGACATAGTTAAGCTGTTGGGGCTGCATGAGCAGAGTGTACTGATAAGCATCGCCACTAAAATCAATGCGAGTTGTGCGAATGCGTTTTTGCTCTGGTTTGATTTGATGCCAACTTTTGCCATCGGTATACGAGAGTACGGGGCCGCGCCAATAGCGTTGCTGCAGGGGAGGTATTTTGCCACTAAACTTGACTCTGAATGCAAGTTGATCCGACAAACCCAAGCGAGAAATTGCGCCGGGTTCCATGCTTTCAGCCAGGCCACTGATGGCAGTATTTGGGTCATCAAACAAAAGCCAGCGTGGCGCTTCAAGCCGTGGGAAAAATATAAACATGATAAGCGCCAGCGGCAGCCCTTGCAGCATTAAGGTGAAGGCTGTTTTATTGGCTTGCGCAGGTGTGCAAGTGTGATTGCTTAGAACCAAGGTGCTCAACAAGGTACAACTGGTAAAAATAATATACACAGTCATGAAGATGCTTTGTTGGTACAAAAACAATGTGCAGGCTGAAATGAAGGCGAGGCAAGATAATAAAAATATATCTCGTTGTGATTTTAATTCCAGCAATTTTAAGCCCAGCGCTGTGGTGAAAATTGCAATGCCCGCATCACGGCCAAGAAAGCCCAGCTTAAGCCAGGTCATAATGCTGATGGCACACACAGCGCATAGCAGGATGACTCCTCTGCCAGGTAAATAATGTGGATGCCATATGCCAATAAAGCGCCAGCCCCATAGCACATAAAACATAACAAACAGAATAAAAGGCAGGTTGTTGAACTGCGGCAGGACGATGAGGCCAAGTGAGCTTAATAAAAAAACCAGGGCAGACGTGTTCATGCTCAATTTTCCCGGTGTTTCATCAGGTGCCAGGTTAAACCAGTGCCAGCGCTTCCAGGCATTGGCGATAATGTTGGGGGCCATGATCTGGAGAAATGCTTGAGTGAGGCAAGATTAAACCGTAGCGTAGACCAATATTTTCAGCATCTACAATCCAGCGCGACAAAATTTGCAGGCGATATTCAAGCTCACTCCCCGGAGTTTGTTGCAGATCCAGCCATAATTCATTGGACGAGGCACCACTATATTCTTTGCTGTATAAACCTTGGCCTCTGGCAAGCGCTTTCCAGTGAATTTGTCTGACCGGATCCCCCACCTGATATTTTTTTATACCATAGAAATCATCTTGCCCCTTGCGATGCCCGTAGTCATCACCTGAATCAGTATCATGTTCGGGGAAGTCAATTTGGCTTGAAATGGGGGTGGGGTAAACTAAGGCATTCAGGGAAAATCTAAGGGGTGACCAGGCTCTAAACAAGCCGAGCGGATATTCGCTAAAGAGTGTAATCGTATCGCAAGTTTGAATGCCACGCTGAAGTGCGGGGGCTTGCAATGTGATTTTCTGATGACTTGCTAATGCGGCAGATAGCTGCATTTCATAATGTAATTTAAGATGAAGTCCAAAGCGCGGGGTGGTCGATGGGTTTTGCAACTCAATGCAAAAACCTAAGTGTTCTCCAGCGAAGCCGTTATGAGCTTGAACAGGCTTAACAACCAGGCCGTAAATGCTGTTGAAGCAGTGCATAATGCTGACAAAAAATATGCCGAGGAGTAAAAAGGCCAGGAAATAGGCAAGATTATTATTGTAGATAAAGGCAATCAACAATATTAGTGAAATCAGCATTACAAAGCCAATGCCCCGCCAAGTCGGCAAAATATAAATAGTACGGTGGCTAAGGGTGATGGCATGCTTGACGGGCGCGCGCCCGTGAAAGAAGCGCTGAAGTTGAAATAAATTAATTAAGCGTTGTTGGACTTGGCTCAAGGGATGGCAACCTGCTGTAAGATAGGTGCGACGATTGCTTCGGCATTTGATGAACCCTGCTGAATACGGTGTGCGGCAACGGCAGGTAAAACGGCCTGAACATCTTCAGGAATAACAGCATCGCGCTGCTGGATTAGCGCCCAGGCTTTGGCTGCCGTCAGCAGACCCAGGCCGGCGCGGGGCGACAGTCCGCTACTGTATTCATCTGCCTGTCGGCTGAAGTGGATGATATCCAGTAGATAATCATACAGTGCGGAAGATACATGAACCTTCTCAACGCTCTGTTGAAGCTGATTGAGTTGGTGCGCTGAAATACACCGTTCGGTGGATTTAATCAGTGTATGCCGGGGGTTGCCGGATAGTAATTCACGTTCTGCTTGTGGATCTGGGTAGCCTAGCTCGATACGCATTAAAAAGCGATCCAGTTGCGACTCAGGTAAAGGAAATGTGCCTAGTTGATGCGAAGGGTTTTGTGTGGCGATCACAAAAAACGGGTGTGGTAGCGGGTAAGTTTGGCCTTCTACTGTGGCTTGCTGTTCTTCCATGGCTTCCAGTAAGGCACTTTGCGCTTTGGGTGTTGAACGGTTGATTTCATCGGCCAGCACCATTTGATTAAATAGCGGGCCCGGATGGAAAGTAAACTTATGGCGGTCCGCATCAAAAATTGTCGTGCCAATAATGTCTGCCGGTAATAAATCGCTGGTAAATTGAATGCGTTGGTATTGCATACCAAATAATTTGGCTAATGTATGCGCTAAGGTGGTTTTCCCAACACCAGGAATGTCTTCAATTAACAAATGGCCTTTCGCAAGCAGGCAGCATACGGCTAGTCGAATATGTGTTTGTTTGCCTAGAATGATTCGTTCTGCGGCTTCAAATAGAGGTTGTAAAGAGTCAGTCATCGAAGATTAATAGGCTTTATTTGCTTAATCAGTATAGATGAAGATTGGTGAGCAAGATTTTGAAGGGTGAAGGAATACACAGAAATATTCCTGAGTTGCATGCGGTGCAGCCACGAAAGGGGGGGGAATACGTAAGGATAGCAGGCTGAATAGAGTTGTTTGCTTAAGGGTTGTTTACGGCATCAGGAGGTTGACTGAAAACAAGCTGATCTGCTGCGAGCAAGGCTGATAGGTCGGGTTATCCACTCCCCCTTGCTCTTGCGACAATCGTTATGTTAATGCAGTTTCCTGGTTGATAATAACAGGTCATACTGTTTTTTTAGCGATGATAAAAATGGCATGGCTTTTCTCAGGGTGCCATTGATAATCAATGGTGAAGCCCGTATCGAGAAAATTTGCTTCAAGTTGCTGGGTGGTAAATACGCGCAGAATGGGGAGCAAGCCAAACAATTTTCCGATGGGGGCGATGTATTTTAGCAGCGCCATGCGATTACCCATGCAGGGCGTGCTGGTCACAAAGACACCCCCCGGTTTGAGCATGTCATACACGTTGCTAATTATTTGTTCCCTGTTTTCCAGCAAGTGCAAAACACTCATGCCAAGTACAGCGTCCTGTGATGCGGCAGGCAGCGTCAGGTCATTGATCGCCGCTTGTTCAAAACTGATATTAGTAAGCTTGGCGGCGTCGGCTTTGTGTCGGGCAATGTTAAGCATTTTGGATGAAATATCAATGGCGTGGATGTGTTTGACATACGGGGCGTGAGCAATGGCTGTGGAGCCGGTGCCGCAGCCAAACTCAAATACCTCGGATTGAGAGTGAAAATAGGTGCGGGTGATGTCGAGTTTGTTTTGGTAAACCTGTTCGTCGGGCACCGGGGTGCGAGAATATTTATCGGCAATTCTGTCCCAAAAAGCGGCGGCTGTGGTCATGTGTGTCTCCCGTTCTAGCGATTAAACCTTATCTTATCAATGCGTTTATAAATATAAAATGCCATAATTTGTATTTTAAGTATGCAATTATGTATGGATTGGCGATCAGTGCAATTTGACTGGAACCGGGCGCGTGCATTTCTGGTGACAGCAGAAGAGGGTTCATTATCTGCAGCGGCACGCGCGTTGGGTATGACGCAGCCTACGTTAAGTCGGCAGGTGGGTGCGCTTGAGAAGGAGTTGGGCATAGCCTTGTTTGAGCGAATGGGGCGGGGGATTGAATTAACGCCAGCGGGATTGGCATTGGTTGAGCATGTTCGCGCAATGGGTGATGCGGCTAATCGAGTATCGCTGACCGCTTCGGGTAAATCGGATACGTTGGCGGGTAATATCTGTATTTCTGCCACAGAAGCGACGGCCGCCTACATCTTGCCGCCGATTATTCATAAATTGCGGGCAGCCGAACCGGGCATTGAAATTGAGCTGATTGCAAGCAATAGCGCGAGTGACCTTAAACGTCGAGAAGCAGATATAGCTATCCGCGCCTTTCGGCCTACACAGCCTGATTTGATTGCGAGAAAAGTGGCGAATGTTGAAGCGCATTTATACGCGTCTATAGACTACCTGGCGCAGCTTGGTCAACCTACGCTGCCGGAAGCATTCAGTGATGCTGTTTTCCTGGGGTTTAATCGCAGTATTGAACTGCTCAATGCGCTGAATGAAAAGGGCTTTAATCTTGACATGGATTGCTTTCCTGTCATATCGGAGAACCATTTAGTGCAGTGGGCGTTAGTCAAGCAAGGCGTGGGTATTGGGGTGATGCTGGCTCAGGTGGGTGATGCAGAGCCTGGGGTGCGGAGGATCATGCCAGAGATGGAGCCGTTTCTCATTGAAACCTGGTTGGTGGCGCATAGAGAATTAAAAACCAGCCGTCGGGTGCGTGTGGTTTTTGATTTTTTGGCAGAAGCGCTTTCTTGTGGTTAACTCAATGCTTTCATTTTTTTGAAAAATTAGATAACCCGGCAGTCTCCCAAGTTAAGCAAAAGCCTTTTGCAATGCATTCAAAAAACACATTGTAAAAGGCTCCTGCCCTTTATGCTTGTTGCGACGAGAATATTTAGTTTTGTCGTTAAAACGTTGTGATTTGTTAAATTGATGCGCGAATTTTGCAACCGGGTTTTGTGTGACCGGTGTCTGCAAAAGTTTTGATTTCTTTCGTTTTTTCATGATTTTTCACCCTTAAAGGATTAAAATGAAGGATTTATTTGAACACAGATGCCTAGTGAAGTTCCAGAAAGATTTTGATGTGATTGTGATCGGCGGCGGTCATGCCGGCACCGAGGCTGCGTTGGCCTCAGCGCGTACCGGTGCGAGTACCTTGCTATTGACGCAGAATATAGAAACGCTTGGTCAAATGAGTTGCAACCCGGCGGTGGGAGGTATTGGAAAAGGGCATCTGGTTAAAGAAGTGGATGCGCTAGGCGGGGTGATGGCGGAAGCGATTGATCATGCCGGCATCCAGTTTCGTACCTTGAATGCAAGCAAAGGGCCGGCGGTTCGTGCTACGCGTGCGCAAGCAGACCGTATGTTATATAAACAAGTGGTACGAGAAAAGCTGGAAAATCAGCCAAATTTATCCTTGTTTCAGCAGACTGTTGCCGATTTGATTGTTGAGGGTGACTGTGTAAAAGGGGTGAAAACCCAGATGGGTTTGGAGTTTTCAGCGCAGGCTGTGGTGTTGACGACGGGGACATTTTTAGGTGGTCAAATTCATATTGGCCTGGAAAATTACAGTGGTGGCCGCGCTGGTGATGCCGCCTCTGTCGCGCTGGCTGAACGCTTGCGCGAATTGCCATTCAGGGTTGACCGTTTGAAAACCGGTACCCCGCCACGCATTGATGGTCGCACCATTGACTACAGCAAGTTACAGGAACAACATGGGGATGAGCCGTTGCCGGTGTTTTCGTTTATGGGGCAGCGTCAGCAGCATCCTCGTCAGATTCCTTGTCATATAAGCCGCACCAACGCGCAGACTCACGACATTATCCGTTCTGGGCTGGATCGCTCCCCCATGTACGCCGGGGTTATAGAAGGTGTGGGGCCGCGTTATTGTCCATCAATCGAAGATAAGGTGATGCGTTTTGCGGACCGTGATTCACATCAGATTTTCGTTGAGCCGGAAGGCTTACATACTAATGAAGTGTACCCCAATGGCATATCTACCAGTCTGCCATTTGATGTGCAATATCAGTTTGTGCGATCCATGTTAGGCTTTGAGCAAGCGGACATTATCCGTCCCGGTTACGCCATTGAATATGACTTTTTTGATCCACGTGATTTGAAGGCATCATTAGAAACCAAGCATCTGCAGTCTCTGTTTTTTGCTGGACAAATTAATGGTACGACGGGCTATGAAGAAGCGGCGGCGCAAGGGTTGATTGCCGGCTTGAATGCTGCACGTTTGGTACAGGGCAAAGAAAGCTGGTGTCCCGCCCGTGATGAGGCCTATATCGGTGTGATGATTGATGACCTGATCACTCGAGGCACGCAGGAGCCTTATCGCATGTTTACCAGTCGTGCCGAATACCGCCTTATGTTACGCGAGGATAACGCTGATTTACGTTTAACCGAGAAAGGGTATGAGTTGGGTTTGGTTGATGAACAGCGCTGGCAAGTTTTCTGTAACAAACGCGAGGCGATAGAGCGTCTGCAAAGTAGTCTAGCCAAGCAGTGGGTGCGTGCTGGAACAGAGCAGGCGGATCAGGCTCAACAATTTTGGGGCAAAAAACTGCAAAAAGAAGTCAATTTGCTGGATTTATTACGCAGGCCAGAAGTGGATGTCGATAATCTGTTGAGCTTTGCTGAAGAGCAGGACGTGCCAGAGCAGGTGGCTGGGCAAGTCGCTATTCAGGCTAAATATGCGGGGTATATTGATCGCCAGCAGACTGAAATTAATCGTACGCGACGCTATGATCATTTGCGCTTACCGGAAGATGTGGATTACACCCATGTGTCTGGTTTGTCGAATGAGGTCAGTGAGAAGTTGAAAACACAAAAGCCGGAAACGTTAGGTCAGGCTTCGCGTATTCCTGGCGTCACTCCGGCGGCTATTTCCTTATTGTTGGTACATCTTAAAAAGAAGTCTGCGTAATGGATTGCCTGTCTATTCTGCGCACAGGGCTGGATGAGTTGGGGATTGATTATCAGGAAGAACAAGCTCAGTTGGTGCAGACATTTTTGCAGCTCATACAAAAATGGAACAAGGCGTATAACCTGACGGCGATAAGGAGTTTTCAAGAAATGGCGCGATTGCATGCGCTGGATAGCTTAACCGTGCTGCCGCATATTTACGGGTCACACGTGGCAGATATTGGTACGGGCGCGGGGTTGCCTGGAATTCCGCTGGCAATTTTTTTGCCGGAGTGCCAGTTCACATTGGTTGATTCAAACTCTAAAAAAACTCGATTTGTACAGCAGGCGGTATTGGAATTAGGCCTGAAAAATGTCTCTGTGCAGCATCAGCGGGTCGAGCAATTTAAACCGCAACAACTTTATTCAACAGTTATAATGCGAGCCTTCGCCGAGTTGGAAAAAATCATGAAATTAACCTCGCATTTACTTGCTGATGATGCAGTTTTGCTGGCCATGAAAAGTAAAGTGGTCGGTCAGGAATTGCCTGCAATTTCAGAAGGCTACAGTGTGATTCCTCTTGTTGTGCCGGGGGTTGAGGCAGACAGGTGTTTGATACGAATTCAGAGGCAGACCAATGGCTAAAATTATTGCTGTTACCAATCAAAAAGGAGGGGTGGGCAAAACGACCACCAGTGTGAATCTTGCCGCATCCCTGGCGGCAGCAAAGCGACGTGTGTTGCTGGTTGACCTGGATCCACAAGGTAATGCAGCGATGGGCTGTGGGGTTGACAAGGATGAGGTTGATTATTCCAGTTGTGAACTGCTGCTGGAAGAAGTGCCAGCTACAGAAATTGTGGTCAAAAATGAAGAAATTGGCTTTGATATTGTGCCTGGTAATAGTGACCTGACGGCAGCAGAAGTGCAGCTGATGAATGTTGAACATAAAGAGCGACGTTTATCTGATGCGCTGTTACCTTTGCGCGCTCAATATGATTATGTGTTGATTGATTGCCCACCTTCTTTGAACATGTTGACGCTGAATGCGATGGTGGCGGCCAATAGTGTATTGATTCCCATGCAGTGTGAGTATTATGCACTGGAGGGCTTGAGTGCGTTGATGGCTACGATCAGAAATATAAAAGAGACAGTCAATCCCGAGTTACAGCTTGAAGGGATTTTACGGACCATGTTTGATAATCGCAGTCGTTTGACAAAAGATGTGGCGGATCAGTTAATAGAGTATTTTGGTGACAAGGTGTTTAGAACGTGTGTGCCCAGGAATATACGGTTGGCAGAGGCACCCAGTCATGGTTTGCCGGTGATGATGTACGACAAATCATCCAGAGGTGCCGTGGCATATATAGCGTTAGCTGGCGAATTAATTAGAAAGGAAAAGGAAAAATAAGCGCGATGGCAAGTAAAAAAAGAGGCTTGGGGCGAGGGCTGGATGCCTTGTTGGGAGAAGTCAATTCTGTGGCCGCCGCGACGGATGAGAAAAAACAATCCACGCAACAGGCGTTGCCTATTGAATTCTTGCAGCGGGGGAAATACCAGCCGCGCAAAGATATGGATCCGGAAAAGCTGAAAGAACTTGCTGACTCAATTTCAGCTCAGGGCATCATTCAGCCCATTATTGTGCGCCAGCTTGATCAAGATCAGTATGAAATCATTGCAGGTGAGCGGCGTTGGCGCGCAGCACAATTAGCCAGTTTGCAGGAAGTGCCCGTCATCATTCGTGAGCTGGATGACCAAGCAGTGATGGCTATGGCGTTGATTGAAAATATTCAGCGGGAGGATTTAAGCCCGTTGGAAGAATCCGAAGCACTTAAGCGTTTGTTGGATGAATTCGGTTTGACCCATCAGCAAATTGCAAGTGCGGTTGGCAAGTCCAGGGCGGCGGTGTCAAACCTGTTGCGTTTACTTGATTTGTCGCCTGCCGTAAAAGACTTGTTAGCCAAAGGCTTGTTAGAAATGGGGCATGCCAGAGCATTGCTGAGTCTCGATGGGGAGCGACAGGAAATTGCAGCAAATAAAGCAATCAAGCAAGGATTAACTGTCAGGGGCGTGGAGAAATTGGTAAAGCAAATGCTGCAGCCTGTACAGCAAAAATTGATCGAAGAGATTAAAAAAGACCCTGATACCTTGCGCCTGGAGCAAGAGCTCGGTGATATTGTTGGTGCAGGCGTTGAGATCAGCCATTCACCCAATGGCCGAGGTAAGATGATCCTTACTTATAACAGTTTGGAAGAGCTGGATGGCATAGTCGACAAAATCAAGAAATAATATTAAAAAAAATATGGTTATTGGTTGCGTTGTTGAAAAAGATTATTTCCGTAATGGCTCTATTTGTTTCTTGCCTATTGACAAGGTGGTCT
>SPJJ01019857.1_pt1 | contig 24867 bp, 19 predicted proteins | sample 3741741 | NCBI WGS metagenome assembly SPJJ01 (sample SAMN10925908, study PRJNA522277) | cold seep metagenome | isolation source: Elba SIP-enriched marine methane seep metagenome, extraction at timepoint T1 | place: Italy: coast of Elba, Mediterranean Sea | collected 2014-05 | reverse complement strand
CCGACTGAAGCTCACGGTCGCCGCCGGCACCGGGCTCGCGCCGTTCATCTCGATGGCGCGGGCGCGGGTGCGGGACGACCCCAGTGCCGACCTCAGCGATCTGGCGATCGTGCACGGCGCCAGCTACCCGACCGGGCTGGGATACCGCGGAGAGCTCGACGAGCTGGTCAGCCAACACGGGCTGCGCTACTTGCCCACCGTCTCCCGACCGCACGAGGCACCGGATTGGACGGGCGCCACCGGCCGCGCCGAGGCGCAGTTCTCCGACGACAACCTGGCCAAGACCGAGGCCGCGGTCGGCCTCGAAGAGGGGCAGCTCGATCCTCGGCACGCCGTGGTGCTCATCTGCGGGCTCCAGGGCACCATCGGCCAGACGATCCAGTCGCTCCTCGCACGGGGCTTCGTGCCCGACCACCGACGGCTGCGCCGCGCCCTCGAGGTTCCCGACGAGCTGCCCGCCACGGTGTTCTGGGAGCAGTACGACTCGACCCCGGTGATCGACACCAAGGACGAGGCACTGATGGAGAACCTCCGCAAGGCCCTCCACACGGCTTTAGAGAAGCTCTAGCCGAGAGCCCCTAGTCCTCGAGGACGCCGTCGAGGGCGTCGTCGAAGTCGTCCTGCGCCGCGGCTGGTTCGGGCGCGGGCTCGTCTTCGATGACCGCGGGCTCGTCCTCGACTTCGACCGCTTCGACCGCGTCTTCGGTGGGCTCGGGGGCGGGTTGGGCCGCGGGTTCGGCTGCAGCTTCGCCGGTCCAGCCCATCAGGCGGGGCAGAGCGTCGATCGGCGGGGCGCCATGCGAGAGGGCGTCGGCGTGGAACTGGGACATCGAGAACCCGCCGCGCTGCTCGGCTTGGGCCCGGAGCTTCTTCCACGCCCGGGCGCCGGCGAAGTAGGTGGATAGCTGCGTCGAGGTGAGCTGCACCCGCGTCCACTTGCCGACCGCCTCGCCCCTCTGTTGGTACGAGCGATTGATCAACAAGTCGAGGGCGTCCTCCCGGCTCATGTTGCCGGCGTGGACGCCGTGGTCGAGGATCGCGTTGGTGACGGTGCGCAGGTAGAACTTCAGCCGGTGCAGCGCGATCGCTTTGGCGCGCAGCTCGGGCGTGGTGAGTACGGCCCACAGGCCCTTGCTGATTTCGCCGGGCCGCTCCGACTCTGCCGAGGGACCGATGCCGTCGTAGCCGGCGTCGACCATGACCTGCTCGGTGTAGACCGCCCAGCCCTCGACGAAGGCGCCGTTCTGCAAGACACGGCGGACCTTCGAGGGCTCGCGCTTGCCGTAGTACAGCTGCACGAAGTGCCCGGGAATCGCCTCGTGAATCGAGAGGATCTCGAGCATGAAGTTGTTGTACTCGCGCAGGAACGACTCGGTGACCTCGGGCGTCCAGCTCTTGGGGATCGGCTGCACGAGGTAGAAGCTGGGCAGGCCAGCCTCCTGCGGCTCGAGGGCGCCAGGTGCCGCGAGCCCGGCGATGAACACCCCTTGCTGGTGCGGCGGCGTCCAGATTACTTCGAGCTTCTCTGCCGGGTCGAGCGGCACGATGCCGTTGGCAGAGACGAAGCCCGAGAGTCGCTCGAGGTTGGCCTCCGCGGCATCGCGGAGGGTCCCGGGCTGCACGTGCCACTGCGCGAGGGCCTCGAGCACAGCCGGCGTGAGCGCGACGTTGGGATCGCCGTCGGCTCGCCGAACGATGCGGCGGACCGTGCGGCGTCCCAGCAGAGGCTCGGCGAGCTCGCCGGCCAAGACGGCCATGGCTTTGCGGACGCGCCCATGCTCGATGACCGCGTCTCGCCGCAGGCTGCCGGCGTCGACGTCCGCGTCGAGGGTGAGCTTGAGCTTGCGGTCGAAGTTTTCGGCGCCCAGTCGCCAGGAGCCGGCGGCGCTGGGGAGGATCGCGGTCCGAAGGTGCTGCTGCAGATCCCGAAGCGCCATGACGGCGGGAGCCGAGGCCGCGCCGACCTGCTGACGAACGTCCTCGGGCGCCTGGGACAGCCGCTCGAGCGTGGTGTTGCGGACGAGCTTCACCAGGCCGTCGATCTGATCGATCGCCACCTGGGTCTGCGGGAGCATGCAGGAGGCCGCGTCCAGGTTGACCTTTGCCTGCTCGACGAAGCCCGGGAGCGCCGCGAGGCGGGCAGTCACCGAGGCGGCCCGCTGCTCGACCGGGGCGAAGTCTCGCGAGATGAGGTCGTCGATCCCAGAGCCGATGAGGGTGACGTACCAGTAGGGATTGGTGCGCCAGGGCTGCTCGACCTCCATCACGAACGCGTCGTAGTCCAGCGCGTTGGTGAGCACCTCGGCGTCGACCTGGTCGTCGACCGAGCGCTGCTCGGCCTGGCCCAGGGCTGAACGCGCGGAATCGATGCGTGTGCGTTCAGACTCGATGCCGGCCTCGGACAGGTCCGGCCATGCCCCATCGTGGTCGTGCACGCCCATCGCCGTGGCCGCGACGGGGTGTGCCGCGAAGTACGCCGCGAAGATGGTCTCGGCCGTCTCCGTGACCGTAGGGACCTTGGGAGGGGGTTTCGGGGCCGGTGGCGGTGGCGGTGGCGGCGGCTTACAGCCGACGAGTGTGCCTTGGAGGGCCAGGGCGATCAGCAGCCGAGGGAGTCGCAGGCGCAGGTTCATGGCAAGCCTCGGCCGCCCCCGGGGGGACCGCGACGGCGCGGCCCGCGGGAGCGGTGGGCCGTGTTCTAGCACGCGACCGCGCGCTCGGGGGCCGCGCCTTGGCCTGGTTTTCGGACCTGGGGCCCTAAGGACTTACGCTGGTTGGGAGTGGCCAAGAAGCCCGACCGCATCGACATCGACTCCGAAGGCTCGGTGAACGCCGACGACGACGCGCGTCGCCGTCTCCGGGAGCTACAGGGCCCGTACCGGATGTTCGCGGATGCGCCCGGCTTGGTCGTGCTGCGGCGCGAGCAGCCGAGCGAAGCGGCGGCCCTGTTGGACCTGGACGACGACGATGATCTGGACCTCGATATCGAGCTGGGTCTGGAGATCGACAGCGGCCACATCGACGCCGGCGCCCGGGTGGTGCTCGCCGGCGAGATCATCAACCGCATGACGCTCTTCCAGATGATCGAGATCATCGCCGAGCGTGGCTTCCACGGCGACCTCATGGTGCTCGGCGCGGGCGGGGGCTGCATGCAAATGCGGCTTTCCCAAGGCGCTCTGCTCGATGCGCGCAGCGACCACGACGAAGACCGGCTCGGGCAGGTGCTCGTGCGCGCGGGCTATCTCTCGGAGGAGCAGCTGACCGAGCTGTTGTGGGAGGTGACCGCGCAGCGCAGGCTCGGGGACGTTTGCCTCGAGAGAGGTCTCCTCGGTCGTGAGGCGCTCTTCGAGTGCCTTCGTCAGCAAACCGAGGGCATCTTCTATCGGGCGCTGCTGGTGGACCACGGCAGCTTCGTGTTCACCACGCCGGATCCGAACTCGCCCTCGACGGCACTGAGCCTTCACATTCCGGTTCGGCCGCTGTTGATGCACGGCATCCAGCGGCTCGACGAGATGGAGCTCTTCCGCGACGTCATTCCCAACGATGACGTCATCCTGCAGGCGCGCGGGGAGAAGGACCCTTCCACTCTCGACGCGGACGCGCAGCGCGTGCTCGCGATGTTCGACGGAGCCGCGACCCTGGGCTCGATCGCGTCGGCAGCCGACTTGGGCGAGTACGACGCCACGCGCATCGCGTACAACCTCGTCAAGTCGCGCTTCGCGATGGTCGCCCGTCGCACCGGCGTGGACGAATCGTTGCTCGACAAGCTGGTGGACGCGTTCTCGTCGATCCTCGACGACATCTTCTTCTCGATCGGTCGTTTCGGCGACAAGGACGCTGCGCTCTCGATGCTGGGCGCGTGGGTGCAAGGGTGCGGCTACGATTCGGTGTTCGGCGAGGCCATCGTGACCGAGGGCCGCATCGACGATGAGCACGTGCGGCAGTGGGTGGCGGCGGCGCGCGAGAGCAACCCACTGGCCTCGTTCCACCAGGTCGCCCACGAGCTGGTCTCGTTCGCCATGTTCTGCGCCGGCTCGGCGCTGCCCCGTGAGCACGAGCTGGCGCTCTCCCGCGACGTGAACCAGCGCTTGTCCGCGATCACGTTGCCGTAGCGACGTCTCGCGGCGCGAAGACGCCGAACTCGACGAGCGCCTGGTCGGCGTCGTCGAGCTGGGCCTGCGTCAGCGCGCCGAACATCGCCGGAAGCTCGGTGATGCCCTGCCGACGCGCCAGGGCGGCCAGGCCGGCCGCCGAGGGGAGGAAGTGGTGCAGGGAGTCGTCGCGGTGGTGGCGATACACGAAGACCACCTGCGGGCGCGGCTCGGGCAGGGGAGCGTCGTCGTCTTCGGCGAGCGCGAAGAAGAAGTCCGAGACCGGATGCGAGTACTGCCGGACCAGGACGCGGCCTTCGAACGCGTCGGGGTCGGAGTCGTTGCCGGAGAAGACGCAGTGCCGGGCGTAGCAGAGGTCGGCCAGCTCCTCGTAGATCGGGTGTGGCAGGTCTCCGCGCTCCCGCATCGTTCGCAGGAAGTCGCTGAAGTGGGCGGCGAAGCGGTTCGGGTCCCAATGCGTCGCCGGATGGGCGTCGCGGTAGTCGCGTACGATGTCGGGCCACCGCCCGTCGTGGAGCTCGCGCAGCATTACGGTACGGACCTGGCCGAACACGTCGTAGAGGATCTTGAAGTGGTTGCGCTCGACGAGCGTCCGGTAGAAGCCCAGGTTCTCCAGGCCACTGGGCGTGGGTCCAATGGCGTCGATCACCGACTGCGGCGACGCCTTGCCGTCGAGCATCGGCGCCATCGCCTTGAAGAAGTCGTCGAGGGTCATGCTGCGTCACTTCCGGTGGAGGCTGCTTCGCCGAGGACTTCGTGGAACACGTCGCGCACCGCGTCGGCTTCGTCGAGCACGCGATCGAGCTCGGGGATGTCCGTGTCCCACTCTAGAAGGACTGGCACCGGGCCGAGGGTCTTCAGCGCCTCGCGGAGCACGGCGAAAACACCATCGACGATCGGGCGGCCGTGGTTGTCGAGCAGTCGCCCCTCTTCCTCGAGGTGACCAGCGATGTGCATCTGCACGGTGCGATGCAGAGGCAGCGCGTGCAGCCACTCGAGCGGGTCGCCGCCGTGGTTGGTCGCGTTGACGAACACGTTGTTGACGTCGAGCAGCAGCCGACAGTCGGCCTCTTCGGCCACAGCGGTCACGAACTCGCCGTGGGTCATCTCGCCGCTTCCGGGCATGAAGGCATAGAAGCTGATGTTCTCGATGCCCACCGGGCGCTCGAGCCGGTCGGCCAGCTCGCGGATGCGGCCGGAAGTGTGCTTGACCGCCTCTTCGGTGTGCGGCAGCGGGAGCAGGTCGTGGTAGGTCACGCCGTCGATGCCCGCATAGCAGAGGTGGTCGGTGTAGTAGGGCGCGTCGAGCTCGTCGAGCAGCCGCTTGAGGCCCGCAACGTAGTCTTCGTCGAACGGGTCGCGGCCGCCGAGCGACATCGAGACGCCGTGGGCGATCACTTGCCAGCGTTCGGCGCAGGCGCGAAGGGTGTGCATCGCGTGCCCGGTGTTGTGCACGAAGTTCTCGGGCACGATCTCCAGCCAGTCGATTCGGCGCGGGGTGTCGAGGATCGAACCGTAGTGCGGCGGTCGGAGGCCGATGCCGACGCCGTGGGGTTTCGTGGGGGCGAGGTTGCTCATGCTCGATGCCTGCATCCGAAGGGTAGCCAACGGAGAAAGCCCGGGCCCGCATACGCAGGTCCCGGGCCGTGAGGTTGATTCGCGAGCGAACTCGCGAACGCCTGTTTGTTCTGTTCAGCCGGAGGTGGAGGAGGAACCGCCGCCGCCGGTGGAGGAGGAGCCGCCGCTGGTGGTGGACCCACCACTGGTGGTGGAGCCGCCGCTGGTGGTCGAACCCGCCGGGCAGCCGGACGTGGTGGTGTTGCCGGGGCAGCCCGAGCTGGTGGTGTTTCCGGGGCAGCCGGCCGAGGTCGAGCTGCTGCCGGGGCAACCGGCGGAGCTGCTGCCCGGGCCCGAGGTGGCCGCCGAGTCGGTGCCCGCACCGGTGTCGCCGTTGTCGTCGTCGTCACAAGCGGGGACGAGCGCAAGGCCGGCGGAGAGAGCGACGGCTTCGAGGATGTTGGTCAAGTTCTTGTTCATTTGAAATGGCCTTCCAAATCGTGGGTGCCCGTGGGGGCCCGGGGAACCGCGGCTTTGTACACCAAAGGTGCCGCAACGGTTGCGGTCAATCTTGGTGAGGATCGACACAGTTGTCAAAAAACTTCGTGACCTGACTTTTTGCGCCGGTGTCCATCCGCTCAAACAGCCATTTTGCCTGCGCACAGCGCTGTTTGGCCCGTGTGGGGGCTTGTGCCCACGCCCGGTCCCAGCGCCATCGAGCGCGGGGGGTCTGCCCGGCGGGGCACGAGCGATCCCAGGTTTTGCCCTCGGTTTGCGCCACGATCTCCTCCCCGCACACGACGTCGACCAGGGGGTCGCCGAGGGTGTGGTCGTGCGCGCCGTACTGCTCGAGCGGCACGTCGTCCTCGAACAAGGTGTACGGCGTGAAGAAGCCGCTGCCGTCGGTGCCCCGGTTGACCAGCCCGTGCTCGCCGGCTCGGGTGTTCTCGGGGCGCGCGGGGTCGTGGCAGGGCAAGCACGCGTTCTTGCCCCGAAAACTCTGCAGCTCCGCCTCGCGGGCGGCGGGCTTCCAGGACTTCACGGGCTCGGACTCCGCGATGCGTCCGGCCAGGTAGTCGGTGGCGACGGCGTGGGCGTCGGCGCTGTCCGAGGGCCACTGGGCCCCGAACAGCGGTGCCGCGGGCTGCGGCGCGGCCGGACGATAGACGTGGAAGCGCGGCCCGTCGGCGGTGAGGGTCGTGCCGCGGATGTCCGCGATGAACGCAACGTCGGCGCGGCCGGCCTTCTCGACCCGGTCGGCCCGGGTGCCCTCGGGGAACACCAGCAGAGTGCGCCCGTCGACCTCCCGGGTGGTGATCGCCCCCGCGCCGAGCTTGAGCCACACGGTGACCTGGTCGATCTCGGCGTCCGAGCTGGGGATGTGGGCGGGGGGGACGAGAGCCGTGAAGCCCTCGCGCTCGTGGAAGGTCAGCGGGGTGGTGATCTCGACCGCACGAGCCCCGTGCTCGAGCTTGGGCAGCGCGTCGTCGGACTTGCAGCCGGCCAGGGCAACGGCGGCGAGGAGCAGGCGCTTCATCGCCGCGGACGCTAGCAAAGGCTGCCCGGATGCGACCCGGCAAGCCTTGCGCGGGTCCGGGAATGAAGCGGCCCGCCTGCGGTTGGCTCGACCGGCGGGGCGTGGTCAACGGGCGGCTCGCACGCCACGATTGGGTACGCACACGATGGATCGCTACGTCGAAGTCTCACGCCAAGGGTGGCTCAGCCGGATCGGCAACTCGTTCATGGGTGCGCTGCTCGGGGCAGTGCTCGTGCTCGCCTCGTTCTGGCTGCTGTGGTGGAACGAAGGTCGCGCGGTCGAGCGCGCCGACAGCATCGCGGCCGGTGCCAGCGCCGTGGCGTTGGTCTCGGCCGCGTCGGTCGACGCGGACAACGAGGGCAAGCTGGTGCACTTCACCGGCGAGCTCGCCGCATCGGGTCCCGCGAACGACGACACCTTCGGCGTGTCGACCGATGGCGTGCGTCTGCGGCGGGAGGTCGAGGTCTACCAGTGGAAGGAACACGTCGAGACCAAGACCAAGAAGAACCTCGGCGGCAGTGAGACCAAGACCAAGACGTACACGTATACCGAGGAATGGACCGACCGCTACATCGACAGCGGACGGTTCGAGCACCCCAAGGGGCACCACAACCCCGCGCCCGACTTCGAGACGAAGACGTTCGACGCTCCGGACATCAAGGTCGGGGCGTTCTCCATGCCGCGCGAGCTCGTCGTCCAGTACGACGAATTCTCGAACACGCTGCCCGCCAGCGAAGCGCAGGCGCCCGCATCTCATCGCGCCACGGTCGACGAGAACATCCTCTATCTGGGCGAGGACCCCTCGCGACCGGTCGTCGGCGACATGCGGGTCACGTTCACGTACGCCAAGGCCACCACGGTCTCGGTGCTCGGCCAGCAGCAGGGCGACAGCTTGGGAACGTGGCGGGGCGACGGTCACGAGCTCGAGCCCCGGCTCGAGGTGGGCACGCTCAGCGCCGAGGCGATGTTCGACCAGCTTCAAGCCGAGAACGAGCGCAACACCTGGTTGCTGCGCGGCCTCGGCTTTCTGCTGATGTTCATCGGCTTCGCCATGATTCTGAGACCGCTCTCGGTCGTCGCCGACTTCATCCCGCTCATCGGATCGATCGTCGGCTTCGGGGGCGCGGTCGCGTCGTTCCTCGTGGCGGCGGTGCTCAGCTTGGGCACGATCGCGGTCGCGTGGGTCCGGTTCCGTCCGCTGGTCGGGGTGCCGCTGCTGCTCGGCACCGGGTTCTTGGCGTTCGTGTTGCTGCGGCGCGGACGCAAGAAGAAGGACTGACGCGACGCGAGGTCGAGGGGCACGGCCGCTGCCGCGTCATCCCTGCCCGCAGATGCCGACCGACTCCAGGCCTTCAGGCACGGGTTCGGTGGCGTAGGGCAGGCAGGTCAGCGGGGAGGGGCAGTCCGGGGCTGCCAAGTCGCAGAACGACGCGCAGCAGCGGTCCGCCTCGGGCGGGCATGCGCCGACGGTTTCGTCGCCGACGCACGTGGAGCCCACCGGGCACTGGTTGGCGTAGCGGCACGGATCCAGGGGCGCCGCGTCGGGTTCGGACCAGTCGGCGCCGCAGGTGTACGGAGGGCCAATGGCGGCGTAGCAAGCCAGGCCCGTCGGGCAGCCCTGCACCAGCGGGTCGCAGATGGACATGCAGAGGGCTGGAATCGCGTCACCACCGATGAGGCACACGCGGTTGGGGTCGTCACACGAGGGGCTGGTGTCGGGGCCGTTGCACATCGGCTGGCAGACGCCCTGGCCGGAGTCGGCGTCGATCCATGCGCACACCGACCCGAGGGCGCAGGTATCGAACCCGAGACCCTCGGTGGTGCAGGCCTCGTCGGGCAGCGCCGGATCGGGCACGATCGGCACGCACCACGCCGCGTTCCAAGCGTTGCCGCCGTCGTTCGCGAAGATGTTGCACTTCTCGCCGCGCGGGCAGTCCTGCAGCATCGGGTCGCACTCGGGGGGGAAGTCCATGGGGGGTCGGCAGCCCAGGAAGCCGCAGCCGGTGTTGTCGCTCCACGGTTCCTCGCCGCTCGTGCTCGAGGAGCTCGATGAGGCCGGTCCACTCGAGGTCGTGCTGTCCTCGTGACCGGCAGTCGTGGGGAGCAAGCCAGACGTACTGCTCGACGCGTCCGAGGTCGTCCCATCCGCCTCGGTGTCGCCGAACGTCTCGATGATCGTGCAGCCGCTGACGAGCAGCAGAAGGAATGGCCAGCGTTTCATATGGAGTCTCCGCAGATTCCGACGTCCTCGAGCCCGGGCATCGGGACGTCGTAGAAGGGAACGCACGCCGTCGGGTCCGGGCACGCGGGTGCGTTCAGGTCGCAGAACGGGGTGCAGCAGGCATCCGAGCCTCCTGGGCAGGCCGCGACGACATCGGTCGACATGCAGGCCGAACCGGGGGCACAAGCGTTGGCGAAGTCGCAGGACTCGAAGGTGCCCACGTCGCCGTTGACCCACGCGCACACGAACACCTCGCCCACCGGGTAGCAGCCCTGATCGTCCGCGCATATCGGGTCGAGCGGATCGCACTCGGGCAGGCACAACGGAAGCACCGTCTCCCCGCTGGCGATGCAGACGCGGTCGTCGGGGCAGCTCGGGTTGACCTCGGGCCCCTGGCAGAACGGGCTGCAGGTGCCCTGCAGGGTCTCCGGGTCCGCCAGGCAGATCGAGCCGAAGTCGCAGTCGTCGATGCCCGAGGTTGCCGCGTCTTCGACGATGCAGGGCTCGCCGATTCCGGCCGGGTCATCGACCACGTCCACGCATCGGTTGGCGTTCCACCCTTCTCCGCCGGTGTTGTTCCAGGCGGTGCACTTCTGTCCGCGCGGGCAGTCCGGATCCCAGATGTCGCACTCGTTCGAGGTGTCGCCGACATCGGGCGGGCACAGGAACTGGCAGCCCGGATCGGTGGTGGAGCCGAACGTGGTCGGCCCGGTGGTGCTGGTGCTGGTGCTGGCGGTTGCGGTCGCGGTCGTCGGGTCGGGGTCGGTCGTCGAGTTGGTCGTCGGGTTGGTCGTCAGCGGCGTCGTACTCGAGCCGGGGAGGGGGGACGAGGTGGAGGTCGAAGGGGATGGGACCGACGAGGTGCCCGCCGCCGACGTGGAACCGTCGCCGCCCTCGGTGCCGGCGGGGACCGAGACGACGCTGCCGCATCCGAGCAGGAACGTCGCAAGCGAAGCGAAGCGCCTCATGGCGGGTTCCCCAGGCACACGCCGAGCGTCTCATAGCCCGGCGGGGCGAGGCCCTCCTCATAGAAGGGGAAGCAGTCGGTCATGCCCGGGCACACCGGCGCTTCGGTGTCGCAGTAGGGTGTGCAGCATCCCGCGAACGCCTCGTCGCAGACGCCGACGACCTCGCTGTTGGCACACATCGTGCCCGAATCACACGCGTTGATGAACTCGCACGGCTCGAACACGCCGCCGCCGTCGCCCGAGGCATCCGGCGCACACGTGAAGCCGTCGTTGATCGGATAGCAGGCTTGGAGTTCTGGGCACGTGCCGGGCTCGAGCGGGTTGCACTGCGGGATGCAGAGCGTGAGCACGCCTTCGGCGCTGATCGTGCACTGCCGGCCTGGATCCTCGCACATCGGGTTGTTCTCGGATCCGATGCACATCGGCACGCAGGTGCCCATGTCGGTTTCGGGGTCGACGTCCCAGCACATTGCCCCGAGCACGCACGAGTCGATGCCCGAGACGCCGCTGCCCTCCACGGTGCACGCCTCGTCGACGTCGTCGGGGTTGGGATCGATCGGACTGCAGCGCGTTGCGTTCCAGGCCGAGCCGCCGTCGTTCGCCCAGGGCATGCACTTCTCGCCCTCGGGGCAGTCCTGCTCCCAGGTGCTGCACTCGATGCTCGAGGTGACGTCGGGCTCGCAGATGAAGCCGCCCTGGCAGGGCCCGGGATCGGTCGTGCTCTCACCGCCGCTGGTGGTGGCGACCGGCCCGGTAGTGGTGTCGATGGGATCGGTCGTGGGGTCGGTGGTCGGACCGGACGTCGAGTCCGGGGTGGTGCCCGGGCCCGGGTCGGGGATCGTCGTCGCGACTGGGTCGTCGCCGGGTCCGCCGCTCGAGGTGCCGACGACCGCGCCGGTCGAGCCGGAGTCGGCCTCGCTGACGGTGACCAGGCTGTCGCAGCCGAGCAGAGGGAGGAGGAGTAGGACGGATTGTCTCTTCATGGAGTCTCTCGCAAGCAAACGCCGACGTGTTCGAACCCGGGCTGGGCGAACCCGTCGGCGAACGGCTGACACCCCGTCCCGGGCGGGCAGTTGGGCGCGTCCAGATCACACCACGGCGTGCAGCAGGCGTCAGTCTCGGTGTTGCACATGCCGGCGTCACAGATCGAGCCAGGGTCGCACTGGCTGTCCGACGTGCACGTCTCGAAGAGTCCGCCGGCTGCGCCCGAGTTATCGGGCGCGCACGTGAACACACCCAAGACCGTGTAGCATCCGTCGCCTTCGTCGCAGCTGCCGGGATCGAGAGGGTCGCAGAGGGCAAGACAGAGGGCGAAGGAGCCGCCTCCGGTCTGGGCGCAGACGTTCGACGGGGCCAAACACTCCGGGGCGTCGGGCGTGCCGGTGCACAGCGGCGTACACGAGCCCTCGGTGTCCTCGAAGTCGATGTTCCAGCACACCGTTCCCTCTTCGCACGCGTCGGTGCCCTCGGGTCCGGGGCGAACACAGGACTCGCCAACCGCGGCGGGCTCGGGCACCACGGGAACGCAGCGCGAAAAATCGAGGTCGACGTTGCCCTCGTCGTCGACGGGGGTGCACTTCTCCCCCGGCGGGCAGTCTTGCGTCCAGATGCTGCACGACGACGCGCCCTCGGTGTCCTCGGGACACAGGAAGGCGCAGCCGGACTCGGCATCGCCGGAGAGCTCGCCGGAACTGCTCGTGCCGGGCTCGATGGACCCGGACGAGGTGCCGGAGCCGGAGGCGGTCGTGCCGCTCGACGAACTCGTCTCGTTGGGTCCAGCCGCGCCGGTCGAGGAGGACGAGAACTCGCCCGTCGACCCGCCACCCCCGCCTGGATCGACGACGCGACCGCAGCCGGCGACCACGACGAGGACGTACACGGCTCTCATCCTCCACCTCCCAGACAGATGCCGACGGATTCGAACCCCGGCGGAGCGCTCCCGTCCTCGAACGCGGGCACGCATGATGTGTCGGCCGGGCAGTTCGGTGCAGCGAGGTCGCAGAACGGTGTGCAGCATTGGAACGCCTCGCCGCACAGGCCGACGTCTTCGGCGACGGTGCAGACCGTCCCGGGGTCGCAGGCGTTGATGAACTCGCAGGATTCGAACGGACCGCCGCCCTTTCCCGATGCATCGGGCCCGCAGACGAACCCGTTGTCGAGCCGGTAGCACCCCTGGTCGGCGCCGCACGCCTGGGGATCGAGTGGGTCACACATCAGCCAGCAGAGCGCGATTGGGCCCTTGGCCGAGATGGAACACGAGCGGGCCGGATCGGCGCACACCGGCGCGTCCTCGGATCCGGTGCAGTGGGGCACGCAGGTGCCCACGTTGGTGTCGGGGTCCACGTCCCAGCACATCGCGCCGACCTCACACGAGTCGATTCCGGACACGCCGTTGCCCTCGACGGTGCAGGGCTCGCCGTCTGCATCGGGGTTGGGATCGACGGGGGAACAGCGCGTGGCGTTCCAGGCCGAACCGCCGTCGTTGGCCCACGGTGCGCACTTCTGCCCGGGCGGGCAGTCCTGCTCCCAGAGGCTGCACTCGAAGGGGCCGGTTGGGTCATCGTCCGGACACAGGAACGCGCAGCCGGGTTCTCCGTCCCCGGTGTCCCCGGTGCTGGTGCCGGTGTCCCCGGTGCTGGCGCTGGTGCCGGTGCTGCTTCCTGCCGGCTCGAAGGGATCGGTGGTGGTCTCGGGCTGAGGCTCGGGATCGGTACCGGTGGTCGTACCGAGCGCGTCGTCGCCGGTCGTGCTCGAGGCTCCGGTCGTCGTCGAGCTCCCCTCCGGACCGGACTCCGTGACCGAGCTGCAGCCGAGCGCGTAGAGCGGTGCGATCAGCGCGAAAGTCGCGCGGCCTCGGGGGAGCGCCATAGGTGAAGCCTACCAAAGATCAGATTAGGCGTCAGTTATGTTAGAAATCGACCCCCAGGCGACGACCTGCTAGCGTCGAATGCATGCGTGGTGGGCTCTTGATGGTGGCGGTGCTGGTCGGGGTCGGCTGCGGTCCCGAGCCCGTCGATGGCGAGCCGAACACCGGAAGCGGTACCAGCGGATCGGTCCCGCAGACGTCTTCCAGCTCCAGCTCCAGCGCCAACCCGTCGACCGAATCGTCGTCCACCGACGCGCCCGCGTGCGAGGGGGACTTCGAGCACGATCCCTCGGGTCCCGACGTGGAGGTCAACGTGACGAACGCCAGCGAGGAGGTCGTCTATCTCGAGCTGCAGTTTGCGTGCGTGTCGTCGTACCTGCGGCTGGAGGACGCGACGGGCGAGTCGCTCGAGTGGCGGACCGATGGCTGGCTCCCGTCTTGTGAAGAGCTCGCCGGCGGCTCTCCGATCTGCGGGGGCCCGGGCTGCATCGCCAGCGCGATTCGCCTCGAGCCCGGGGCCGTCTACGCAGAGACCTGGCCGGGGTACGTCTTCGAGCTGCAAACGCTCGGCGACGCGTGTCTGGTCGGGGTCTCCGAAGACTGCGGCAACACCTGCTACATCCGCCGCAACCCGCCCGGAGGTACGTACCGGCTGAGCCTGCGCTACGCGTCCGAAGCCGACTGCGGCGAGCAAGACTGCGCCGAGCTGTGCGAGAACGACGTGGGCCCCGGCGCCTGCGAGCTGTTCTACTTCGACGACATCCTCGGCGATCTGGCCACGCTCGAGGCACCGTTCACCCACCCGAGCACGTCGACCATCGAGTTGATGATCGAGTGAGCGTCCGGAGCGCGGGCGCGTCCCCCGATGTTCAGCCCGAGGCCGCCCGCTTCAAGCGCAGCCTTCGAACGCGGGCAAGTCTCGGGTCTCCGCGGCGCGTAGGAATCGACTGACGACGCGGTAGGACTCGTTCGTGTCGTAGGCATCGCGGACCTCCTCGAGCGCCCGGATCAATCGCTTCTCCTGCGTTCGCGCTTGCCGGCAGGCTTGCGCGGCATCCCCGGCGAGCTCGACCGGAGGCGGATCGGACAGGTCGGCTTCGACCTCGTGGCTGGTGAGGAGCTTCTTCATCCGACGTGCATGACGCCTCTTGCGTGAGGCCGTGCGCTTGAACGCCTTGGTTTGGGTGAAGCGCTCGGCGCTGGCTTTGTAGAGCCGCTCGGCTGCCGTGAGCTCCTGCAGCGCTCCGTTCATCGCGCGCGCCTTCTCCAGCGCCACCCGCTCGCGCGCCCGGTCCTCGCGGCTTTGACTCGAAACGACCTCCTCCGTCTCCTGGTCGAACGGACACTCGGCTCGGAGCTGCTCGACCTTCTTCTCGGCCTTCCCGAGCTCGGGATGTTCCATGACGAGATCGAGGAACATCACGTAGTAGGTTTGGGCGGTCTTGCAGTCGCCCGCCGCCTCGGCAGCGACCGCGATGTTGTACGTGAACAGGTGCAGGTGCGGCGCGTATCGATACGCCTCCTTGTACTTCGTCAGCGCCGTCGTGAAGTCCTTGTCCTTCATGGCCTTCTCACCTTCGGCGTAGAGCTGCTTGGAGTACTCGAGCTGCTCATCGCTCACGGGACCGGCCGAGACGGTTGGCGCGAGCAGAGCGAGCCACACCCCCAAACCGATGGAGACCCATCTCGGCGTGCGCGTGGATGCTGGTGCGGAACGGCTCACGATGACGAGGATCGCACGGCCCGGGCTCGACCACCATCGGGGCTCAGTGAAAGCTTCGGACGGTCGTCCCTTTGTTCTCGAACCGCAGATCCGGGTCCCACAAGCTGTCTGCGATCAAGTGTACGACCCCCTCCTGTGCCTGCACCCGCCCGGTGACTCCGAGCAGGACCGCGGTCTTGGCCAGGACCGCATGTGCCTCGAACACCTGCTTCCACACCACCACGTTCACCGTGCCGGTCTCGTCTTCGAGCGTATAGAACGTGACGCCGGCAGCCGAACCGGGGCGCTGGCGGCAGATGACCATGCCGACGTACTTGGTCTTGCGACCGTCGCGGAGGCTGTTCACCCGATCGGCGGTGGGCAAGCGCTGACGCTGAAGCTCGGGACGGATGCACTCGATCGGATGGCCGCGCACGCTGTGCATGCTGGTGCGGTAGTCCCAGAGGATGGCTTCGCTGCGGGTGAGCCGGGCAAACAAGGGCCCATCGTCTGGTTCTTCGGACGGCGCGGTCTCACCGGGCAGGGCGAGGGTGTCGTCCAGCTTGGCGACCAGCCCGCGCAGCGACCAGATCGCATCGCGTCGCTCGATGCCCAACGATGAAAACGCGCCCGACTCGGCGAGCGTATGCAGCGGCTTCTGCCCCAGCCGGGTTCGCCGCACGAAGTCCTCCGCCCCCGTGAAGCCCCCTTGCTCGAGCGCAGCCTCGAGCTTGGCTCGCTGCCGCTCGCCGAAGCCCTGCACATAGCGGAAGCCCATACGCACTGCGAGGTCACCACCTTGGGCCTGGCGCTCGAGCGTGCAGTCCCACGCGCTGGCCATCACGTCGACCGGGAGCACGGTGATGCCGTGGTGCTTGGCGTCCTCGACGATGCTGCCGGGGCTGTAGAACCCCATTGGCTGGGCGTTGAGCAGGGCACAGGTGAACGCCGCATGGTGATGGCAGCGCAGCCAGCACGTGACGTAGGCGATCAACGCGAACGAAGCAGCATGGCTCTCGGGAAAGCCGTACTCGCCGAAGCCGCGGATCTGCGAGTAGACCCGCTCGGCGAACTCTTCGGGGATGCCGTTGGCCACCATGCGAGAGATCAGTCGCTCGCGGTGCTGCTCGATGCGGCCGCTGCTGCGCCAGGCCGCCATGTCGCGTCGCAGCTGGTCGGCCTCGCCGGGGGTGTAGTCGGCCACCAGCACCGCCAGCTTCATCACCTGCTCTTGGAAGATCGGAATGCCCAGCGTCTTGGCCAGCGCTTCTTTGAGGGCAGGGTGGGGGAACTCGACCCGCTCCTTGCCGGTGCGCCGGCGCAGGTAGGGATGCACCATGTCGCCTTGGATCGGGCCCGGCCGAACGATCGCCACCTCGATCACCAAGTCGTAGAACGTGCGCGGCTGCAGCCGGGGCAGCATGGCCATCTGGGCCCGGCTCTCGATCTGAAACGTGCCCAGCGTGTCGCCGCGGGAGATCATCGCGTAGGTGACCGGGTCCTCGGAGGGCACGGTGGCCATCGTGAGGTCGAGGCCGTCGTGTTCACGCAGCAGGTCGAAGCAGCCGCGGATCATCGAGAGCGCGCCCAACCCCAGCAGGTCGACCTTGAACAGACCCAGGTCTTCGACGTCGTACTTGTCCCACTGGATGACCGTGCGGCCTTCCATGGTGGCGGGCTCGATCGGCACAAGAGAGTCGACCGGCGCGTGCCCGAGTAGGAAGCCACCGGGATGGATCGAAAGGTGCCGGGGGAAGTCGGCGATCTCGCGGCAGCGCTGCAGCAGGTGCACGTGCTGGGGCGCGGCTGGATCGAGGCCGGCGTGCTCGAGCAGGTCGGCGCCGAAGCCCGTGTCGTAATGCGTGAGCATCTTGGCGACCCGGTCGAGTGCCGTCTGCGGGATGCCCAATGCCTTGCCCACGTCGCGCACGGCCGAGCGGGCGCGGTAGCGGATGAAGTTGGCCACCATCGCCGCGTGGCGTCGGCCGTAGCGCTCGTAGACCCACTGGATGACCTCCTCGCGGCGCTGGTGCTCGATGTCGAGGTCGATGTCTGGCGGCTCTGCGCGCTCACGGCTGAGAAAGCGCTCGAAGAGCAGGCCCATGCGCACCGGGTCGATCGCGGTGATGCCCAGGCAGTAGCAGACGGCGCTGTTGGCCGCACTGCCCCGACCCTGGCAGAGGATCTGCTGCTGGCGACAGAACTGCACGATCTCCCACATCGTCAGGAAGTAGCCCCCGTAGTCGAGATCGGCGATGAGCGACAGCTCCTTGTCGAGCTGGGCTCGCACGTCGTCGGGAATCGCTCCGTGGTAGCGCAGCGCGGCGCCTTCGTAGGTCTTCTCGCGTAGCCATTGGCCTACGCTCATGCCGGCGGGCATCCACTCGGCGGGATAGACGTAGCGGATCTGGTCGAGCGAGAAGTCGCAGCGCTCGGCGACCTCGAGCGTGCGGCGAAGCGCAGCGGGGTCGTCGGCGAACAGGTCCTCCATTTGGGCGAGCGTCTTGAGGTCGTGCTCGGCGTTGCCGCGAATGCACTCGCCCGCCGTCGCGAGCGTGCGGCCGTTGCGGATGCATGCGAGCACGTCTTGCAGCGGCCGGCGCGAGACGCTGTGATAGAGCACCTCGACCGCCGCGACCCGTGGCACGCCCAGTCGCGAGGCGACGCGGCGCAGTGCGTCTTCGTGGTGCAGCTCGTCGCACACGCGATGCCGAGCACACAGTGCGTAGAGCCGATCTCCGAAGGCTTCGTACAGCGGCTCGAGCAGATCTCCGTGAGGGCAGAGCACCAACAGCTCGTCGTCCGAGATGCTGAGCAGCTCGTCGAGGTGCGTGACCGAGCTTCCCTTTTCGCAGCGTGCACGGCCGGCGGAGACCAAGCCGCAGACCGCACCGTATCCGCGCCGGCTGGTCGGGAGGATGACGAGGGGCTGGGTGAGCTCGGGCGCCTCACCCACGCTCAGCTGCGTGCCGAGCAAGAGACGCTGTCCGAGCTCGCGTGCGCGCACGTGGGCGCGCACCGCCCCGTAGAATCCGTCGCGATCGGTCAACGCAACGGCGGGCAATCCCAGGGTGTGCGCTTGTTCGACGAGCTCGGCCGGGTGGGAGGCGCCCTCGAGAAACGAGTAGTTGCTCTTGACCCACAGCGGTACGTAATCGCTCATGCAGTGGTACTGAACAGTCTATCAGATATGGCCCGACGTGGTCGAGCACCTTGTCAGCGGTGCAGTGGTGAGGGATCCTTCCAGGGATGCGTCTTTCGACCGTCGCCTGGTTCGCCGCTGGTTGCGGGCTCGCCGTCGCTGTCGTTGCCATGGGCAGCGCCGCCGTGGCGTCCGTGCGCGACCAGGCCACCACGGGCGATGCCGAGGTGACGCGCATGCAGGCGATGACGCCCGCCGCCGACGGCTCCAATGGGCACGCGGTCGTCGCCCCGCAGCCTGCGCCCGAGGGCACATGGTCGGGCGTGCCGATCCAGCGTCCCCGCCACCTGCGTGAGGCGCCTCCAGTTGCACCGCCGCCCCCGCTTCCAATCCAGACGGCCGACCGCACGTGGACACCAGGCGAAGCGCTGCTGCCCACCCCCGAGGCCACCGAGCACTGGAACCCCGACGACGCACGCATGCCCGAGCACGGGCCCAACGCCATCGTCGCCCGCGCCTACTACAACCCCGACAGCGCCGCACTCCCGCGGCCCAAGCTGCTCCCGCGCGTCACCTGGGATCCCAACGACGCTCGGTTGCCGACGCTGTAGGGTTGGTTTTAAAGGGGAACCGCCTGGTTCCCCTCGCTGCGGGGGCGGAGCCCCCTTCGCTCACCCCTCCCGGGTCGGGCGCGGGCGCCCTCGCTCGCGAATCGCGAGCCCGCTGGATGTCCGAGAACACGAAGCCGTGGCGTGAGGCGAGCCCGCCCAACCACCGACGCTCGCCTGCGGAGGCGCGGGCGCCCTCGCTCGCGAATCGCGAGCCCGCTGGATGTCCGAGAACACGAAGCCGTGGCGTGAGGCGAGCCCGCCCAACCACCGACGCTCGCCTGCGGAGGCGCGCTCGCGAATCGCGAGCCCGCTGGATGTCCGAGAACACGAAGCCGTGGCGTGAGGCGAGCCCGCCCAACCACCGACGCCCGCCTGCGGTGGCGCGGGCGCCCTCGCTCGCGAATCGCGAGCCCGCTGGATGTCCGAGAACACGAAGCCGTGGCGTGAGGCGAGCCCGCCAACCACCGACGCCCGCCTGCGGAGGCGCGGGCGCGCTCGCGAATGCGGAGGCTCAGAGGAAGGACTCGGGTTCGCGGTCGGCGTTGGCGAGCCGGATCATGAGGTCTCGGAAGACGAGGGAGTAGGCCTCTTCGAGTTCGTCTCGGAAGCCGGCTGCGGTTTCGAAGTCGCCGGTGTCCGCGAGCGCAGCGCAAACGCTGCTGAGCCGCACGAGCTCATCGCCTCCCAGGGCTCGTGCCCGATCGCGCAGCTTGTCGCACGCGACGCGGGCGACGTTGGCTTGCCGTCGATCGATCGCTTCGCTGATGTCGGCGATGAGTTCAGGAGCTTCGCCCATGAACGACTCGATCACGATCGCGCTGGGCGACGCGTTGCCTTGTGATTGTGGCGGTACGGAGGAGGGGTGGGAGTGGGTCCCGGAGGCGGCGGCCGGGTTGGGGTAGGTTCCGGAGGCGGCGGCCGGGTTGGGGTACACGCCCGACGCGGCGGATCCGTACGCACCCGGGCCGGGCCCCGGATAGGAGCCCGAGGCGGAGGCGGGCCCGGGATAGGAGCCCGAGGCGGAGGCGGGCCCGGGATAGGAGCCCGAGGAGGCGGGCCCGGGATAGGCGCCCGAGGCGGAGGCGGGCCCGGGATAGGCGCCCGAGGCGGAGGCGGGCCCGGGGTACGTACCGGAGGCGGAGGCGGGTCCGTGATAGACGCCCGAGGCGGAGGCAGGCCCGGGGTGGGGGCCCGAGGCAGAGGCGGCCCCGGGATAGGAGCCCGACGCAGACGGTGCGGGCGCCGATGTCGGTCGCACGGTCGACGGGGACGTGAACGAACCCGAGGCCGCCGGAACCTCGGTCGAGGCTCCGATGTTCACCATCCGCCCTTCGATGTTCGCCGTCCGTCCCTCGAGCGAACCGCCGCGTCGAAGATCTTCGATGGCCTCGACCAGGTGCGGAAGATCGGCGGGCACCCGGAGCGCGTAGTCGGCCCCAGCCCGGATCATCGTCGTCCGCTGTCGTTCGGTGGAGATGAGCGCGACGAGCAAGGCTCCCGGGGCGTCCTGCTTGGCGCGGTGGAGCAGCGACCCGGATGCGCCGCCGGGCAGAAGGCCCGAGACGAAGATCAGGTCGGGCCGCGTCGCCAAGACCCGCGAGGCTTCATGGACCTCGACGCTTCGAATCCTGCATCGGTGCAGGGCGAGGAAGCCCTGCAAGACTCCGGTGCGGACGTGGTCCGTCTCGAACACCACGCACTCGAGCTGATCGGGGCGCACGGTCCCACCGCTTCCTGAGCCCTGGGTGGGAGGCAGGGTGACGGAGTTCTTCAGGGAGACGACAGCGTCCTCGTTGCGGTCCGGGAAACACGCGTCCCATCGTGCGCAGAACTCGGACGCCGTGGGGCGGTCACCGGCCTCGAAGGCGAGCATGTCCTTGAGGAGCTCGGCGATTTCGGCGGGGACATCCCGGGCGACGTCTCGAACGTCGGTCGGCTTGGCGCCCATCAGGCGCGCCTCGGTCACGTCCTCGAGGGTTCGGACCTCGCTTTGGAACTCCTGCCCGGTCAAGGTCCACCACAGCATTGCGCCGACCGCATAGACGTCCGAGGCCGGCGCCGACGCACCGACCACTTGCTCGGGCGCCATGTATCGCGGCGTGCCGACGACCGACGTGCGCCCGGTGTCCTTGCCCATCTTCGCGACCCCGAAGTCGAGGACCTTGATCTGAAGCATGCCGTCGTCTCCATCACCGACCACCACGTTGGCGGGCGACAGGTCGCGGTGGATGACTGCGGCGCGGTGGAAAGCGGCGACGGCGTGCCCGAGCTGCGCAAACACGTCGTGGACGAACCCAGCCGGGAGGTCACCGGCTCGACGCAGTAGGATGTCCTCCAGGGACGCCCCGGGCACATACTCCATCGCGATGGCGGGAAGCCCGTCCGACGTCTCACCCGCCGTGTAGAGCGTGACGACGTTGGGATGCTTCACCCGCGTAGCAGCGCGAAGCTCCGCGGCGAACCGGTTGCGGACTGTCGCTCCGGAGTGTCCATCGATCAACTTGGCGTGGGCAATCTTCACCACCGCTTCGCGGGCGAAGCCCTCCTGGTCGGCGAGGAAGACGGTGCCGTAGGACCCGCGACCCAAGACGCCCTTGAGTCGGAAGCACCCGAGCTCGAGCGTCCCCAGGCGCGCCGAGTCCGGCAGTGATCGTCGATGCCTGCTGATCCCTCTCGTGCCCGCCATGCCTGCTACAGTTTGGAACAGTGTTCCTTGTAACGGATGTAGCGGGTGGTACTCGCCGGGACCGATGTGTCACAGCGCCCTCTAAGTGCCGAAAATCGGCAGCTCGAGCGATGGAAAATCTGGACCCAGACGCACCAAGCGCAGTGCGCTGAAGGCGCGGTTTGACGCGCCGCGGTCAGTCCATCGCGGTGGGGTCTTGGTGGTTGCGAAGGGGGCCGGCCAGGTCGCGCTCGTAGACGCGATGCTCACCGGTCACCGAGTAGCCGAGCTTGCCGTAGAACAAGTGGGCGGCTTTGCGGTGACGGCGGAAGTGGGTGGCGACGTCGTCGATGCCTCGGCGAAGCGCCCAGTTGTGCACCCGCTCGAGCAGGGCGCGCCCCGTACCCGAGCCACGGTGGGCGGATGCCACGACGAGAACGTTCACGTTCACGCGAGGGCTGTGCTGCAGGCTGAGGGCGACCGATCCGTGCACGAGCCCGACGGTGCCGTGTGGTCGTTCGACGGCCAGGAACACCACATGGTCGGTCGTTCCGTGCACCCGTTCGAGTCGACGGCGCACCAGCGCTTCTTCGCCGTCGTACCCGAGCTCGAGTAGCAAGCGACATATGTCGGGGGCGTCTTCGAGCTGAGCTTCGCGGACCTGCACCGGCATGGACGCTGCGATGGTACGCGAAAAGACGGTCAGTCGACGACGCCGTGCAGCATCCAGCGTCTGCGTGGCCGGTCGTAGAAGATCCAAAGCGTCTCCCCCGTGGAGGTGTGTGCGAAGTAATAGTCACGCTCGACCGTTCGGACCCACCAGCCTCCGCTGACCCGATAGGGGCCATCCATCGCCGTAATCGTGCCTCGACGCCCGAGCCATGCCTCGGGTTCGTGCCGGGGCCGAGGCGGGAGGGGCAAGGGGCGTGGCAGCACCCGCCGGCACAGCGGCAGCGGCTCGGTGGACTCGCTCACGGACGGGAAACCGACGTGCTGGACCGGTTCCCACGTGAAGCTGGCCTCGGGCAGGTGCGCTGCCCTCAAGGTTGCCTGTGTGACGGACTCGGGGCCGTAGGCGGCGCGCAAGCGAGCGATGGCGCGGCCGGCCGCTTCGAGATCGCGGCGACTCTGGGTGCGGAACAGGGCCAGCTGCTCGGTCGTCGCATCTGCACCTTCGAGGCGAAGCAGCACCTCTTCGATCGCCGCGGGCAAGGTGAGGGACTCGAGGCGCAGCCGCACCAGCTCGAGCAGCGACACCACGTCGAGGGTGGGGCCCGCAGGCTCGATGTACTGGTCGACCGTACCGGCATGATCGAGTTTCAGGCGCAGATGCAGGATCGAAAGCGCCTGATGGCGGGCGGCGAGCTGCTTCATCAAGCGGTGCAGCGTGCCCTTGAGTCCGAACAGCAGACGCGTGTGATCGGCGTCGGGTGGCTCGAGTTGCAGCTCACCTTCGACGGGGTCTTCGAGCTGCCGCGGTTGCATGGGCGCCCAGCGATCCGAGGCCAGCGCGTGCAGCTGAGTCGCTTCGGAGCCGAAGCGGGTGGGGAGCTCGGCAGCGGGCAGCCGCAAGAACGCACCGAGGGTGCGGATGCCCAACACCAGCAGGTGATCGCGAAGCTTGGGTGATATGCCCAGCGCGGACAGGGGGACCTTGGCCGCTCTGCGAGACTCGATGTGGGGCGAGGGGAGGACCTGCATGCGTCGCGGCCCAGCCGTGCGCGCCAGCGCGTAGGTGCGGTAGCGGTGGAAGCCCACCACGACCGAGGCCACCCAGCCCGCGCTGCGAATCGCCTCGGCCAGCGTTTGTGCCCACTGCTCGGTACTGCCGTACAGCGGCACCATGCCCGAGGGGTCGACCCAGAACACCCCAGGCTCGGACATCGACGGCTCGACGCGCGGCGTGAAGTTGCACAGCGAAAGATGCAGTTCACTGACCGCGGCCTCGATCTCGTGCGGCTCGACCACGGCGGCACGCAGGTCGTTGCTCAGTGAGCGCGCGGCGGCGAAGGTCATGCCCGGCAGGATGCGCAGCCGCCTGGCATGAGCATTGGCCCAGAGGATCACGCCTTGTGGCCGGTCGTCTCGAACGACCACCGCGGGAAACGGACGCCATTGAGACTTCTGCGCCAGCAGCAGCTGCAGCGGCAGCGCCGGCACGTCGACGCACGCGATCCGGGAGACGGACACCCTCGATCGGTATACTGTTCATGTTTTCAGGTTCAAGAGATCTCGTCAGATTGGCCCCCAGCGCCTAGATTCCCGCCCCTCTGCCAGGTGCGGATTCGGCGCGGAAGGCACGCGCCGGCAGGTTGCGTCACACTGAGGTCGCGTGAACGCCCCCGCGCCACGCCGCCTCCGTGGGCGGTATCGGTTTCTGCCGCGTCCCCGCTGGGCAGCCGAGTTTCACGCGTGGGTCGGCAGTCACGTCGTCGTCAACCCGATGGTGTTCTCGACGATCAAGCTCGTCGTCGTCACCCCCTTGTTGATCGCCGCGCTGCTCCCCTTGTCGATCTTGCCCAGCTCGCGAGCGGTGGTCTTGGGGCTGCTGGTGGCGTTCCTGCTGCTCGACTACCTCGACGCCTCCGTGGCACGCCACCGCGAGGTCGAGTCCAAGCCCGCCCGCGTCCTCGACCGCGTCACCGACTATCCCTTGTTGATCGCGGTGGTCTACTTCGCGGTTCCGCTGGTGGATGTGCGCCTGCTGATCGCCAAGGTCGCCCTCGACTTCGCGTTGCTCGGCCTGTACGTGGTCGGCCGCGGGCGCACCGACAACCGTCTGCGAGCGGGCATCAGCTACGCCGCTCTGATCGCGCTGTTGTTCGCCGTGCAGGGCTGGGGTGGGCGCGTGCTCACCTCGCAGACGATCGAGTACTTGTTGTGGGCCAACATCGCGTACTCGGCCACGACCGCCGCGTTCTATCTCGGGCTGCTGCAGAAGCGCTTCGTCGCCGACGCCCTCTCGGGCGCCAACCTCTTGTGCGGCATCTTCAGCATCATCTTTGCCTCCCGGGGGCGCTTCGAGGTCAGCTTGATGTTCGTGCTGCTCGGGACCGCGTTCGATGGGTTCGACGGCGCGGCAGCGCGTCGCTGGGGCGGCACTCGGATCGGCGTCTATTCCGACGACGTCGCCGATGGGGTCAACTACGGCATCGCCCCCGGATTCGCGCTGTACTACGTGCTGGGCGAAGGCCTCTCGGGCCTGTTCGTCGGCATCTTCTACGCGACGTTCGTCATTGCGCGCTTGGTGTTCTTCACCCTCAACAAGGCCGACAGCGATCCCAACTACTTCGCGGGCGTCCCGTCGCCGGTCGGCGGCATCGTGGTCATGGCCTCGATCGTGTTGTTCGAGAACGAGCACGGCGCGTTGGGGCTGATGACAGGCATCGCCATCGCGCAGATGGTGTCGTTCTCGACCCACTACCGGCACCTGGGGCGCGCCATCGCCAAGCATCGCAAGGCGCTGGTGGGTGCGCCGCTGTACCT
>SPJJ01041949.1_pt1 | contig 24918 bp, 26 predicted proteins | sample 3741741 | NCBI WGS metagenome assembly SPJJ01 (sample SAMN10925908, study PRJNA522277) | cold seep metagenome | isolation source: Elba SIP-enriched marine methane seep metagenome, extraction at timepoint T1 | place: Italy: coast of Elba, Mediterranean Sea | collected 2014-05 | reverse complement strand
CCCCAAATCACCAAGGCCAAACAAGTCCCCCAGCTGATAAATCTGCGCCCCACCGGAAAGAACAATCAAAAACGCCGCCAAAAACTGCATTCCAAACTTCACAGAAGAATGCAAATGCACGCGATCATCAACCGCACCGGTCACAAGCAACACCATAAGCGCACTATAGAGCGGCCAGCTTTCCGCGACGCCTGCCCCACTCAAAACTGAAAGAATAATAAAAACCGGAAAAACAACCAGCCCACCAATCAGCGGCACCTCGCCAACATGGCTCTTCCGCCCATCCGGTCGATCCAAAAGCCCCAACCACGGTGCCAGCACCTTCAAAGGCGGCACCAAAACAATAACAGCCAAAAAAGCAATAAAAGGCAGAAAGAAAGAACTGCTATATAAAAAACTTACATCCATAACGGCAGATCATAACGCCCAGACACTATCAGCTCCAGATCTTTATACTTTAACTCACAAAAACCTATCAGGCGAAAGCGCCGTCACACTGTCACGCCCCAACGAATATGGCCGCCCCAAGATCATATCCGAAAGCAAACACCCCGCCATCAAACTTGATATAATCCCGTAAGAACCATGCCCTGTAGAAACGTAAAGACTATCACGTCCCCCGACCCGACCAACAATCGGAAAATAATCCTTCGTCGCCACCCGCACACCCGCACGATGCCCACAAACCTTAAGTCCCTTCGCCAATCTTGGCGCAACCCCCTCCAACCTCTGCAAATTATCTGCATTATCCTCAACCATAGGGTTATCATGCTCCAACCACCGCTGAAACGTCGCCCCCAGCACATGCACACCACCATCATAAGCAGGTGAAATGAATCCATTATAACAAATGTTACACTTCAATTTTTTAGACAAAGCCGTCGCCTGAACATCTGTCACTTGCCCCCGCACCTGCGATAACGGTAACCAATCCAAATGCGCCTTTGCACCATAGGCACACGCCAAAACAACCGCATCTGCCTCAAGGCTCTCTAAATCATCAACGACGGTGTTATAATGCACCTCCACACCCTCGGCATAGGCACGGCATAATTTCCATGGTGAAACCACCCCAGCATCCGGCAAATAAAGCCCACCATACTGCAAAGCAATTCCCGCAACCTCCGACGCACCATCCACATCCAAAAGCTGCATATGCTCCGGTTCCCAGCCCCAATTCCGAATAGTCTGCGCAAATTTCTTATCCCGCTTTTCATCAACAGCCAGATGCAACGCCCCGCAAGGGTTCCAATCTATATCTTTCAAGTGCGGAAAAGACTGCAAAGCCAAAGAAAATGCGGCAACAAAATAATCACTTTGCTCATTACGATGCGCCGACAAGCGCGGATTATAAAGCCCGAGACTATTCCCCGAAGCCTTGGAAGCCAACGTATCTGTCGCCTCGTAAATCACAGGCTCTGCCCCGCCACATTTCAAAGAATAAGCCAGCGCACACCCCGCCAAACCGCCCCCGACAATCGCAACCTTCATGACACATCTCCGGTAAAAATGCCCACACTCATATCACGTTTAGAGCCAAACCCCGCCACCTTCTCCACATCGAAGCCAACCGCCTGCAACCCCCGACGTACCGCACCCGCCGATGTAAAAGTAGCAAAGCTTGTCCCCTTGCGGCTAAGACGCGCCATATTATCAAACACCGTTTCACTCCACATATCAGGATTAGTCGATGGCTTAAACCCGTCCAGAAACCAAGCATCAACGCACGCCTCCAGCTGCGGCAAAGCAACATTCACATCATCAAAGATCAAGGTCAAACACACTTGCGGGCTCAAAACAACGCGATGAAACCCCGGCGCAGAAAACGGGTACGCCGCCACCAATGGCTCCAGATACCCCTCGAACTCATCCTTCCACGGACTCAAATTCGCTAAAATTTCTCCACTATCAAGCGGAAATTTTTCGAATGAAATAAAATCCAGACACTGCCCCGGCCCCGCCATTTCAGCAAAATGCTTCCACGTCGCCAGAAAATTCAGCCCCGTACCAAACCCAGTCTCCGCAACAACAAACCGCTCACAGTTAACCCAGCGCTCGGACAAGTTATTCCCCTTCAAGAAAACATGCCGCGTTTCCGCCAGGCCGTTAATTTCCGAGAAATACACATCATCAAACTGTTTAGACCTTGGCGCGCCGAACATTTTGTCCATATATCTTAAGTGAAGTCATATAAAACATATGTACTTTATACAAACTACGCATACAATGACCAAAAATAAATTAAAGGAAACATAATGACCGGCTCCAACCCTCTCCTCCACCCCTCTCCCCTACCCAACAAAGCACCAGCCTTCAAAAAAATACAGTCCGAGCATTATTTCCCCGCCATTGAGGCCGCCATAAAAGAAGCCCGCGCCAATTACGAGCGCATCAAAAACAACCCCGAAGCCCCGACCTTCGAAAACACAATCCTCGCCATGGAAACCGCCAGCGAAACACTAGGCACAGTCAGCAGCATATTCTACAACCAGCTTTCCTGCATGGGCGGCGATGACCTGCACGCCCTGACCGAGAAAATCGGCCCCCTAAACGCCAACTTCTCCAGTGACATCATACTCGACGAAAAACTCTTCGCCCGCGTCAAAGCCGTTCACGATCAACTAGACACCCTCGACCTCACCCCCGAACAAACAACACTACTCGAAGACAACTACAAAGATTTCGTGCGCGGCGGCGCTCTGCTCTCCAAGGACAAAAAGAAACGCCTGCGCGAAATCAGCGAAGCCCTATCAACCCTCAGCCCCGCTTTCATGAACAACGCCAGCAAGTCTGCCGAGGCCTTTGAGCTCATCATCACCGATAAAGCCGACCTTGCCGGCCTCCCCGAAAGCGCCATAGAATCGGCCGCCCACGCCGCCACTGAAAAAAATATGGAAGGCAAATGGCTATTCACTCTGGACTATCCCAGCTACATCCCCTTCATCCAATACGCCGACAATCGCGACTTACGGGAGAAAATGTGGAAAGCCTTCGGAAACCGCGCCTACAGCGATGAATACGACAACTGCGACAACATTCTGAAAATCATCACCCTCAAAGACGAACGCGCAAAATTGCTCGGCTACGCTCACCATGCCGATTACGTTCTGGAGCGCCGCATGGCCGAAAAACCGGAAAACGTCCTGAAATTCCTCGAGAAATTAAAATCCGCCTATAAACCCGCCGCCGAAAAAGACCTGAAACAGCTCCAAGCCTTCGCCAGAGACCTTGATGGCCTAAAAGATCTAAAACAATGGGATATCGGGTACTACAGCGAAAAGCTTAAACACAAACTCTTCGACTTCTCTTCCGAAGATTTCCGCCCCTACTTGCCCTTAAACAACGTTTTAAAGGGCTGCTTTGATCATTTCAGTAAACTCTTCAATCTGGAATTCAAAGCCGGAGAAGGCTACGAAACATGGCACAAAGATGTGCAGGTCTTCGAGCTTTTTGATAAAAAGAGCGGCGACTTCATCGGCACCCTCTTCGCCGACTTCTTCCCCCGCACTGGCAAAAAACAAGGCGCATGGATGACCGCCTATCGCGGACAGGGCCTATACAATAACAAAATAGAACGCCCCGTCATCGCCATCGTGTGTAACTTCACAAAACCAACAGCCGATAAGCCTGCCCTACTCACCCATGGCGAAGTCACAACCTTGTTCCACGAAATGGGGCACGCCATCCACGGCCTGCTATCCAACGTCACTTACCGCTCCCTCTCCGGCACATCCGTCCTATGGGATTTCGTCGAACTACCATCACAATTACAAGAAAACTGGTGCTTTGAAAAAGAAACCCTCGACATGTTCGCCGCCCATTATGAAACTGGCGAAAAAATCCCGCCCGCCCTCATCGAAAAACTCCGCGAATCCATACACTTCATGGTCGGTTGGGGCGGCCTGCGTCAAGTCTCACTCGGCACACTCGATATGCAATGGCATACCGCCGACCCGTCAACAATAAAAGACGTCGCAGAATTCGAAGACAACGCCACAAAGGATACGGCCCTCTTCCCGCGCCGTTCTGGCCCCGTATCAACCAGCTTCAGCCACATCTTCGCTGGTGGCTATTCCGCAGGATATTACAGCTATAAATGGGCAGAAGTTCTGGACGCCGACACCTTTGAGCTCTTTCTAGAAAAAGGATTATACGACCCCAAATCAGCAAAAGCCTACCGTGATAAAATCCTGAGCAAAGGCGGCACCGAAAAACCAAACATCCTCTACAACCGCTTCCGTGGCAGAGACGCCGACGAAAACGCCCTCCTCCGCCGCGAAGGGCTTCTGAAGAAAAAGCAATAACGCCCATTGGCGATATGTCAATAACCGCATATTTTCCAAAAAAACATGGAGAAAAGTGATGAACGTTAACTATCAAGCCCCAAATCAACAAGGAAAAAATGGGCAAGCGCCGCTTTCAAGTGCACACGCAGCCATAGGAAAAAAGACTGCCGCCGAAATAGACGAACGAAGCGGGCATATCCATGACAAAGGACACACATACACTCAAAAAGAACTAAAGGCATGGGAAAAAGCCCATGCCGCAGGCCAACCCTTTGACCTGGGAAGAGAAATAAAGTAACTTCAAACAACTTTTCTCTAATAAAGTTCCATCAAACAACACCGCGCCGACCCGCCGCCATACTTCTCCAACGTCTGAAGCGGGGAATGAATAAGCGCCGCAAAATGCTCCCCCAACACCTCACGCTGCTCATCCGTAAGCGCCCCATAGGCAGCATCGGAAAGCGCCAACATTCGCCCCCCATCGCGCCCGACAACCTCCAACGCATTCCCGCAGAAGGAACGAAGCTGCGCATTATCAAACTCAATCACCTCATGCGTCTCTCGCAATGCATCCACAATCCGCGCCCGATCTGCATCAACAATCGCCTCACTACACACCCCCGCCACGCCGGAACCTATCCAGATCACCAAATCCGTATGATAAACCGGCTTCCCCGTGTGACTAAATGTCTCGAAAATCTCGATACAATATCCCATCTCCTGCGCCCACCGCTCAGCCATTTCCCGGCTCGTACGCTCGGATAATGTCGCATAAGCACGCTTATTCACCCGATCCGAAACAATGCTCCCACGCGCCTCCAGAAACTGCCCCTGCTCTTCAAAATGCGTCCAGTCAATTACATGAGGGTAAGCCTTCGACAGCGCCGCCACCATCGCCGGATCACGCTCCGCCCGCCGGTTTTCATTCAACATAGGATAAAGCATCATCTGCCCGCCAACATGCGTCGAAGCCCAATTAGGAAACACCATATCCGGACAGCCCACCTTCCCACGCGAAGTCGTAACCATCACCCCATGCTCAACCAGATTATCCCGAAACCCCCGAAATTCCGCTAAGGCTTTCGTATAAATCACATCTGCACTCTCCTCATGAGGATCAACCTGATACACATTCGTACTCATCGTTTCCGGATTAGCATAAAACTCCGCAGGTTCAATCATCAAAACATGGGAGGTTGATTGGCTCATAACAGATTCAGACATAAAGGCTCCCAAAGAATTCAAAATAAAAAATACTACAAAAAAAGAGCACCCGAAGGTGCTCCACCATTATGCCCTAATATACAAAAAACGCCAAAACCGAAATTAAACAAACCCCGCTCAAGCCGCAACCGACAAATCAAGCCCCGTCTTGCTCTCAATCAAAGAAATAGCCTTATGCGTCATTGGCGCCTTATAGCCACTTAATCTCAAATTAGCCTCACGCTTTAACAAGAACGAAGCACCAATCACAAAGGAAACTGAATCAGATACGGAATCGTCCTGCTGCTGTCCCCCCATAAAATACACAGCCCGATAACCAAGCGGGTCTTCCGAACAATCACACGCCTCAACACAAACACGGGAAATATTATCTTCCCAGTTCTTCTGAGAAAATAAACGATGCAAAATTTCTTTTCCAAAAAAATAAGCCATACCAAAAACCTCCTGCACTAAAACGACAACATCCGATAAAAAAACCTACACCAGCACAGAAAAAACTGTCAAGAAAAAACCGAAAAAATCATTATATTACAATGCGTTAAACAACGTCTTTCATTAAAATATGCACAAGATGTGTTATTTTCCTGAAAGTTTAATCCACAGGCCTGTGAACAAAACAACCATACATATTCTCTAACCCTTGCCGAAGGGTCGTGCGAGACGACCACCCCGCCTCTTTAATATTCCGGCTATCCATAACTTTACGAAAAACACCATCCGGCTGCCCCTCATCAAAAACAATCCGGCCATCAAAACCAACAACCTCAGCCACCACCTGCGCCAACGCAGCAATAGACACTTCCGCCCCCGAACCAACATTCACATGCGCCATCGCGGAATAGTTCCTAAGCAAAAAAACCAGCCCATCCGCCAAATCATCAACATAAAGAAATTCCCGCAAAGGCCGCCCACTCCCCCAAACAACCAAGTCCGCCGCCCCCAAAACCTTCGCCGCATGAGCCTTCATCATCAGCGCCGGAATAACATGCGAATTTTGCGCATCAAAAGTATCACCAGGCCCATAAAGATTACACGGCATCGCCGAGATATAATCACAACCATATTGCCTTCGATACGCCGCACACAGCTTCACCCCCGCAATTTTCGCCACCGCATACGCCTCATTCGTCGGCTCTAAAGAGCCAGTCAGCAACGCCCCCTCTGCAATAGGCACCGCCGCCGCCTTAGGGTAAATACAAGACGACCCCAAAAACAGCAACTTCTCCACCCCTGCCTGATAAGCACCATGGATAATATTCGCCTCAATCATCAAATTATCATAAAGAAAATCCGCCGGATAAGCGCTGTTCGCGCCAATGCCCCCGACCTTCGCCGCAGCAACAATCACCACATCCGGCCTGTGCACAGCCATCCAGCCCTCAACATCACCCTGCCGCCGCAAATCAAGGTCGCCACGCGCAACCCTCAATATCTCACACGGCTCACCAACCAGTCGCCGCACCAACGCCGCACCAACCATCCCATCCGCACCAGCAACCCAAACCCGCTTGCCCGCCAAATCAAACGGCGCGTCTAGCCAGCCAGTCGACATAAAACATCACTCCCGTCCTTCACAAGCCCATCCAAAAGCGCACGATCCGCATCCAACATCTGCCCAACCAACTCATCAAAGCTCGTCTCCGGCTGCCACCCTAAAGCCTCCTTCGCCTTAGCAGCATCCCCTAACAAATAATGCAACTCCAAAGGGCGAAAAAACGCGCTATCAACACCCACCATCACACGTCCTGTTTCACGATCAACCCCTTGCTCGTCTACGCCAGCCCCCTGCCAAACAAGCTCCACACCGATTTGCGCAAATGCCCGCACAGCAAAGTCACGCACACTGCGCGACTCACCGGTGGCCAGCACATAATCCCCCGGTGCATCCTGCTGTAACATCATCCACATCCCGCGCACATAATCCCGCGCATCGCCCCAATCTCTTACAGAATCAAGATTGCCGAGCAACAAAGGCTCTTGCCGCCCCCGCTCTATCTCTGCCACCGCACGCGTAATTTTATGCGTCACAAAATCCTCACCACGCAGCGGACTTTCATGATTAAACAAAATCCCGTTCGAAGCATGCATACCATACGATTGCCGGTAAATTCTCGCCAAATGATACGCCGCCAATTTCGCCGCACCATAAGGACTACACGGATTCATCGAGGAATCCTCATTCTGCGGCGCAGGACAAGCACCGAAAATCTCTGAACTCGACGCCTGATAAACCCTGACCCGATCCTCCATTCCCAAAACCCGTACAGATTCAAGAATATTAAGCGTACCAAGCGCATTAATATCAAACGTAGAAGCCGGTGTCTCGAAACTCACCTTCACATGCGAAAGCGCCGCCAGATTATAAATCTCGTCCGGCTGAATAGACTTAATCAATAAATTCAGGTTATTCGCATCCGTCAAATCCCCCGTATGCAGCGTAACCTCATCCCGCACAAGCCCCAAAGCATCAAGCCGCACCAACCCATCCATCGGGCTAACATAACTATCCCAACGCACAAGCCCATGTACCTTATAACCCTTCTTACAAAGAAACGCCGCCAGATACGCGCCATCTTGTCCGGAAACCCCAGTAATAAATGCTGTCTTATGCCCCAAAATACACCCCCATATTGCCATAGCATGCAACCGAAGATACCCGAATCACTCTATCGCGTACACCCCCCAAAACCACAGATGGCGCAGAGAAGTATCAAGACGGCTAAGGTTTTTTCTCTTTGATAAACGCAATATACTCAAAATCAGGTTCAAGCTTTTTCTTCACCCCCGCACTCAAAAACGGCCAAAGAAGCTGTTTCCAAAAAGCCACCGGCATATAATCCTTCATCCCGATATCCACAGGCGGCCGATACTTCGCATTATAATAGGTGCCGAACAACTGATCCCAGATCATAACATTTTCGCCATAATTCCGGTTTCCTTCCTTCAAATCCTTAGAATGATGCCAACGATGAAGCCCCGGCGTATTAAACACCCAATTAATCACTCCAAAGCGCATCTCCACATTACAATGCGTCAACATCCCGATAAACGCGGTCACAACCAAAAGCCACTTCACAACCTCCATCGGCGCGCCCAGTACCGTCAAAACCACCAACCCCATAACGATACTCATCAAACTATCAATAAAATGAAACCGCCCCGTATTCAAAAACCATAATTTAGTCACACTGTGATGAATAGCATGAAACCGCCACACAAAATCAAGCTCATGCCCTGCCCGATGCGCCCAATACAGCGCGAATTCCGCCGCAACCACCCCCAAACAGACCTGCGCCCACATCGGCCAATCCTCCGGCCAAATCGCCAGCCCTGTGCCAGCCGCCCCTCCAAAACTATCCGCCAACCCGATAGTCGAGCTAAAAATCAACAACCCCTGCACAGTGCCCTTACTGGTCAACGTGTGCAAAATACTGGCAAGACTCTGCCCGTCTGGATGTTGCCACGATCGCTCATGCGGCATAAAAATCTCCAGCCGCCAAAGCGATATAATCAAAAGCACATAAGCAATATCAAAATACAAAACCGGATGCCCATGCGCAAAACCATAAGCCGCAATAGCCATACATGTCACAAACAACACAGGCCAAAGAACCCAAGACAAGACATACTTAATACGCTCCACCCTAAATCACCCCTCACATCCATGATAATCCCGATACCACGCTACAAAACGCGAAATCCCCTCACGCAAACTCGTAGAAGGCTTAAAATCAATATCCCGTACCAACCCGTCTACATTCGCATAAGTCGCATAAACATCCCCCGGCTGCATAGGCATAAAGTTCTTCTGCGCCTTAAGCCCCAGCTCATCCTCGATAAAACCAACCAAATCCATGAGTTCTTCAGGGTTATTATTACCAATATTATACAAACGATACGGTGCGTTACTTGTGGCGGGGTCAGGGTTAGCACCGTCCCAATCGGCGCTTTCCACCGGAACCTCCTCCAGCAAACGCATCATCGCCTCAACGATATCATCAATATAAGTAAAATCACGCATCATATCACCGTGATTATAAACATCGATCGCCTGTCCGTCACAAATCCGCTTCGTAAACCCGTAAACAGCCATATCCGGACGCCCCCACGGCCCATAAACCGTAAAAAACCGTAACCCCGTACACGGCAAACCATATAAATGCGCATAACTATGCGCCATCAACTCATTCGCCTTCTTCGTCGCGGCATATAAACTAATCGGGTGATCCACATTATCAGACACCGAAAACGGCACTTTAGTATTCGCCCCGTAAACAGAAGAAGAAGACGCAAAGATCAAATGCCGCACATTATTATGACGACACCCCTCCAACACATTAACAAACCCCTGAAGATTACTATCAACATACGCATGCGGATGCTCTATAGAATACCGCACCCCCGCCTGCGCCGCCAAATTCACAACGATCTCCGGCTTCCACCCCGCAAACAATCGCGCAACAGCCTCCCGATCCGCCAAATCAATCTTCTGGAATTCAAAGTTATCAAACCCCTCAAGCGTTTTTAACCGTGCCTCTTTCAAAGAAACATCATAAAAATCATTAAGGTTATCAATCCCTAAAACCGTAAACCCGCCTTCACAAAGGCGCTTGGCATACGCAGCGCCAATAAACCCGGCCACTCCCGTCACTAAAACCTTATTCATTATCACCAACCGATCCCTTAGAAGCCCGCTGAAGACGATCATTAATCGCACACCCCAGCCCCGTATCAGGAACAGCCATCACAGCAATTCCACGCGCACCACTTTTATCCAACGCCGCCAACATCGCAAACAAATTCGCCGCGGCCTCGTGTAAATCTGCTCCCTCGCTCAAATTACACCGCATATCCTCTGGCAAGTCCCTCGCGCCGCCACCGCCCTTCACGCCCATAAAACGATCCGATCCAAAAGCCAACAAAGCCTCGCCCTCTTCCAGATCAATTGCATTAAGTCGCACCGGTATCTCCGGCGCATAATGCTTAAGCAACATCCCCGGCGATTTAAGCTTACCCCCTTGAGAAACAATATCCTTATGCCCATAAACAACATCTTCTCCCAAAACCTCGCTTAGATCCTCGGCAGAGACACCCCCGGGACGCAAAACAACCGGCACATCACCACTCAAATCCAGAACCGTAGATTCCAGACCAACGGCGCAAGGCCCCGCCGCCAATATTAAATCAACATCATCCCCCAAAGAATCCGACACATGCGCCGGTGTCGTTGGACTAAGGCTACCCGATCTATTCGCGCTCGGCGCCGCCAACGGCACTCCCGCAGCCGCCAACAAATCCAGCGCCACACGATGCGCAGGCACCCGCACAGCCAAAGTATCAAGCCCAGCACTAACCAAATCCGAAATACCGCATTCCTGAACTTTCGGCAAAATCATAGTCAACGGCCCCGGCCAAAACCGGCGCGCCAACGCCCGCGCTACATCGTCAACAACAACAAACTCCGCGGCCATCGCCAAATCCGGCACATGTACAATCAAAGGATTAAACGCCGGACGCCCCTTAGCCTCATAAATCCGCGCCACTGCCATACCATCCAGCGCATTCGCCGCCAAACCATAAACCGTCTCCGTCGGCATCCCGACCAGACCACCGGCCTTCAAAACCTCTGCAGCCTCTCGAACAGCCCCACGATTTGCAACTTTTATCACAGCCATAGCTAAGCAACATGCACCAAAGCATGCTTCTTCTTACCCGCAGAAAGCTTGATATACCCCTCGTCACTCAACTCACGCTTAGAAACAAGCAACGCCGGATCACGAACCTGCACATCATTAACCTTCGCCCCACCACCTTTAAGCAAACGTTTAACCTCGCCCTTAGAAGCACTAAGACCAGCCTCAACAAACAAATCCAGCACAGAAATCCCGTCATCCAACCGCGCACCATCCACATCAACGCTCGGCAAATCATCACCAACCGCGCCCTTTTCAAAAACGCTTAAAGCCGTTGCCGCAGCTTCCTGCGCGGCACGCTCACCATGACACATCTTCGTCGCTTCAAAGGCCAGAACCTTCTTCGCCTCATTAATTTCTGCCCCTTCCAGAGCCTCTAGCTTACAAACCTCATCCATAGGCAAAACCGTGAAACGCCGTAAAAGTGTACCCACCATCGCATCATCCACATTGCGCCAATACTGGTAATAATCATAAGGCGCAAGCATATCCGCATTAAGCCAAACCGCGCCATTCTGGGTTTTCCCCATCTTCTTACCATCCGGCGTCGTCAATAACGGCGCAGTCAAGGCAAACAACTCATAGCGATGGGACTTACGGCCAAGCTCTACCCCATTAATAATATTCCCCCACTGATCAGATCCCCCCATCTGCAAAATCGTGCCATAACGCTGATGCAGCTCGACAAAATCATACCCTTGCATCACCATATAATTAAACTCCAGCAAAGATAACGGGCTCTCGCGCTCCAACCGCGCCTTAACAGAATCAAAACCAAGCATCCGGTTGACCGTGAAATACCGCCCATAATCGCGTAAAAACCCCAGATATTTAAGCCCGTCCAACCAGTCATTATTATTCACCATCTGCGCCGGCACTTCCGCCGCATCATAATCCAGAAATTGCCTAAAACAGGTCTTGCGAATACACTCCATATTTTCTTCGATGATGTCATCGGTCAAAAGAACCCGCTGCTCGTCCTTAAAAGACGGATCACCAATCTTCGACGTCCCGCCCCCCATAAGCGTCACCACATGATGTCCGGTCTTCTGAAACCAATACAGCATCATAATTCCGGTCAAATTCCCGATATGCAACGATTTCGCCGTTGCATCAAAACCTATATAGGCACTCTGCGCCCCTTCCATAAGCTTGGCATCCAACCCTTCGAAATCAGAGCACTGGTGAATAAAGCCACGCTCGTTTAGTATGTTTAAAAATTCTGATTTGTATAATTTTTGCTGTGTCATGAGGTCTTTATAAATATGAGCGAAGAAAAAGTCTATAGAGCCATTGGCTTGATGTCAGGAACCGCCCTGGACGGCGAAATTGACGTCGCACTAATCGAAACCAACGGGCAAAAATACACTCGCGCACTGGATTTCTATACGCATCCCTACGATCTCTCCATACGCGATAAAGTTCGTGCATGCTTCGGGAAACGCGAAAATGAACCATGCATAACCGCCGCCGAAACACTGATCACAGACCTTCATATCGCCGCCGTAAAAGATTCTGGGTTCGACGGTGATATCATCGGCTTCCATGGACAAACCATAACCCACGCCCCCGAAGAGCGCTTCACATGGCAAATCGGCGACGGCCAGCGCCTGGCAAAAGAAACCGGTATAACCGTCATTGCCAACATGCGATCCCGCGATGTACAAGCCGGCGGACAAGGCGCACCCTTATTGCCCCTATACCACCAAGCACGATTAGAAAACACTCAAGAACCAATAATAATTCTGAATTTAGGCGGCGTAGCAAACATAACATATATCCACGGCGGTAATATTCTCGCCTTCGATTGCGGCCCCGCAAATGCCCTGATGGACGACCTCATGCGCCTGCACACCGGCGAAGACTTTGATGAAAATGGTAAAGTCGCATCACAAGGACAGCCGGACGAAAAAATAATAAACACCTTCCTAAAAGATGACTTCTTCTCACAATCAGGGCCAAAATCACTAGACAGAAACCACTGGAAAATCAGCCTCGTTGAAAACCTGCCCCTAAAAAACGCCATGGCCACACTCATGGCCATGACAACACAAAGCATTGAAAAATCAATAGGTCACCTCCCCCATAAACCAAAAAACATTTACGTCGCAGGCGGAGGAAGAAAGAACAAATTCCTAATGAACACTCTCAACGAACGATTAAGCCCAGCCTCAGGCTCCTCAAACATCGTCCAACCTGTTGAGCATCTGGGATGGAACGGCGACGCCACAGAAGCAGAAGGTTTCGCCTATCTCGCCGTCCGCTCTCTATTAGGCCTGCCACTAAGTCTTCCAGAGACAACAGGCGTGCCAACCCCCCTAACAGGCGGAGACAAACACCTCCCCGAATAGCAACCAGCCCCTTAATTTTCTTCAAATAAAATCCGGCGCAAAATCCCCGGCGTAAGAACAGACAGCGGGTTCACCGAAACATCCGGCTCACCACCGTCCTCACCTTTCATCGTATAAGTCGCGGCAATAAACGCACCCGTCCCACCGGTCAAAATATTCCCGAGCAAAGGAATAGAGCTAATAACATCATTAATCCCCGATAGCGGAATAATAGTCCCCGAAACATCAAGACTCTGCGCCGCATGGTCAAACGTCCCGTCAAAAGTCAGCCCCAAAGAATTCCCCGATGTACGCCCGTCCTTCAACACAAGTAAACTCCCTTGCGGTCGATAAAGCCAATCAAAATCCCCTTCCATCTTGGAAAAAACAAGCCCCTCACCATTCAAGCTCTGCATCAAGCCGGGCAAAGACATCACACCAAGAAGCTGCGCCAACGCAGGCGCATCAACAATCTTAAAATCGGTAATTTGCGCATGACCAACCAAACTTCTATCAAATACGCTACGTATCGGCTCACCATAAACAATCATCTTACCGCCGCGCATACTCTTATACAGGTCAAAAGCCTTTAGCGCCGCCCCTGCATCATCCGCCTCAAACCGAAAGACGCGCTTTCCCGCCTCATCGGGCTTAAAACGCAAATAAATATCCCCCGCACCGGCAACTGCATCCACCTCCAGCTGGTTAAACTTCCCCGCTCGATCAATATCAATATACATCTTTCCAGAACGCACAGTTTCCTCATCCGCTGTGCGCATCCGCTCCACATCAACAGAAATTTTCATCGGCGGCCCGTCATAAACCTTTTTCTCTTCCCCCTCATTATCAAGAAATGGCCGTAAATCCAAAAACGCGCCATCAAGCACCAGCTTAACAAGTCCGGTCTTATCCCGCCCTCCCTTCGCAACTTCAAATTCCACCCCCGCAACAGTCTCCCCCAGAGTAAACCGGCTAATATCCCCCCCGGAAAGCTCGGTATTCTCGTCCTGTCCACGGAAAGATAAATGCGATTTCTCCACATTCAACCCTGGCCCGCTAAAGGTTAAATCACGAACCTCTTTCAAAACATCATCCTTAAGCACAGCCCTCAACTGCACAGAAGCTTGCCTTCCAGAACTTTTCTCATAATCAAACGGCTCAACAAACACCTTCGAAGCAGTCAAATCCGCCCGCACATCGGCCTCCGCACGCCCCCCCTGATAAACAGTATAAACAACATCAAGCGCCGCAGGACCACTCATCAAAATGCCCAAATCAACCCCGAACTTCTCACGTAAACCCTGATCGGCATTAATCGACGCCCGCACCTTACTGGAATACGCCTCCCCTTCAGAGCTCAAAAACTCCTGATACGTCAGTACAACATCACGCCCATCCAGCTTTCCCCGACCATCAAGTTCAAATTGCCCGTCCTCGACCTTAACCGAAAACGGCCCGCCACTAAGGGGAAGCCCCTTAACAACGCCCGGAATGTGTAAATCCTGCATACTCCCACGCACATCAACCTGCACCGCCTCCTTAGGCAAATCATCAACAGTAGGAAACTGCACATTAACCCTCAAATCCACATAACCACGCGCATCTTCGGCATCAAAATCCGTTTTAACCGCAAGAGGCTGAGCCGCAACATAAGAAAGCACCGATTCTAAAGGCCCGGACAGCGCCAGATTAATATCCGCATTCCCAGCACCCTCCTTGATAATATCAATAAACTCCAGATTAGCCGACGACACCTTCATATCTCGAAGATTAGCCTCTTCAACATCAATCACCATCATCTGCGTATCCAGCTCGAAACGCCCCTGCCCCCTACCTCCCGTAACCGGCCATAATGGCGCACGATAATTAACATCAACACCATCAAAAGAAAATCCGGCGACCAGATGTTCAAGATCCGCCGACCACTCGGCATCCCCCCCCGCATCGGCATCCCCTTTGGCCAACACAAAATCCCCTTGCGCAAACACCTCGGAAAACACGCCGCCAGAAACTTTTTTGACGATCCACTGCTCACTATTATCACCAACAAGCACCGCAGGCCAAAGCGAGACAATATCGTCATGCGACATCTTCGCAATATCCAGACGCACCGGCCCCTTCACAAGGTTTTTCACGACACTCAACTCCGCCCCGAATTCAAACGTCACATCTTTCAGGGTAATACGTGCCTTTGGCACACTCAAAACCCCACTATCCCGCTCATACCTAGCCAAAAATCCAAAATCAGAATACACAACCGGCACAGCAGACAACTCTGCAATATTAAGCGCCCCCGCATCGGAAATAAGCGCAAGCTCACCATCAAGCACATTCATATCCCTATCCAGCGTCCCTTTAAGCCGCGCATGGGCAAGCACATCCTGCCGCGCCAACACGCCCAGCTCAGGAAACTTCTCCGCAAGCAATGCCGGATAAAACCGCTCCAGCACCATATCCACGTTAGCCCCCCCGGCATCCCCATTAAGAACGACCGTCCCCTTCAATACCGGCGGTTCACTATTTTGCGCCACGCTAGGCGGCAACTCGACATCAAAAGCAACCTGCAAACCATGCCCCACACGCGTAAAAGCCACGTTACTGCGCGGCAAAGGCCACGACATTCCTAAAACCCGATCATCAACCAACAATCGTGCCTGTTGAATTTCAAACCTTTTCAGCGCCGAAAACGAAGAGCTATCCCGTGCATCTTCATCTGCCGAAACAACTCTTAGAATTCTCTCGATGATAGTATCCTCTTCCACCGAACCATCAGACGGCTGAGGCGGCCCCATCATATCCAGACCCACATCAAAACTATTATCCTCCCGCCGGATAACCTGCAAAGACAACTTCCTGAGAATAAGCTCCTCCGGTTTGACCTGCCCCAAAAACAAAGCGCGCTTATTCACACCAAGCGCCGCCTCGTCTACCGACAATAAAACCTGTCCTCCAGCGCCAAAAAGCGTCGCACCACGCACCCCGAGCAATAACGGCCCCCGCAAATCCGGCCAATGCAATACGATTTTATCCATACTGACATAAAGGCCGCGCTCTTCATCACGCAAAGCCTCTTCAACCATCGGACGTGCAAACTCAACATCCATCGGCGCGCTCGTCAAACGCCACGCCAAAACACCCCCCGCCAGAATGACAAGAATCAGCAACGCCAGACCAGCCTCGAAACAAACAAAGCAAGTACGACGAAACAAACGTTTTAAATTCAATTGCAAAACAACCTCATCCTCTATTCAATAGCGTGAAGACAACACATTACGACAGATACAGGAGCAAAATCCATGACCGAATTACAAATTGGCGACACTGCCCCCGATTTTACCCTCCCCACCGATAACATCACAGAAGGTAAAACAGAAATCACCCTGTCGAACCTGCGTGGACAAAATGTAATTTTATATTTCTACCCCAAAGACAACACACCCGGCTGCACCACAGAATCCTGCGACTTCAACGACGCACTTCCCGCCTTCAAAGAACTAAGCGCCACCATCATCGGCCTATCAAAATGCTCAATCAACAAACACAACAAGTTCAAAGAAAAATACGGCTTCAACTTCCCCCTCACCTCCGATGAAAACTCAGATATATGTGAGCGCTATGGCGTATGGAAAGAAAAAAACATGTACGGAAAAACATACACGGGCATAGAGCGCTCAACCTTCCTAATCGACCCGACCGGAAAGATCATAAAGATCTGGAGAAAAGTGAAGGTAAAAGGGCACGTCGAGGACGTAAAAAACACACTAAGCGCCCTAAAATAAATACCAAAAAATAAAAAAGGCCGGATATCCCTCCGGCCCCTCTTAATCAGAACAATGAAGTCGGCAACGTCTAAGCCGCTTCAACCTTCTCACGCGTATCCACAAGAACCTCGCGCCCCGCGCCCGCACTGTTCAAATGATCATGCATATGATCAATCAATATATCATTGTAACCATGAAAAAAGTGATTAGCGCCATCAAGAACGCGGTAATCAATATTAATGCCCTTTTGCTGATAAAGACGATCAGTCAATTCCGCGACAGAAGTCTCGTCTACAACATCATCCTTACTCCCCTGCAACATAAGTCCAGATGTAGGACACGGTGCCAAGAAGCTGAAATCTTCAGTATTAGCCGGAGGTGCAACCGAGATAAACCCGGTAATCTCTGGACGGCGCATCAAAAGCTGCATCCCAATCCACGCTCCAAAGGAAAAACCACCAACCCAAACATAAGGCGCATTCTGGTTCATATCCTGCATCCAGCCCAACGCCGCAGCGGCATCGCTAAGTTCGCCCTCACCACGGTCAAACAACCCTTGCGAACGCCCAACGCCTCGAAAGTTAAACCGTAAAACGGAAAACCCACGCGCTGAAAAAGCCTGGAACATATTGTAAGTGATTTTATTATTCATCGTCCCGCCATGCTCTGGACTAGGATGCAAAACAAGAGCAAGTGGGGCATTTTTAATCTTTGAATGAGAATACCGACCTTCAAGACGGCCCGCCGGACCATTGAAAATTACTTCTGGCATAAAATCCCCTTTTCGGTTCTTCTAAAGTTTATATTATAAAGATGAAATCAGGAGCAAGATGCTTTACATCAACCTCTGGAACATTCATATGTGAGGACGATGTATATGGCAAGCCCCCACAAATGTCTAGAAAATAATGATAAGCCACTGATTTAGCATGTGGATAATGGATGTTAAGGTAAATAAAAATGAGAATCGATAACACACACACACATATATACCTTGACCACAACGCCACATCCCCCCTGCGCCCCGAAGCCATAACCGCCATGCAGGATGCGCTATCACAGCCACTTAACGCCTCATCCACCCACCATTTCGGCAGGCAAGGACGAGGAATCATCGAGTCCGCCCGCGAACAACTCGCCCATCTCACAGGAGTTCCCGCCGCCCAAATCATATTCAACAGCGGCGCAACCGAAGGCAACAACACCATCTTAAAGCACTTCACCCAAGACAACGACGGCCAAAACATCCTCACCAGCGCCATAGAACACACCTCTACGCTAATCCCCACCCCGCAAGCCAAGAGAATCCCCGTAAACACAGATGGAATAATCGATCTAACCGCTCTGGAAGAGCTCCTGAAAACACACAAGCCCGCCCTCACCTCCATAATGGCCATCAACAACGAAACCGGCACAATCCAGCCCATAAAAGAAGCCTCCACTCTAGCGCATAAATACGGCAGCCTCTTTCATTGCGACGGCGTACAAGCCGCAGGGCGCATAGACCTGAACATGCAAAATCTCGGCATAGACTTTCTCACCCTCTCCGCCCACAAAATCGGAGGGCCACAAGGCATCGGCGCACTAGCCATCGGCATTTGCGGAATCGCACCAATCCTCATCCACGGCGGCGGTCAAGAAAAGGGGCTGCGCGCAGGCACCGAAAACGTCGCAGGCATAGCCGGTTTCGGCGCAGCCACCAAAGCAGCCCTTGCTGACCTGCCAACCTACAACGAAAAAATGCGCCCCCTGCAAACCGCACTGGAAGAGCAACTCGGTGAAATTGACGGCCTCGTCATTCACGCCCGAAATACCCCGCGCGCACCAAACACCACGCTTTTCTCCCTGCCCGGCGCACTATCATCAACCATGCTGATGGCACTTGATCTCGATGGCATAGCCGTATCCAACGGATCAGCCTGCTCCAGCGGCCGCGTAGAGCCCAGCCACGTACTGAAAGCCATGGGACAAAAAGACGAAATAACCAACGCCACCTTGCGCGTATCAACGGGCTGGAATACACTGCCCGGCGACATAGAAGCCTTCACGCACAGCTTCAAAAAAATCGTCAACCACATGCAAAAGCGTAAAAAAGAAAGATAAGGCAATGAAAACATTAAAAACACTAACAATGATCAGCGCCTGCCTCCTGCTCGGAGCATGCCAAACAACCGGCACCACTCCCAAACAATGTAGCGAAAAAAGCGCAAAACAATGCACATCAAGCGCCCACACATGCCCTTGTGAAAAGCTCAAAAGCTGTAAAGAAAGATAAAATTCAAATGCCAACCATTACTTTTCTACACAAAGACGGCTCCGAGCAAGTAATCGAGGCTGAAGAAAACTGGTCAATCATGCAAATCGCCGTTGAAAATGGCTTAAAAGGAATAGAAGGCGCATGCGGCGGCTCAATGGCCTGCGCCACATGCCACGTCTACATCCACCCTGATTGGACCGACCGCGTAGTCGCACAAGATAACGATCAATCAGAAGAAGAAGAAGACATGCTCGACCTCGCCTTCCATGTAGAAGAAACATCAAGACTAGGCTGTCAGGTCAAAATCACCAAAGCGCTAGACGGCCTTATCGTCGCCCTGCCAGGGACAAAAACAGGGTGGTAACCCCTTCCTTCAAACGAATTCACATCTATATTCCGACGCAACAACACGAGGCCTTTCCACCTCTCTAAACCACAAGTCTCTAGCCGGCTCACCGCCAACCACCGGCACAAAACGCTCAAGATCCCTCCCCTTCACCGGCCCCAGAGCCTCATACGCATCAATAAGGGTCACTGCATCGACCACAGTCGAAACATAGCGACATAAATTTCGTCGCCCGGATAAATACGGGTTATCGGCAATCCCCGCTTCAATATGCTCAATATCAGCATCATAAAATCCCCGGCCATTTTCCCGCTCTATATTAAAGGCAATCATCGGCACCAAAACACCACCAGAGGAAACGCGACGCAGCGTATCCCCCTCCTCCTCGCACACCGCCTTTTCAGAACGCACCCCCGGCCCACCCGGAAAGACAACCCTCAAGCCCCCCGGAACCAAAAAATTGCGCTTAAAATCCAGCATAGCATCAACATACTCCAGAGCGCCCTCCTTCATATTGCGATCCATATCAAGACATGCCTTTAAAAAACTTAGCCGCGCCCACCTATTCTGAGTCGTATAAAATTCAGGCCGCACATCAACAAGATTCCCTCCTTCCCGTGCAACAGCCTCCCTGAATATCTTCGCACGTCCCTCATGGCCACATCCGAAATGAATCGTATCAAAACGCCGGGCAGCATACTCGCCAAAAGCCTCCAGTTCCCCTTTAATACGCCGCTCCAAATAATCATTATTGGTAATATGCTCCCCCGTAAATACAGAAACATTATTAAGATATCGCGCCACTAAACTCACTCCATTAAATACAATAACTCACGCACAACACGCCCCGAAAACTGCCCCGCCGCCCAACGTTTACATAAAAACAAAAACCTTGTCAAGAACGAGTATCCCCCCTATATTCCGCCACATGAACGCAGAATTAAACAGCATGGGCATCAACAAGCCCCCCGAACAAACACGCGTAGTCGTAGCCATGTCAGGCGGCGTAGACTCCTCCGTTACCGCCGCTCTTTTACATGAACAAGGCTACGACGTCATCGGCGTAACGCTTCAACTATACGACACAGCAACCCCAAACAATAACACAACGTCAAAATCAAAAACATGCTGTGCCGGACAAGACATTTACGATGCAAAGAAAGTCGCAGAAGAACATGGTTTTCCCCACTATGTATTAAACTACGAAAGCAATTTCCGTGAATCCGTCATCGACGATTTCGCCGACAGCTATATAAGGGGCGAAACCCCGATTCCGTGTGTAAAATGCAATCAAACTGTAAAATTCCGTGACCTACTGGACGTCGCCAAAGACCTTGATGCCGATTGCATGGCCACCGGTCACTATATCAAACGCACAATCAACAAAGACACCGGTCACGCCGAACTCCACCGCGCCCACGACCATGGTAAAGACCAAAGCTACTTCCTCTTCGCCACAACGCAAGAACAACTCGACTTCCTGCGCTTCCCTCTTGGCGGGTGGAGCAAAGACAAAACAAGACAAGAGGCCCAACGCCTAGGCTTAATCACCGCCGACAAACCGGACTCACAGGACATCTGCTTCGTTCCCGATGGAAATTACGCAAAAATAGTAACAAAAATCCGCCCGGAATCCGAAACCCCCGGCGACATCGTCCACGTAGATGGCCGCGTATTAGGACAGCATAAAGGCATAATCCACTACACAATCGGCCAACGAAGAGGCATTGGCATCGGCGGCGGCATCGCAAAAGACAATGCCCCCTTCTACGTCACCGCCATTAACCCGAAAGACAATCAAGTCATTGTCGGCCCTAAAGAGGCTCTCGCGCGCACCACCATCAAAATTAAAGACTGCAACTGGCTAAAAAACACCATCCCGCCAGAAGGGCTCTCCATAGACCTCAAATTTCGTTCCGTCATGCGCCCAATCCCCGCGCGCCTGATAAACACAGAAAACAACGACATCGAGATTCATCTAGAACAACCACAATACGGCATAGCCCCGGGTCAAGCCGCCGTATGCTACCAGAATGATCGCGTTATAGGCGGCGGCTGGATCACGCAAACCCTATAAAAACACAAAATACAAAAAATTATTGGCTCAGAAACTCGGCCTGCATCGCGCTCAACTCATCAACCTGCGCCTTCAATGTAGCATGCCGTTCGATATCATCCTCGTCCTCCAGCACAATACGCCCAGCACCAATATCAACATACAACACATCACGTCTCTCATGGTAAAATGCTAACAACTCCTGCATAGCCGCCAACAGATCCTGCTCCGAAGTAAAATAAGCCAGATACAAATTAACCTGCTTCTCCTTCATCTTGACCCAGCTTTGGCTAATAACATCGCCACGCCCCTCCGGCCATTTCGCAAGCTGCGCCTGAAACAACAGCTCCGCCTCCTCAAACAACCCCATGATCTTGTCCATCTGCAAACGCAAGCTCATAACACTGGCCTCACCCAGATTATAATTCTCCTCAATATATTCCGGTGAACGCAAATTCGCAGGCTCAATCAGACCGACAAGAACCTTACGGGTTTTCCTGTACTCCTTAGTCTCTCTGGAAACGTCCTGCAAAAACTTATTCAGAAAATCTTCAAACCCTTGAGTAAGCACCACCAAATGCGCAGCCTTTTCTTCCTCCAAACGCAATTCTTCTTCAGCCAGCCGTTCCTGCTCCAGCTTTTCAATCCGCGCAGCCTCCTGCCCCAAATGGCTTTGATACAGCACATAACCACCGCCCGACAAAACCGCCAGCAAAGCCAGAAACAACAAAATATTCCACTGCTTAATACTCAATATCCCGCCCCCCTCAAAACATCTTTCAACGCCACCGCCGCCCGCCGAAGCGAATCATTAAAATCCTCCTGCGCCGAACCATCCGCACCATCCGAAATATATTTCAAACAAACAAAAGGTATCGCTTCCCGCTGACAAATCAAGGCCAATGCATACCCCTCCATATCCACAACATCGAAAGAAGCCGCATGGTCACTCACATCAAAGTTATCACCACTCCCGCAAACAGCCTCCGGAACCCCCGCAACACGCTGCCCATACGCCAGCTCAACCGGGTCATCCGAGAACGGCGTTTTCCCCAGCTCGAACCCCAAAGGGCGCACATCCATATCACGTTGCACAAAGCGAGTGGGGTTAACAATACTGCCACCCCCATGTCGCCGGCTCCCCCCCGTACCAAGATTAACCACCAACTCGGGTCGTCCATCATCGAACAATCGACGCGTCAAAGCATAACTCGCATTCACCTTACCGATTTGCGAATGCAAAACATCATACTCCGCAAAAACATCCTGACTTTCCTGTTCCATAGCAAACACAAGTAACGGCTTCATTCTTCCCCCTTCACGCTCCAATACCTCAAAGGCATAGCACGTTGTTCAAAAGTGATAAACACCAATAAACATGAACAAACAATACCATCCCGCCAAGCAATCGATATAAGCCATAAACCACAGAAAAAAATATAAAATTCAAACACAACAAAACAATCCACATTATTAGCTTGCTCTTTTCCTCAAAACACAGTTTAATGCCTTCATTCTTTGGTACTTCACGCTCTGACATTAAACATCAGCTCGAATATGAATACCCAAAGGGCTGTTTTAAAAATGTTAATGACGAAATAGGAGTACACCCACATGTCACAAGTCGGAACAGTTAAATGGTTCAACCCGGAAAAAGGCTTTGGTTTCATCGTACCTGATGAAGGCGGAAGTGACGTTTTCGTTCACATCTCTGCCGTTGAGCAAGCAGGTATGAGCACATTGAACGAAGGACAAAAAGTTGAATTTGAACTTCAGGAAAACCGCGGCAAGCAAGCAGCGACAAACTTGAGAGCCGTTTAATACCGGTACACAAAGCGCGCAACAATTGCACGCGACAGAGATTCGAAAACAGCGCCTTCAAACATGATGGCGCTGTTTTTTATTCCCCGCACCACCTTACACACGAAAGAATGCTGCACCGCACGTCTAAAATTTGGTACAATCGTACAAATAATATATACTCCTTCCCGTAGTAAGAAAAAGAAGGAACCACACCATGCAAGCATATGCTTCAGTATCAGGCGGCGTAATCTTTATCCCTAACGAGCAAGAACAAACAACAAAACCCACTTCATACCGCGACCTGCTCGAAAAAGAACAGGGCCAAAAGCGCCCTCGCACATTCGGCAAGCGCCCCTCAAAAAGCCACGTCCTTCAAAGCGCAGCATAAATCCCCCTGCCACCAAAACAACACGTACCCCAATCGAGAAAAGCAATCTCGAAAACCCCTTGCCCTCGCCCAAGGGGTTTTGGTATGAGTATGGTAGATTTCAAAACAGATTTAAGGAAAACACAGACAATGGATATCAACAAAGTCCCTCTCGGCAAGAATGCCCCCGACGAAGTCAACGTCATTATCGAAAACACACAAGGCGGCGAGCCCGTTAAATACGAAATTGATAAAGACTCCGGCGCACTCTTCGTTGACCGCTTCATGCACACCGCCATGTTTTACCCCGCCAATTACGGATTCATTCCCCATACACTAGGCGGTGATGGCGACCCTGTTGATGTACTGGTCTACGCCCAACTCCCCATCACACCGGGTGCCGTCGTAACCGCCCGCCCCGTTGGCGTTTTAATCATGGAAGATGACGGCGGTCAGGACGAAAAAATTCTCGCAGTCCCCGTCGACAAAACACACCCGATGTTTAGCAACATAAATGAATATTCAGACCTGCCCGAATGCTTGCTGGAACAAATCCAGCACTTCTTCGAACGTTACAAAGACCTCGAAAAAGGAAAATGGGTCAAAATGCAAGGCTGGGAAGGATCAGACAAAGCAAAAGAGCTCATCCGCGAAGGAATAGAACGTGAAAAAGGCGCAAAAGCAGCGGCCTAATCAACAGCCAACGGTACTCGCCATAGCCTCTGCGATAAAAAGCGCAGAAAAGCAAAACGCACTACCCTTTAAAGAAGAAAAGAACCCAAAAAAAGCCTTCTT
>SPJJ01004193.1_pt1 | contig 25093 bp, 21 predicted proteins | sample 3741741 | NCBI WGS metagenome assembly SPJJ01 (sample SAMN10925908, study PRJNA522277) | cold seep metagenome | isolation source: Elba SIP-enriched marine methane seep metagenome, extraction at timepoint T1 | place: Italy: coast of Elba, Mediterranean Sea | collected 2014-05 | reverse complement strand
ATCATTGTAAATGAATCACAGATTTAGCCACTAAGTCATCTTATATACAGAGAAATTGTTTCATGTCAGCACAGGAAAAATCACCCTACCAATTAATGGGTGGAGCCGAGGCTATTCAAAGCCTGGTAGATCGGTTTTATTTTTTTATGGATACCTTGCCAGAAGCGCAAGATGTGAGGCAGGCACATGGTAAAAGCCTGACAATTGCTAAACAAAAATTATTTAAATATTTATCCGGCTGGTTAGGCGGGCCTGATTTATATGTCGCCGAGTTTGGACATCCCAGGCTGAGAATGCGCCATTTACCTTTTACTGTCGGAGTCAAGGAACGTGATCAATGGATGATGTGTATGCAAAAAGCCATGCAGGAACTGGACATGGATGAAGCATTAGAGCAACAAATTCTTCACGCCTTGGGACAGCTGGCGACCCATATGATCAACCAGGATGACCTGGTTTCACTAAAATAATGGCTTGATTTTATATGTCTCTTACTCGACAGCTGCTGGTTTTTATCTCTGTTCTGTTATTCATTGTTTTTTTTCTGAGTTTTGTCTTAAGCGTTAAAACCACGCGCGACTGGCTACAAGATGAGGCAATTTTTCATGCACAAGATACCGCTACGTCGCTTGCTTTGTCTGTGGGGCCATTCATGGACAATGAAAATGACCCGCTCATTGAATCGATGTTGCAGGCAATCTTTGATCGCACCTATTACAGTAAAATCGAATTAAGAAATACATCCGGGGATGTCGTACACAGTTTGTTAGAAAAAAAACACTACGCGGGTGTGCCAGCATGGTTTAAACGTTACAACCCAATGTTGTTGGCTAGCGCAGAAGTAGAAATTTCAACGGGTTGGCCGCCCGCTAAAGGTGTTATCGAAGTGGTTGTGAGCCCGGATTACGCCTATCGAAAATTATATCGTCAGTTTAAGCAAACATTATTGTCTTCGCTGGGTGTGTTGATAGTCGCTTTATGCATTTTGTATCTTTTGATTTTAATGTTATTAAAATCATTAAAAAGGCTTGAGGATCAAGCAAGAAAGATTGCCGCAGGCGAATTTATTATTGTTGAGCCATTACCACGGACGCGTGAAATTAAAAACCTGGCATTCACAATAAACAGCATGTCTAGCCGGCTTGGCGCGATGACCCATTCATTACAAAAACGCATTGATGTACTGGGTGATGAGTTATTGCATGATGATTTAACCGGGTTAGCCAACAATGTATCTTTTGAAAAGGAGCTTGCAGAACTATTTAAATCGACACCCCATTTTTATGTGTTCAAAATTCGCATGGATTGCATTGAGGTGTTGGTCAAAGAATATGATAAACAACATATTGATCGTTTTTTGCAAGGATTTGCAGATTTATTAAGCACGTTTTGTGAAAAGCACAATGATAGTAATATTAGCTGTTACCGGCTTTACGGGGCTGACTTTGTGCTTGTGGTTGAACACAGCGAATGCACATTTATTACAACATTGGCATCTGAATTAAGCCATGTTATTTCTGGCTTGTCTGTACAAACAGGCCAACGGGATATTGCGCATATCGGCATTGCCGCCAATACCTGTGCTGTGACGGTAGAAAGCTTGATGAATGCTGCGACTGAGGCTTATGAACATGCTCGGTTGATATCTACAAACAGTTATTACGTAAAACAAGGTTTGGCTATAGCACGTACTCCTGCCGAGTGGAAAGAACTGGTTTTTCACGCGATAGAGCGTAAGTATTATCCACTACAATTTCAGCATGCGGTGGAAATCCTGGCTACAGGCAGCGTGTTGTTAAAAGAAGTTAATGTCAGGTTTACCGATGAAAAAGATGTGGAATTACCAACGGCCATGTTTATTGCGACGGCAGAAAAGTTTCCACAAATAGTCAGTTTTGAAAAGCAGGTATTTGAGCAGGTTATCCAACATCTTCAGCAAACACAATGTAGCTATAAGGTTGCGCTTAATGTATCGATACGCAGTATCAAAAGCACTGAATTTCAAAATACTTTAAAGCAGAAGCTGGAGCGTCAGCCGCATTTATCGAAAAAACTTGTGATTTGCATTTCTGCGTATGCGGCAATGAAAGAAAGGGACGTGGTGACTGATTTTTCATTTTTTGCACAACAATTTGGTATCGGCATTATGTTGAAACGATTTGACCCAGGGGTAATATCACTTGATGAATGTTCTCAATTTCGACCAAACTATATTCGCCTTGCCCGCAGTATTACTCAAAATGTATTGAACGATACCTCTCATCATGAATACATTCGGCGCTTGGCCGATTATTCGCGGTTAATGGAGATACATTTACTGGCTGAACAGGTTCAGCGTCAAGACGATGCTTTTTTACAGGAAGCAGGGCTGTATGGCGCCAGCTATTAATTCGGGAAATTTCTGTTGTTTCTGAAATAACTAGTAGGTTTAGGCTATTTAATGTGTTTGCAATCAATTGAAAAATAAATCTCCAATAGTGGCAAATCATCTTCCAAACATCACGCTGCTATACGGCAGGCAGTGGTGTTGTGTGTTAAGTGGATTATTATTCAGCATGGTTTTAATGGCCTCCATGTTGATAAGCCAGGAGTTGCTTAACAAAATAGGGGAAAAGTATGGTGGAAGTGCTATCGCCAGGGTGTTGCAGTGGCAGGAAATGATTGCGCAGGCAAAGAACGTGTCTGAGCAGGAGAAGCTGCTGCGGGTGAACAATTTTTTTAATCAACACATTCGTTTTGTTGATGATACCCAATTATGGAAAACAAAAGATTATTGGGCGACGCCGTTAGAATTTTTAGCTGTTGGGGCGGGGGATTGTGAGGATTATTCCATTGCAAAATATTTTACGCTTAAGGAGTTGGGTGTGGCTGAGGATAAGATGCGTCTCACCTATGTGAAAGCGGTTCGACTGAATCAGGCGCACATGGTGTTGACGTATAGCGCATCACCCACGCACACACCCGTAGTGTTGGATAATTTGATAACAGACATTAAACCGGCTGATTTGCGTAGTGACTTGGTACCTGTCTATAGTTTCAATGGCATCGGATTATGGCTAGCTAAAAAACGTGGGCTGGAAAAATGGGTAGGGCATGCCAATAATTTAGATTTATGGGCCGAACTACGGCTTAGAATGCTAGAGTTGGCATTTTGAAAATGCCTGTGTCAGCGGCAAACAAGCTACCATTTAAATATACAATAAAGCGCAGCTTGCGAGCAAAAAACACCCGTCTGGTGGTTAAGACAGATAGCATTGAGGTGGTGGCGCCCAAGCAGGTATCAAAAGCCTTGATTGAACAATTTGTACATGCAAGGCAAGATTGGGTGCTAGCTGCTCAAAAGCGTTTGCAAGCCAGCCAGCCTAAAGTGGAGAAACTCACGCCATCCCATTATAAATCTGGTGCAAAAATTCCCTTTTTGGGTCGCCAATGGCCATTAACAGTGAAGCAAAGCGGTGCAAAAACAGACATTCAATTTAATCCAAAAAGCGGTTTTGTTGTGTGTGTTCCCACACAGAATGTCAATAACTTGCATGAGAGGGTGCGTTCAATTTTTCTGCAATGGCTGTATCAGCAAGCAGGCATTTATGCACAACAATACATTGTCAAACATGCGCCCTATAGAGGACTGAATCCACGAAATGTACATATTAAAACCATGAAAAGCCGTTGGGGGAGTTGTGGTATTCATAATGATCTTAATCTAAATGTGTGGCTAATGTTGGCGCCTGAACCTGTATTCGAATATGTGGTGGTGCATGAGTTATGTCATATTAAACATAGAAATCATTCGCCATTATTCTGGTCACTGGTGGCAGAACATCTTCCAGAATATCAACAGCACCGCGAATGGCTCAAACTGCATGGTCACAGTGTCATGTTGGGAGTGTAAAACCTCATGTTAAATTATGTTAAAAAAGCTGTATTTTATATTTTTGTTATCTTGCTTTTTTTAGGCGCTCAGTTTTTCCTGCACCCGGGGTTGGCAACGGGGAAGCCACCTTTAATCACGCAAAAAACGCTAAGCGGCCATGAAGTCATGCCTATATTGAAAAACGGCCCAGTAGTGATGTATTTTTGGGCAGAATGGTGTGGCATCTGCGAACGCATGAGCGCTTCCATGAATGCTGTTTTTGATGACGTGGAAAGTGTCACTATCGCTATAAAATCTGGTGATGATAGCGCCATTCGGCAATACCTGCAGCAGAGAAGTTTGCAATGGCAAGTGGTGAATGATGAGCAGGGCAGGATTGCGGAAGCCTATGGTGTCCGGGGGGTTCCAGCAATTTTTATTGTTGATGAAGATGGGCTCTTGGTGTGGCCAGCCAGCGGATACAGCAGTGAATGGGGCGTTCGGGTTCGTTTGTGGCTTAGTCGGGTATTTTAAGAGGCTGCCTGAGAAGAGCGATCATAACAAGAGTAAAGCTGATTGATTTGTCGCTATCGAATCCTGTCATCGTGAGCATCATGTGAAAGGATGAGGACCTAGGTTATTTATATCAGGATTGGGTTGAGCAGTAAGGAAAAACGCGCCGATGAAGTTAGGAAGGCTATTAAATGGCGGAGAGGAAGAGATTCGAACTCTTGGAGGGGATAAACCCTCAACGGTTTTCAAGACCGCCGCTTTCGGCCACTCAGCCACCTCTCCGAAGCCGCCCATAATACATAAAATTAAATTTTATCGCTAGAAAAATTTTTAAATTTTATCGTTTTTCTTGGTTCTGACTTGATCAGACTGGGTTGCCGTAGATCAGGCTGTTCTCGGACAGCCTCCTGGAGTATATTAAATCTTAGATATATATTCTCTTGAACGCTAATAATCGGAATGATGAGTTGTGGATAAATTAAATAATATGCGTGTGTTTTGCAGAATTGTTGAATTAGGCACTTTTGCTGCAGTAGCTAAGGAAATGAATTTGTCTGCAATGGTGGTCAGCAAATATATTGCCCAGCTGGAAAAATCTTTGGGGGTGGTATTACTGAACAGGACAACGCGCAGTGTTAATTTAACCGAGGCTGGGCATAATTATTATAACCAGGGTAAGAAAATTCTGGAGGAACTGGATGAGCTGGATGAAAGCACGGCGCAAATTGGTGGCAGTGTAAAGGGGGAACTTAAAATATGTGCGCCTTTTGACTTTGGTGGGGTTTTCATGGTTTCTGCCATTCAAGAATATCAACAGCAGCATTCAGATGTAAAGATTGCGATGTCGCTTGATAATAAGTTTCAAAATTTGCGCGATGGCGTGTTTGATATCGTGATTGTTGTTACTGATTGTCCAGATGAAGGAGTGGTCGCCCGAAAAATTGCAGATACAGAGTTGGGCACATATGCTTCACCTGATTATTTACGTGAATATGGTGAGCCAACATCGCTGGACGATTTGGTTAATCACCGTTGTCTTCATTATACGAATACGCCGCACGGGGATTCATGGATTTTTATGGAAAATGGTGGTTCCCGAAAAATCAAAATCAACTGGCAATTTGCGACGAATAATGGCCGTGCATTATCTCAAGCTGCATCGCAAGGCATGGGCATTGTTCGAACCCCTAAATTGTCGGTGCTTAAATATTTGCAAGAGGGGAGTCTTGTTGAGGTGTTATCGGCCTACAAGCAACCGGCATTGAATATTTATGCAACCTATCTGCAAAAGCGCTTTTATCCGGCTAAGCAATCAACGTTCGTTGAGTTTTTAATTCAGTATTTTCAGCACAAACAAGTTTTTTAATGTCAACAGTCATCACAAAAATAATAACGGGGGAAGAGATGGATAAACAGGAACTTTTGAAGCCAGTGGCAGGTGGTGGTTTGTTAGACAGGCGTGTTTTTTTGCAAAAAAGTGCAATTTTATCTTTTGCAGCGTTAGCCGCTGATACGGCAGTTGCAGGAAATAATGAAGAACGTTTGCCGTGGATGCAAAAGCCAGGGCAGCCATTTACCAATTATGGCGCACCTTCTCCACATGAACGAGAAACTATTCGTTGGACAATGGGAAACCAAATGTCGCCTGGCAACGGAGTGTCGTGGACGCCGTTACATGCTATGGAGGGCACGATTACCCCTAATGGTTTACATTTTGAACGCCATCATAATGGAGTACCTGATATTGACCCTGATCAGCATCAGTTGCTTATTCATGGTTTGGTGAAGAAATCTCTGGTGTTTGATATTAAAGATTTGCAACGTTATCCGATGACCTCCAGGTTGTGTTTTATTGAATGTGGTGGAAATAGCAATGCGGGCTGGCGCAGTAAGCCTATCCAAAGTAAGGCAGGCTATGTTCACGGCATGGCTTCGTGTAGCGAGTGGACAGGCGTACCGCTTGCATTGTTATTAGAGGAAGCCGGTCTTAAAGGACGAGCCAAATGGCTGATTGCAGAAGGTGCGGATGCGGCGGTAATGAACATCAGTCTGCCGCTGGAAAAAGCCATGGATGATTGTATTTTGGCTTTATATCAGAACGGCGAACGTATTAGGCCGGAAAATGGTTATCCGCTCCGTCTTGTCGCGCCAGGCTGGGAAGGTGTGGTTAACGTCAAATGGCTGCGTCGCATCCATGTGACTAATCGACCTGTGATGGCGCGTAATGAGACCTCAAAATACACAGAGTTATTGCCCGGGGGCAAGGCTCGACAATTCAGTTTCGAGATGGATGCCAAGTCGCTGATTACATCGCCGTCTTTAGGGCATAAACTAGATGAGCCGGGCGTGTATCAAATTTCTGGGCTGGCCTGGAGCGGCAAAGGAAAAATTAAAAAAGTGGAGGTTTCGGCTGACGGCGGTAATAGCTGGGCAGAAGCCGAATTGCAGACACCGATTCTGTCAAAATGTTTTACACGCTTTAGAGTTCCATGGAAATGGAATGGGCAAAGCGCTGTAATCAAAAGTCGGGCGATTGATGAGACCGGCTATGTCCAGCCTGAACGGGAGGAATTGCTTGCACAACGAGGTCAGCATGGATATTTTCATTACAATGCGATTGTTAGCTGGGAAGTTTCAGAAAAAGGCAGGGTGTCTCATGTTTACAGTTAGATTGATCAGTTTCTGTGGCGTGTTCATTTTTTCATGCAGTTTGTCTGCAGAAGTGCGTGTTCCAAAGTTGGGAAAGACGCCTAGCAAGGCCATGTTAAGAAACTGGAACCAGGATGTGTACCCAGATGGATGGGGGTTACCAAAGGGGCGGGGGGATGCGGTACAAGGAGAGAAAGTTTATCAACAATATTGTGAAAGTTGCCACGGTACCAAGGGAACTGGAGCCAGTGCAGATGAATTGGCAGGCGCACACCACGGATTAACAGATAATCCGCCAGATAAAACTATCGGCACTTACTGGCCGTATGCGACAACAATTTTCGATTTTACACGTCGCTCCATGCCATTAAATGCGCCAGGAATTTTATCTGATGACCAGGTCTATGCAGTAACAGCTTATTTACTATACTTAAATAAGATAATAGGCAGGAAGGATGTTATCAATGCGGAAACCTTACCAAAAGTAAATATGCCAAACCGCAATGGTTTTATCCGCCAGTGGCGAGCTGATTAAATTCCCCTGAATCCGTGAGCCACCTATTTTGTTTTCTTTTTTATAAGGTGGTTTCGGTATGCAATCGTTGGATATCTCAGATTTAGCTATTTTGTTGGTAGAACCTTCCAACATGCAGTTAAAAATAATAATCAAACATTTGCAGGAAGAGGGTGTAAACAGTATTGATGGTGTTTCCACAGCGGCTGAGGCGATGGAAGCCATTAAAGTTCGCAGTCCGGATTTGGTGATTAGCAGTTTGTATTTACCTGATATGAGTGCATTAGAGCTGGTCAATTCTTTAAAATCGGATGAAGCGACAAAGTTAGTGCCATTTATGCTAATTTCCAGCGAGACACGCTTTGAAGTATTGGATACATTCAAGCAAAGTGGGGTCGTGGCGATATTACCCAAACCTTTTGACCACGCCGATCTCAAACGCGCATTGCGCGCAACCTTGGAATATATTGACCCGCAATCAATCGAGTTTGAAAATTACGATATAGATATGGTCAGGGCGTTGGTGGTTGATGATAGTAGAATGGCGCGTAAACATATTATTCGGGTGTTGAATAATCTGGGCATCAAAAACATTACCCAAGCTGAAAATGGCAAACAGGCATTGCAATTGTTTACTGAGCATGAAGAAGCATTTGATCTTATTGTGACTGATTGTAATATGCCAGAAATGGATGGTGAAGAGCTGGTGCAAAAAATCAGAAGCGAATTGAATAATTCATTTATCCCGATTTTAATGGTCACCAGTGAACAGAACGAAGCCAGATTAACTAATATTCAACAAGCTGGAGTGTCTGCCATCTGCGATAAACCTTTTGAGCCACAGACTGTTAAGGAAATGTTGTTTCGGGTGATGGATGATGCCGAGGTGTAGGGGGTATGCCTTTCGCATGAGCTCAGGCTGTTTTGTCAGATTTATCAGAACCCCATTATCCGACAGCGCCCTAACGTAAAGGCGCGACGGTTCCATTGTTTTTAAAACGCCGGTAATCATCCAAAACCATTGCATGATCAAAGGCCAGTTTTTCTGGCAGGTTTTGGAATGTAAATAAAGCACAGTTTTTAGCATCATCTGCCGCGACCGGCAAGCCATGCGCCTGGGCAATGTAAACAGCCGTGACAGTATGATTGCGAGAATCCCGTGCAGGATTAGAGTACATTCCCAATAAGGCGGTAAGTTCCACATCCAGACTGATCTCTTCTTTTGCTTCCCTTATGGCGGCGTGTTCCAGAGTTTCGCCAACATCAACAAAGCCGCCGGGTATGGCCCAGCCGTAGGGTGGAAAAGCGCGTTCAATTAGCACAATGGGGCGCTCGGGGACGTCGAGTAATTCAATAATTGTGTCAGCGGCCAGAAGTGGAGTCACCGGTTTTGGCATGATTTAGTCCTGGGGAGAAAGTTTAATATCTGCAGGAGACAATATACTATTTTGCGGTGCCTGGCTATCGTCTGGTTCAGGGTAATCTTTTGTGAAATGTAACCCCCGGCTTTCCTTGCGTAGCTGCGCACATCGAATAATCAATTCTGCCACAATCACCAGGTTACGCAGTTCTAACAGATCACTGGTGACTCGATAGCTGCCATAATATTCTGCGATTTCTTCTTTAAGCAGTTGCAGCCGGTGCATGGCGCGTTTCAAGCGTTTATCGGAGCGTACAATGCCCACATAATCCCACATAAAACGACGTAGTTCATCCCAGTTATGAGCGATGACAACCTCTTCATCTGAATGACAGACTTTAGACTCGTCCCACTCTGGCAAGGGGGGTGGATCAGGAAATACGCCAATGTTCTGCATAATATGCTGATGAGCGCGTTCGGCAAAGACCAAACATTCCAGCAGTGAATTGCTGGCCATACGATTCGCTCCATGCAACCCGGTGCAAGCCACTTCGCCTATGGCGTATAAACCTGGAATATCAGTGCGCGCGTAGTCGTCTGTATACACGCCGCCGCACGTATAATGAGCGGCTGGCACGACCGGAATCGGCCGTTTAGTAATGTCGATATCGAGTGCTTTGCATTGTTTGTAGATTGTGGGGAAATGACGACGGATAAAGCGGCCGGATTTATGACTTATATCCAGGTAAACGCAATCAATACCATGCGTTTTCATTTCGCTGTCAATGGCGCGAGCTACAATGTCACGCGGCGCCAGTTCCAAGCGTGAATCATAGTTTTGCATAAAGGGTTTTCCGTTGGGAAGCAGCAAACGCCCACCTTCGCCGCGAATCGCCTCACTGATGAGAAATGAACGGGCATGTGGGTGATACAGGCAGGTGGGATGAAATTGCATAAATTCCATATTGGCGACCCTGCAGCCTGCACGCCAGGCGAGAGCAATGCCATCCCCTGTAGAAATGTGAGGGTTGGTTGAATAGAGGTAGACCTTGTTGGCTCCTCCGGTGGCCAGGACAATTGCTTTGGCAGCCATGGATTTTATTTTTCCGCTCAGATTTTCCAAAACGTAGGCTCCGCACGCGCGTTCTTCACTGTGACCCAGCTTGCTGGTTGTAATGAGGTCTATTACATTATGGTTTTCCAGCAGCTCAATATTTGGGTGTAGTTGTGCTTTTTCAATCAATGACAGGGATACGGCCTTACCTGTCGCATCTGCGGTATGAACTATTCGACGAAAAGAGTGTCCACCCTCACGGTGAAGATGAAGCTGTTTGTTGCCTTTGTCGTCAGTTTCTTCGGTAAATTTGACCCCCTGTTCACGCAGCCACTGGATACTTTGTTTGCCCATTGAGACCGTGAGACGAACGATATCCGGGTTACTTAATCCACCACCGGCGATCAATGTGTCTTCAATATGTGATGCAATAGAGTCTTGTTCGTGAAGAACGGCGGAAATGCCGCCTTGTGCATAAAAAGTACTGCCTTCAGTCAGGGCAAATTTAGACAATACAGCTACGCGTAGCGAACCAGCAAGTTTTAATGCCAGGCTCAAGCCAGCGCAACCGCTGCCAAAGATAAGGACATCGTAGTTAAGAGAAGGGCATGTATGTTGCGATGAGTTGGAAATTGGCACTGAACCTCGATTGCTATCTCAATATAACAAAACTGTATTAAAATATGATCTGAATCCGCTTTGATGTCACGGACTAAGGTAAGACTTTTACATAAAGAAATGAATTCTGCAACCGGACAGATCATTAATGCGTGGGCGGTGACAGGCTTTGCAAACGCGATTGAAGCCACGGATTCAGGGTAAGGCCTGCGACGATTTTTTTGAAAACACAGAACTTATAATGTTTAATTCTGTCAATTTAACTATAAAAATAAACAGTGAACGAACAATCAAGGAATAATGCTGACCAGGATAAAGAGCTTGTTCAACGAGTGCTTGATGGTGATAAATCAGCTTACGATGTATTGGTTTTAAAATATCAGCATAAGATTGTGCAACTTGTTAATCGCTTCGTTAAAGATCCAAGTGAAGCGCAGGATGTCGCACAGGAAGCATTTATCAAAGCTTACAGAGCACTGGATAAATTCAGAGGTGATAGCGCTTTTTACACCTGGTTGTATCGTATTGCTATCAATACAGCGAAAAATTATTTAATGTCGCGTTCTCGTCGATATTCAGATTATGAAGTAGATGTTCAGGAAGCAGAACAGGTGGAAAATGCCCCGCAACTGAAAGGGCTGGATACGCCGGTGACCGACCTGATGAATGAACAGATTATTGCTACTATTAAGCAGGCTATTGAAAAATTACCTGATGAAATGCGAACTGCCATCATGTTAAGAGAATTTGAAGGATTGAGCTATGAAGAAATTGCACAGACTATGGACTGCCCGGTTGGAACCGTTCGCTCACGTATCTTCAGGGCGCGTGAAGCGATTGAAGAAAAACTTCACCCATTGCTCGATTAAAGAGGTCTTCGATGCAAGATAATATGAATGAAAAAATATCACGATTTATTGATAATGATTTGAGTCTGGAGCAGATTCAGCAACTACAGTCAGAGATGAATGAAGATGATTTGCTCAAACAGAAAATGATGCGTTATCAAATGCTGAGTCAGGCGTTGAAATCATCTGAGGTTGTACAGTTAAAAGCTGACTTTTCCAGCCAGATTACACAACAGCTTGAGCAGGAACCCGTGTTTTTTAAACGCAGAAATAAACCTTATTTTAACTGGCAGACTACCTCTTTGGCGGTGGCGGCATCTTTAGCCATTGTCGCTGTGATGAGCCCTGCCATTATTAAACAGACTGCTCCCAACATGCAAGAAACCCCACTGGTTGCTCAACAACAAGTCACTTCCCAAGCATCATCATATTCTTTATCTCAACCATTGCCGCCTGCCGGGCGTCTGGTGAGAGTACAAAACCACCCAACTAATCAACGCTTTAATGATTATCTGCAAATCCACAGTAATAGCATGTACACCATTGGTCAGCGGAGTCATCGGCCAACGGCCAGAGTCGCAGGTTTTTCAGAAGGGAATTAAGAGTGATTAAACGTTCGTTTGTTTTATTTTTTCTATTCAATTCAACACTATTAAATGCCCAACAGCAAGGCGCTGTCGAATTATTGCAAAAAATGCAACATGCAATGGCTACGCTTAATTATCAAGGGACTGTTGCATTTATGGAAGATGGACAATTAGATACCATGCAGTATTTTCATGTTGCTCAACAAGGACATGAACAAGAACGATTGAAATCTTTAAACTCACCCATGCGTGAAGTGATTAGAGATGCTGGAAAAGTCAGTTGTACCTATAAAGAAAGCCAAAAGCGGGTGGTTAATCACCGGCCTGTCAGTCAGTCTTTTATTATTGATTTACCAAAAGACCTGGCCTCGTTAACAGCCAGTTATAAAGTAGAATTAATCGGAGAGGAATCTGTGGCTATGAAGCAGGCGCAGATTATTTCCATTCACCCCTTAGATGATTACCGTTATCGTCGTCAGGTGTGGCTGGATAAGCAACAGAACCTGCCGCTGAAAGTCGAAGTTTACCAAGCTGATGGCACAACACTGGAACAGGTGGTGTTTACAGATCTTAATATAAAAGATGAATTACCGTTAGCCAAACCAGATCATCATGAGGATTTAAAAGTTCAGCATATTCATCAGATTGAATCTGAATCTTTTGATAATGCCAGTTTTAGCCTGAACAACATACCGAGTGGATATGAAAAAATATTTTTTACCCGTCTTTCCATGCATCAATCTTCAAATCCTGTCGATCATTTATTGTTAAGCGATGGGTTTTCATCAATATCAGTGTATATCGATGCACGGGATGATGAAATGCAAACTGGCCTGCAAACAGTCGGCTCAGTTAATTCTTACAGTTTTATCGAAGGTGAAAAACAGATTACCGTGATGGGTAAAGTCCCTGCTGCGGCTGTAGAGTATATCGCTAAAGGCATTCAGCTCAATTAGGCAGTTTCCAGTTCATGCATTACACCTCCAATAACCATTGGTTCCTTATGAGCGTGGTTCGCTTAAATTCAAACATTTTTGTCTAAATTATTCATTAATTATGTTAAGAAACTTTGTTTATCTGTTTTATTTCAGTTTTTGTTTAAGCTCAGCTGTACAGGCACAGCTACCGGATTTTACCCGCATGGTGCAAGCCAATGGTAAAGCCGTGGTGAATATCAGTACCACCCAGAAACCCGCTGCGCTTAAGGGCAATATGGATGTACCCAAAATGCCACAGGATGTACCGCCCCAGCTGGAAGATTTTTTCCGTCGTTTTTTTAAAGATCCTGGTGGTGGCTATATGCCTCGGGAAAGTAAATCATTGGGGTCTGGGTTTATTATTTCGCAGGATGGCTATGTGATAACCAACCACCATGTCGTAAGAAATGCAGATGAAATTATTGTCAAACTCAAAGATCGCAGGGAGCTTGAAGCCAAGTTGATTGGGTCTGATGAAAGTACGGATATTGCGTTGCTAAAAGTCGATGCTAAAAACTTGCCCGTGGTACGAATTGGCTCGACCAAAGAGTTGCACGTGGGGGAATGGGTGCTGGCGATTGGATCACCGTTTGGTTTTGAACAATCAGTGACAGCAGGTATTGTTAGCGCCAAAGGGCGTAGTTTGCCGGGGGGAAATTACGTGCCTTTTATACAGACGGATGTAGCCATTAATCCAGGTAATTCCGGTGGCCCGTTGTTCAATATGGATGGCGAAGTGGTAGGTGTCAATTCGCAGATTTACAGCCGCTCAGGAGGCTACATGGGGTTGTCATTTGCCATTCCCATGGATGTAGCGATGAATGTCGTTGGGCAGATTAAATCCACAGGTAAGGTTGCACGCGGCTGGCTTGGTGTTCAAATTCAGGATGTGACTCGCGAATTGGCTGAATCGTTTGATATGGATCGGCCACATGGGGCGCTGGTGGCCAGAGTGGTTGAAGACAGCCCGGCAGATGACGCGGAGATCAAAATCGGTGACATCATCGTTGAATTTAATGGCCAGATTATTAATACTTCTGCTGAATTACCGCCAGTCGTCGGCATGACAGCGGTGGATGAAAAAGTAAAAGTTAAGATTATTCGCAATGGCCGTAAGAAAACCTTGCGTGTAAAAGTCGCCACATTGCCCGAATCTGAAATGCAGGCGTCAGGTAAAGCGCAAGATAAAATCAATAATCGTCTAAATATAGTGGTAACCGAGTTAAGTCAGGAACAACGTAAAAAAAGTGGCGTAGAGGAAGAGGGTGTTCTGGTACAACAGGTTCTGCAGGGGCCGGCCAGAGCAGCCGGAATCAGAAACGGTGATATTATTTTGCGGATTGGTAGCCACAAAATTGAAGATGTGGATGATTTTGATAGCATCATCAGTGATTTACCGCTAAACAAATCAATCGCTTTGTTGATTCAACGCCGGGGTAATCCGGTTTTCCTGGCGTTAAAATTGACTGAGGAGTAAAGTCTGATTCAACACTGAAATCACAAATTCAGGAAAAAAGCATACGTATTCCTGTTCTCGGAGGCTGGCCGAGAACAGGCTAAACATTATTTATCTACGGATATCATCTGTAGGTATTGCTGTTCATTTATAACTTCTACCCCTTTGTCGCGTGCCGCCTGGGTTTTGGTTTCGCCAACTTTTTCACCAATAATTAGATAATCGGTTTTGCCGGTGACTGAAGCGCCCACTTTGGCGCCAAAGGCTTTCGCCTGTTTTTTCATATCATCACGGCTACCGTGTTGCATGCTGCCGGTAAAAACAATTAGTTTTCCGGCAAAAGGGTGATCGCTTTCTTGGTCAGACTGAATAGCGCTGGCCTGGATGGAAAAACCCAGGGCAAAGAGTTGATCATACACGCGCTGTATTTTGCGCAAACCTTGGGTGACGACTTCGGCGGTTTTTTCGGCGAAACCTTCAACACTCACAATATCCTCTTCAGACAAACTGAAAATAGTTTCCAGTGGATAATGCGATAAAAGTTTTTCGCAATTCCCCAGCCCCATTCTAAACACGCCAAATGCAGCCAGAAATCGCCAGTCTTCAACTGCTTGTGTGCGGCTGCGGTGTAATTCATCCATAAGGTTTTGTGATTGTTTGGGGCCAAACCCCATACTTTCTAACTGCTCAGTACTTAAGGCATAAATCGCAGGCAGGCTTCTAACATTATGTTCGTAGAGTTTTTTAATCGTTGCCGGCCCAAAGCCATCATTGTTTTTCAATACTCTAAAAAAATGTTCAAGGCTGTGGGTGATCTGAGCAGGGCAGGATAAATTGTTTGTGCACATTAAATAATCATTGTCCCACACCAGTTCGCTGCCGCAGCTGGGGCAAGTATGTGCCAGTTGAGGAGATACCGGGGTCATAACTTCCTCAATCTTTGGAATCACTTCGCCAGAACGCGCCAGACGGATAATTGCACCGGGGCCTATACCTTTTTCCTGCACCATTCGGTAGTGGTGGGCGGTGGCTCGCGATAGTAAAGCGCCACTTAAACGTGTGGGCTCCAATTCTGCAACCGGGGTGATGCGGCCAGAACGGGAGGTTTGCGGCGTGACGCTTAACACTTTGACATCAGCGGTCTCCAGGTTTTCTTTATATGCGATTTGCCAGCGGTGGTGGTGGCGCGTAGCCCCCATGGCTTGCTTGATTTCTTCATCAGTGATTTCAAGAATGACGCCATCGACATCATAGTCAACTTTATGCCAAATACTTTGCACGATGTCGTCAAATTGCTGTTGCAAGGTTTGCCAGGAACCACGCCAGTCAGGAAGCAGGGCAAAAGGATAAAATACGGCAGCCTTATCCTGGATAGCTTGCAATGCATGTGATTCCAATTGCTTTTCCTTGATGACACTGGCTTGAAAGTTTCTGGCATTATCAAAATGCTCTGCCAGGTGCTTGTGGAAATAGGTTTTGTTGACAATAATTTCTCCAGCCCCCAAGCCTCTGTTGCCATGATTAGCTACGACCAGGCCACGTGCAAACACTCGGCTGATATTCGTGCCTTTACGCCCATCTCCCCGTGTGTATAAGGTATTGCCGTCATCATAAGCGGCATAGCCATCCAGTTTGGGGGTGACACGAAAAATTATGTCAGTAAAGTTTTTATTCCTTTGCAGGCAGGTTTTCTCAATGCGTTTTGCCCAGCGTTCAATTTCGCTAAAACGGTAGGCTTTGTCTGTAGACAGCATGATTTCAGGCAACGCTACTGTTTTGCCAGTAAAGCCCTGCTCGGGTTCAACTTTGTGCAGAAAAGCATGATCAGGGATGCGTTTTTGCAATTCAGCCAGAAAATGTAAATCGTAGAGAGAATCGCTAATGATCCCTACGCCTCCACGATACAACGCGTTAGCAATACTTAAAAATTCCACTAATTCATCGTCAGATAATTGTTGAGCTGGCGTCATTAACTCTGCAATGTGTTGAAGACGGGTTTCATCCAGGAAATTGAACTCGATGGCATGACGGCTAAGAATCTCCTGTTGTGGTCGGGATAACATGATAATGATTATTGGTAAAAAAGAGCGGCTATTTTAACAGCCTGAATAGCCTCAAAGTAGCTCGTATTCGATCTTTGATAATCTAAGTATTTTTTCGCTTGACCTGAAAAATTCTTGGAAAATGCTACTCTTAGAGCAATCATAAATAATTTACTTCAATTAAAAAAGCTTTGAATAACGGGCGCTATGTAAGCAATTTATTGAGCTTTTTGAATCATTCATCAGGTTGCATTGAACAATAGGTGAGTGGAATCTGGAAAATGAACTTTACTTTCCGAAAAGTGCACTATCACTATGAGCGCGATAATTAGCCAAGAGAACACCAACGTGGAAGAAGACATAACGACTGACATAAAGGTATTGGAAAGCCATCTGGGCGGAATGCTTGATCGCGTTCAGCAAAACAGTTTGACCTTACGGCGCTTTCAGGCGTTTGAAATGGACTTGCTACAGCTCAATTCACTTGCTGAGATGATTGAGCATATTCTTAATGATGCTAAGGCATTTTTTGACCTGGACATGATCAGTTTCTGTTTATTGGATGAAAAGAATGAAATTGCCCGTTATTTGGAAGAAGATGGTTATAAGTATCAAAATACCAAGGGGTTAATCTTATTGCAGCAGTCTGAACAGTTAAAAAACACCTTGGGGTTTTCGGGGCGGCCATTTCTGGGGCATTATAACCCAGATACCTGCGAGGTTTTTTTCCCCGGTGATGAAAAACCGGTGTCGGTTGCGATTATTCCACTGGCGCGTCGTGGTAAATACATGGGGTCTTTAAATCTGGGGAGTGCACAAACTGACCGTTTCGTGTTTGATATGGCGACTGATTTTGTCGAGCATATGGTTTCTGTGGTGAGTATTTGTTTGGAAAACAATCTGAATTTTGAGACCATGCGCCGCACCAGTCTGGTAGATACACTGACGGGGGTTAACAATCGGCGTTTTTTGGAACAGCGAATTGGTGAAGAGATTGATCGCAGCCAACGTAATACTCAACCTTTATCCTGTTTATTTCTGGACATTGATTTTTTTAAAAAAGTGAATGATGCCTATGGTCATCAGGCGGGTGATGAAGTCTTGGCCACAGTTGCCAGTACAATAAAAAAACAGCTGCGCAGCAATGATGTGCTGGCGCGCTATGGCGGAGAGGAATTTGTCGCGTTATTAACGAATATTGATAGTGAGATGTCATTGGAAATTGCAGAGCGTATTCGGGAGACCGTTAAAAATACTCGGGTTGAATTTAATGAAAGGGACATCGAAGTGACGATTTCTGTTGGGTCATCCACTTATCAACCAGACACGCAGGCTAAAAAGGGGAGTTCTGAAGTGGCCGAAAATTTAATTCAAAGTGCTGATGATGCCTTGTATCTAGCTAAAAATAATGGCAGAAACAGAGTGGAGCAGGGCGGTTTGGTTTAATACCAATAGCGTATTAAAAAGGTAAGGTTTATTTTTCAATCTTGTTGATTGAATTGTCTATGGGTTTAGCAAATTGAACCTGATTTCTCCCATTCTCTTTGGCTTTGTATAAAGCCACATCTGCTTCGTGGACTAATTCTAAGGGTTGCTTGGGTGCAGAGCCATAAGGGTGAAACGTGACACCAAAACTCAATGTCACTTTGATGCGTTGATCTTCAAAAATAAATTCACTGTCTTCTAGCGCTTTTCTAATTCGTTCAAACGTCGTGTGTGCCTCTGTCCACTCTTCATTAGTGATTATAATAAATTCTTCACCGCCATAACGACCAAAATTATCGTAGGGTCTTAACTGTTTGTGAATAGTGTTTGCCACTTGTTTAAGAATATAGTCACCGGCAAGATGGCCATAGGCATCATTCACTTTTTTAAAGAAATCTATATCACATAAAGCAACACAAAAACTATGCTGCTGTCGTTCGGTTCGAGCCAGTTCAATCGTTAGTTTTTCGAGAATGGCTTTGCGGTTGTAGATACGAGTGAGTTCGTCATGATTGGCTTGAAACTCCAGTTTTTCACGGGTTTCATTCAGTTCATGTTGCAGCGTGAGTATGCGCTGCCCAACTTGTAAGCGTGCTTGTAGCTCTGTACGGTTAAAGGGTTTTGTAATGTATTCGTTGGCACCCATTTCCAGACCGGTCACAATATCTGAAGTTTCACTGCGTGCCGTTAGGATAATGATGTAGGCTGGGTTGCTGTCTGGGTGGCTTCTGATTTTTTGACATAATCCCAGGCCACTTAGCTGGGGCATTTCCCAGTCAATCAATAATAATTTCGGCGGGTCTTTTTGTTGCATGACTTCCCAGGCTTCAAAACCATTATTGACAGCGATGGGGTCATATCCCCATAGTTTGGTTAATGATAACAGTAATGTCGATGAAGTAATGTCATCGTCTGCAATCAGTAATTTCACTTTCCCCTCGCGTTGCCAGATAGCTTGTGCACTAGATATTACACTGCTTTAGCCGCTTAATTCAACCAGCGTCATGTCATCAAGTTGTTCCATGCCGTTACAGAATGATAATACTTGATCCGTTAAGTACTCAATAGGCGCATTATGATTGATCATTTCGGTGATTGATTGGATCAAGCGGTCTTGCCCAAACTCTTCTTTGCGCTCATTAATGGCTTCCGTAATACCATCGGAAAAGGCATAAATACGCTGTTGATGCGTATAGTTAAGGCGCTGTGCCTGATTGAATTCCTGTTCAACAATACCTAGAGCCAACAAACTGGAAGAAATGGCATGATCAAAATTAGCCTGTTTAAATACCAAAATATCCGACATGCCGCAGTTCCACACTTTGATTGCGGTGCGCTGTGGATTGAGTTCAAAGAATATACTGCCCATAAATAAACTGGTGGGCAATTTAATGGTAAGTTGCCGATTAATTTCGGTGGCAATATCTTGCATGTCGAGGTTTTTTGCAGTCATGCTGTAAAAAATATCGTTCACAACTGGCCCGCCAATGGCCGCCATTAATCCATGACCGGTAAAATCACCCAGCATTATATGTTGGGTGCCATCCGGCTTAAGTGCAGAAAGTAAAATATCACCAGACGTTTTTTCTACCGGTTTATCCAGTAATCTGAGTCCGGTAGAGGTAAAGGGTTTGGAGGCCCGCATTTTAAGAATAATATCTTCGATGACACTGCGCTCATGGGTGAGCACCTCTTGCATACGGGTGAGTTCATGTTGTAGTTCAAGCATACGCTGACCGACTTGTAATCGCGCATGTAACTCTGCATTGGCAAACGGTTTGGCAATACAATCATTGGCGCCAGCTTGAAGCCCCGTGACGATATCGTCGGTTTCCTGGCGTGCCGTAAGAATGATAATAAATGGCGGATTATCCAGAATTTTATGACGTATAAGACGGCATAATTCTAGCCCGTTCATTGCTGGCATTTCCCAGTCTATCAACAGCAGGGAAGGTGCATCATCCTGCTGCAAAATATCCCAGGCTTTTTGGCCATCATCTACCGCAGTGATTTCATAGCCCCATTTCTTGGTAACAGCCAGCAACATGGTGCGTGTAGTTAAGTCATCTTCAGCGATGAGCAGTTTCATTGTAGTTTTTCCTTGATGCAGGTTTTTAATTGTTCAAATGCATCGTGTATTTTAGGCAAAATTTCAGGAATGGCTGAGTACTCATCTGCTTTACCTGCGGCTTCTATTTGTTGTGCTAATTGACTGAAAGCCAGCGCGCCAATATTGGCTGCTGAGCCTTTGAGTTTATGGCCTTGAGCGGTAGCTTCAGGCCATTGTTGTTGTTCTATGTGTTGCTGTAATTGTTTAATCTGAGCAGGCATATCATCAAGAAATGCCTCAACGACCGTAGCAATCAGTTCAGCATCATCCATCATGCGTTCACTCAGCGCCTCGTAATCAAAAACGATGGCCTCATCATGTGCTTCTGCTTCATCGCTCGATGTCTGAATCGTGGGTGAGGGTTCGGCCTCTTCTGTGAGGGGGGTGATGAGATGCGCGGCCAGCCATTTTTCCAGTTTTTGTCTAAGCGTAATGGGGTTGACGGGTTTGGAAATAAAATCATTCATGCCTACCGCCATACATTTTTCTCTATCCCCTTGCATGGCGTTGGCTGTCATGGCGACAATACTCACTTCATGATTGCTTACGCTGGAGGATAAATCACGGATTTTCTGGGTGGCAGCATAGCCATCCAATACAGGCATTTGGCAATCCATAAACACCAGGTCATAATCTATGGCAGTCAATTTTTCTAATGCGATTTGGCCGTTTTCTGCAATATCTGCATCAATATTGTATTTGGCCAGCATGCCGCAGGCGACGGCCTGATTAGTCAAGTTGTCGTCGACCACCAGTACTTTGGCGTCAAAATGCGGGGTTTGTTCGCGCACAGAATGACGGGTAATCAAATGTTCTGGCAAACTGTTGGCTTCCAGTCCTGCCAATTGTTGTAGCGCATTGTATAAATCAGATTGATGGAAGGGTTTGCTCAGATAGGCGGCAAATCCATGTGCCTGCACTTTTTCTGCATCTCCACGAAGCCCCTGCGAAGTAATTAATGCCAGTCGGGTAGATGAAACCTGTTTGTCATTGCGTATTGAGTCAGCAAGTTTTATCCCATCCATCCCCGGCATTTGCATGTCAATCAATGCAATACTGTAGGGCGCATTGTCCTGTGCTGCCTGGTGCAAGGCGTGTAAAGCTTCATGGCCGCTGGCCGTTAAAGTATGCGGGACTTTCCAGAACGCCAGAAAATCTTGCATTACCTCACGATTGGTTTGGTTATCATCAACGACGAGAACATGTTCGTGTTGTAAATCCGGGCAGGTGAAAGCGGGTTTTTTATCGGCAATGTTTTCCATTTTCAGGGTAAACCAGAACGTGGAACCGTGTCCGGGGGTGCTTTCTACACCAATATCTCCCTCCATTAATTCACATAATTGTTTGCTGATTGCCAAGCCTAAACCTGTCCCGCCATACTTGCGCGTGGTGGAATTATCTGCCTGGCTAAATTGTTTGAACAGGCGGCTTTGCTGTTCCGGGGTTAAGCCAATGCCCGTGTCTTTGACTTCAAAACGTAGAACCGAATGCTCTTCGGTGGTTTCCAGTATTCTGTAACGCAGTGAGACTTCACCTTGATGGGTAAATTTTAAGGCATTACTTAACAGGTTGTTGATGATCTGGCGTATGCGTCCGGGATCACCTAGATACCATTGAGGAATAGCAGGGTTGAGGGCGCAAATAAATTCAAGGCCTTTTTGTTCTGCCTTCATGGCCAGGGTATCGGCTAAATCTTCTATCAAGCTTCCAAGATTAAATTCAATCGGCTCAATTGTCATTTTACCTGCTTCAATTTTGGAAAAATCGAGAATGTCATTGATGATAATAAGGAGTGCTTCTGCACTGCGCTTGATGGTGAGTGCGCGTTCCTTTTGCGGTCTTGCAATTGGTTATCCAGTAGTAATTCCACCATGCCGATCACGCCATTCATCGGTGTGCGAATTTCATGACTCATATTGGCCAGAAACTCACTTTTCGCAATACTAGCGGCCTCAGCATTTTCTTTCGCCTCTTTAAGTGCGGTTTCCGCCTGTTTTTGTTGGCTAATGTCGCGGAAGCTCCATACTCTTCCAACAGCAGAGTCATTCAGTTTCATGGGCATGTATATTCTTTCAAACACACGTCCATCTTTTAATTCGACCAAGTCCTGGGAACTGACATTCGGATCATCGTATAGCGCTTTAACATCCTCTAAAAACCGTTCAGGATGCTGTAATTGCGGCAGTGCATATGAAAGCATGGCATTTTCGTCAGAACTATGCGCAATTTCATCAGGAATCTTCCACATGTCTGCAAAACGGTTGTTACATCGCAGTGCATTTCCAAATTCACTGACGACAAGGATGCCATTGTCTGTTGCCTCCAGTGTGGCCTCTGTTAAAGCTAATGCCTTTTGTGTCGCCAGGGTCTCTTGTTTACGTTCACTGATATCTAATAAAGTGCCAATCATACGTTTAGGGAAACCGTTTTCGTCACGTTCCACTAACTTGCCGGTGTCAATCACCCACACCCAATGTCCCTGTTTATGTTTAAGGCGTAGCTCACATTCATAATGATCTAGCTCACCATCAAAATGTTTTTCCATGAGTTGGCTGGAGTGCGTCAGGTCATCCGGATGGATCATGCTTGTCCACTTTTCCATACTCATGGGATGTAACTCATCCAATTCATAACCACTGATTTCAGCCCAGCGTTTATTGCATTCAATCGTGCCGCTCAGCATGTGCCAGTCCCATACCCCAACCGCAGTGGATTCCATAATCAATTCCAGACGATTACGGTGTTCCTGCAATGACAGCTCGGTTTGTTTACGTTCTGTCATATCGGTACGAATGGCAATATAGCTGCTGGGTTTGCCATTTGCATCCATCAACGGGACGATAGAGCTATGTACCCAATATAAGCGACCGTCTTTTGCTTTGTTGCAAATTTCTCCATGCCAGACATTGCCGCTGGTTATGGTGTGGTACATGTCTTTAAAAAAAGGAGTGTCATGAACACCGGAGTTCAACAAGCGATGGTTTTGGCCTATTAATTCATCACGGCTGTAGCCACTGATTTCGCAGAATTTTTCATTGATCAGGGTGATAGTCCCTTTTACATCAGTCATGCTGATGATCGAATGTTGGTCCATCGCAAATTTTATATCGCCAAGTTCCTTCATGGCCTGCTGAGCGATCAGATTACTTTCTTCCAGAGACTCCCATTGGCGTTTGCGGTTATCCAGCATATTGTTAAAGGTTTCTGCCAGTAGCCCAATTTCATTAGAGGCTTCAACATCTATGTGCTGATCAAGGTGGCCTTCGCTGGCTTTTTTAGCGGCCTCAGTCAAACGTGCCAGAGGTCGACTTATGCGGCGTGCCTGCATAAAGGAAAAATAGGCGGCGACCAGGCCACAGGTCAGCAGGGTATAGACTTGAAATTGCTGCAACCAATGAATTTCCTGCAAGGCTTCTTGCTGGTTAATTTCGCTAATCATTAACCACTCGACGCCAGGCAGTTTGACCGGGTGAGACATGCCAATGACTGTGTTACCGTAAGGATCCTGATAATCAATGATTTTCATTTGTTGAAAAACATTGTTAGCTGCCGTGTCTGTCACTTGCCATTCTTGAAAGGGCAGCGTGTTAACAGTTAGTGTTAAGACTTCCTGTTTGCCCCGTTTTAATATGGAACGGAGTTTGCCATCATTGCCGATTAAATAGTGTTTTTCTGAGGTGTCACCAAAATAATCGGCTTTTAGGGTTTTAAAAATTTTTTCTGGATTCAATTTAAAGACCAGAACACCGGCTTTTTTTCCCGATGAGTTCAATAATATATGTGTGATGAAGCCCCTAAGTTCTTGCTCAAGGTAAGGTGAGCGCTCAAAATCTGTAAATAGCGCCGAACCTTTAGCTAATGTTGTTTCAACAGTATGTCTTAACACACTGTCTTTTAAGCGTCCTTCAAACAGATTTTGCCCCAGGTCGTCACTGTGTGCAGAACTGAACAGAATATTGCCTTCAATATCAATTAATAATATATCTAAAACATAATCATACGTATTGCGGAACGAATGTAGGTTGTGTGGTAGTTTGTTGACTGTTTCCGTCCATAGTTGACTATGTGTAAATGGATGAAGCGGGGCTTCTGATTGCTTCCAGGTATGGCCGATTTTTTCCAGCAAGGTGACTGATTGTTTGTTTTCTGCCTGAGCCCGGATGTCCATAAACCGATATTCAAACCAGTTACGAATAAAGCGTTCACCGGCATACGCATCATGTTTTAACTGGTTGGCAGCAGCGATACGTAGACTGTGTTCGGCATGTTTATAAACGACAAAAGAAGTGAGGGTAAGCGGCACCAGGGATAACAATAAAAACCAGAATAATAAGGTGTGCCCAATTGAACGAAAAAATGAGCGTTTTGTAGAGTGTAGGTGTTCACGTGTACTAAGCATGTCGTTCGCTGGCCGCAAAGGTTCTCAGGGAAATGTTATTGTTGTTTTTCATTCGACTTGGAAGAAGGGGATTCTCTACTGGTTTACTAAAGAATAATCATATTTATTAATATAGTTGGGAAAGTAGTTATTTGCTTACAAATTTTAGAATATCTGTCTCTGATGAAGGCAAATTCTTCCCATTGGGTAAAAATGATAGCTATACGCCGGTGAATGTATGACTTCAATGCGTTCACAGGGTGAAGATATAGGTTTAGGCGGAAGACGGGCTATGGGGTTCGTGTTGACAGTTCGTAACCCGTCGATGTCTCATTGCCGCAGTAAGAATCATCCATCATCCGATTGTCTACTAGCACGGGGTTCACAGGTTATTGTTTTGGCATACACTACAACCGTGTGGTAAAAAAAATCTTAGTTATAGCCATGGGTTAAGCGGGTATTTTTAAACCCATGATGAATCAAGACTTGCGGCCATGCCGAAGCTAAGTCACGAATTCAGGTTATAGGTATCAGGAAGTTTTATGACGCTTAGACAGTATTGATTTGTCTGAATGAAACAGGGGTAAGGGTTTTCGATAGACAATAAAAAGCCCGCTAAACGCGGGCTCTCCAGTCTCTATTTATTATT
>SPJJ01035460.1_pt1 | contig 25555 bp, 20 predicted proteins | sample 3741741 | NCBI WGS metagenome assembly SPJJ01 (sample SAMN10925908, study PRJNA522277) | cold seep metagenome | isolation source: Elba SIP-enriched marine methane seep metagenome, extraction at timepoint T1 | place: Italy: coast of Elba, Mediterranean Sea | collected 2014-05 | reverse complement strand
GCCGGCCTCGATGTGGCCCGGCACGCCGCCGCCTCGGTGCAGGTGCTGCATGCCAACCACGCCCTGGAGCCGCGCTTTCGGGCTGTGGCCACGGATGAGGCGGATGTGGTCATCGCCGTCAGCGACAGCGCAGCGCGCTTTGGGCCGACAGGTGGCCCCACACCCCAGGTCGTATGGACGGGCATCGACGCGCGGCGGTTTTCTCCCGGCCCGCCCGCCCCTGTAGGCTCACCGCTGCGTGTGCTCTGTGTGGGCCGCATCGACGATGCGGCCAAGCGGCCCTTCGCAGCGCTGCAGGCCTGCCGCAGGCTGCCGGAGGGGGCCTGCAAGCTCACCTTCGTCGGCGATGGACCTGATGCGGACCGGCTGCAGGCCAGATTACCCCGTTGGGCCCAACTGCACAGAGCCTGGGTCGACCCGGGTGAGGTCTACCGTGGCGCCGACGTCCTCATCTCCGCCAGTCCCACGGAGGGTTATGGGCTCGCCATCGCAGAGGCGGCGGCCTGCGGGCTGGCGATCGTAGCCCGGCGGGCCCACGGGGTCACTGAGCTCATGATGAGCCGGCACCACGCCTTGCTCGTCGACGATGAGGCTGAGCTTGGCGGCGCGCTGCTTGAACTATCTAGGCAACCCAGCCTGCGCCATCGACTGGGCCGAGCCGCGAGGCGCTGGGCTGAATCGCACCTGAACATGCAAGACATGGTAGCCGGTTACGAGGCCGCCCACGCGCAGGCGATCGCGCTGCGCCGAGGACAGAGAACGTGAGCGAGTTCAAGCTGAGAGACTATCAACCGGGAGACGAATCCCAGGTCGTGCAGATGTTCAAGCGCACCTTCAAGGCGCCCTATGGGGAAGACCTGTGGCGTTGGAAGTATGCAGACGGCCCCTATGCGCGGCCGGAGCTATCTGTGATCGCAGAGAGCCCAAAGGGCGAAATCGTGGGTCATGGGGGCGTCTTTTGTCAGCCGTTGAACCTTATCGGTCGCAAGAAGACCTGCGGACAGGTCACGGACCTCATGATCGACCCCGCCCAGCAAAAGACCGGGGTGGGCACCGCCATCTACCAGCGGTGCGCCGAGAACATGGCCAAGGCTGGCTTTGCCGCGGCCCTGGCCTTCCCGAACGAACGCTCGGCAGTAGCGCTGCACTGGCTATCAACCCACGTCGCGATCATGGAAAAGTACGTGCTCACACGCGGCGGCGCATCGCAGGACAAGCTGCGTACCCTTGTCGATGCGCAGCCTGAGGACGAGCGCCTCGACCTTCAGTGGGTGCCCAACTTCTCTCTCGATGCCCGGGCGGATGAGCTGTTCGCCAGCGTAGCAAGTCAAGAGAGCCTGTCTATTCACAAAGACGCCGAATACCTCTCTTGGCGCTATGACGCTCACCCCGCTCGGGACTACCGGATGTGCGCGCTGCTCTATGGCGACATGCTGATGGGTCTCGCGGTCGTCTTTGAAGACAAGAGCACTCTGAGAGTGCTGGAGCTGCTCGTCCGCAACAAGCGGCCGCTGCTTGCGCAACGGCTCCTGCTTCACCTCGCGGAAGATGCGGGTCAGACGATCAGCGAGGTGCGCTTCACGGGGCGCGATCCATGGTTCCTCGACGGCGCGCTGGAGCCCTTTGAGCGTCGACCCGCCTTTTCGCACCACATGTTCGCCCGGGCCACCGACCCTGAGCAGGCGCATCTGTACGAGAACCCGCTCAACTGGACCTGCTGCCTCGGGGATTGCGACTCGGTATGAGGCTGTCATGGACTTGATCTGCACTTTGAGCACCAAGGACGATGACCCCGCCTTGGTCGAGCGCTGGCTGACCTACTATCGAAGTGAGGGCGTCACTGAAGCGCACGTCTTTTGGAATCGCGCCCCTGAGTACCCCGCCCTAGAGGCCGCTTTTAAGGCGATCCTGAGCGCCGGGGACATTAGGGTGGTGGATGCCTACGAAGGTGTGGTGCCAGAGACGACCCGAGTTGAGCGCTTTTCGGACTACAGCGCAAACGAACTTGCTGATCGCGCCGTGGTGCTCGTCGCGGACAGCGATGAGTTTGTGCGCGCCCCGCGCATGGCGGCCGAGCGCATGGTGCAGGGCGGCTTTGACTACGTCATGGGTACCTTCGTAGACCGCTTTGGCTTCGACGGACGCACCCCCGCTGTGCAGGCCGGCGCACTACTCACCGAGACCTTTCCCGTGGCGGCGCACTTCACCTATGAGGCCTTGGGTGCAGCCCGCACCAAGGTGCCACTGGCCCGACCCGGCGTGCGCTATGGACCGGGCTGTCACCGCGCCCTTGGCGAGGGCCTGCGCAGGCCGCAGTGGACGTTGCCCGTGGATCACTTCAAGTGGCGCGCCGGCATCATCGGCCGCATCCGGGGCCGCCTGGACCGCCAGTTTGGCGGTGACATCTACTTAAAAGAGTGCCGCCTCCTGCTCGATGAGTACGCCATGGGTGAGGAGCAGCTCAACCTCGCGGGCATCACGAGCTGGCTTGAACCGGGCCTGTACTGAGGACATGATGAGCAAGATAGATTGCGTAACCGTCTGTGTGGACTTTGATGACTACCTCGCGCTGACCTTAGGGCGCATGGTGCAGACCTTCGACCGGGTCGCCGTGGTCACCGTGCAGGCGGACACCGCCACCCAGCAGCTCGCCGAGCGTCACGGCGCCCAAGTGGTGCTCTCCGACCGCCAGCACCACCTGCAAGAGGCCTTCAACTTGCCGGCGCTCATCAATGACGGCGTCAACGCGCTGTCGCCGCCGGAGTGGATCTGCAAGATCGACACGGACATCTACCTGCCCGAGAACGCGCGGGCCCAGCTCGACGCGGCGCTCGACGATCCAGAGCTGCTGTGGGGCACGAGACGCCACTTCTGCGAGACGGCCAAAATCTTTCGGAACTTCGAAGAAACCTCGGACTACAATCTCCTTGAGCCCCCCTATGAGGACAACGACCCCGACGTGCTCGGCTTCTTTCAGCTCGCGCACGTGCGCAGCCAGCACCTCGACATGGTCCGCCGCGGAACCTTCTACGCCGAGGACCGCTACGAAGGCCCCAGTCGCACCAATGACCGCATCCTCAGCGGCGCGTACCCCGCAGCGCAGCGGCGTCGAACCCCCTTCGATGTGGTGCACCTTGGCCTCGACGCCATCGGCACAAATTGGAAGGGCCGCAAGGCGCCTCGCTTCTTCTAAAGGCAGTTCGAGGCCAACGGTGAACGTTCTTTCACAGCACAAAACAGCAACTACGGGGCGGGCTGTAGGGGGCACATTGGCCCTGCTCTCCCTGCTGCTCATGCCTAATATCGGTACGGCGCGGTGCAAGTCCGGGAACCTGACATTGCGTCCTGTGAGGGGACCGCAGCCCACCAACCTGCTCGTGCACCTCAATGGCTTTGCTCGTGATGTGCCGCTGGTGCGCACGATCGGCGCCCGTCATCCACGCCTTGAGTCCGAGGGGCACGTCATCCCCCTTGAGGTCGTGAAGACCTACGTGGGTGAGCAGAGGGTCGCTTTGGCGGTACTAAAACCGCAAGAAAACTTGCGACTCGGTGTGGACTACGTCTTTGCCGCAGAGGGCATCTCGGAGGGGGATCTTGTCACCTTCTATAAGGGCAGCCCAACACGAACCACGCTGCGAGCTGAAGCAGGTGCAGATCATGATCCGCCGGTGTGGCTCTCCCCACCCCGTGTGCTTGCCAGTTCCTACGAACCTAAGGGCTGTGGTCCAGCGTCATTCGCTCGGGTCTCGATCGAAGCCAAGGACGCCGGACCCCTGTTTGTGAAGGTCGAGCTCGAAAGATCATCCAGTCCCGACCGAGTGCGCTACCTCCTACCGGTCGCCCGCGGCGTCGTGAAGATCGGCCACGGCATGTGCGGAGGCGAATTCGACCTGGAGCCCAAAGAGAAAGCCCGCGTCCACCTCACCCTCGTTGATCTCGCGGGCCACGAGACACCGGCGCCCGGGGGTCCGTTGCATATCGTGGGGCCAGGACCGAAGCCGACACCAAAAAAGGCACCGTAGCCCGCGGGACTCGCGGTCGTCCTGGCCACCTGAGCCAGGGCAAGCGAACCGGCACACGGCCTCTACGCGCCTGGATTGAGTTGGCCGTTACCCATCATATCGTCGAGCGTTGGGCGAAGGACACGAGCAAGAGATTCTCGGGACTGTCCAGCAAGGTCGCCTAGGAAGCCCAGCAATCGGTCGACGTTCTGCGGGGTCCGGCGATGAACAATATCCAAGTCGAGCGTGCTCGTAGGCGCCCCATGCAGCACGTCGGCTGCGCCGCCGACCACAATGAATTCGACGCCTGCACGAGCAGCGGATCCAGCTTGGCAAGGAGTTCGGCCCACGGGCCGGGCCCATCCTTGTCATCCCTTTGACCCGCCACGGGCACAGCCTAGCCAAGGCGGGGCCTGTCGGACCTACGTTGTGCCAAGCGCATGGACCCCCCATCGACGTGCGGTTCGCCCCGGGCTGCGGCGACGTGGCGCTAACACTCTACTCAAACGAATACTTCTCTGGAGCCATGAGCGCGAGACGGAGAGGCATTGTGGAGAAATCAAGGGGATTGATGGCGTATCGGCAAGCCCGGTCCGAAGCCGTAGGCTGGCTTTCGCAAAGGCAGGAGAGCGAGATGCGAGTGATTGAAAGACGCACCACAGCATGGCACCGACGGGGCGGCCGATACGCTCTTGGTGCCGTTGTTCTGATGTCGCTGCTGGCCGAGCCGAGGACCGGATCTGCGATGTGTGGGTTCCGAGATCTCACTCTGCGCCCCGAGCACGGGCCACAGCCCACAAACCTGATCGTGTACCTGGAGGGCTACGGCGTTGACCTCGGGACGGTGCGTGCACTCTCCAAGCGTCATCCACGCCTGGAGTCCAGTGCCCACATCATTCCGCTTCGAGTGCAGCAAACCTACATCGGTCAGCAGCGCCTGGCCCTTGCGGTACTCCGACCGCAAGAGGAACTGCGCCGCAATGTTACCTACCTTTTCGCGGCGGACGGCGTTTCGGAAGAAGACCTCATGTCGTATGGTTGGTCTGGCCAGACGGCGATCACCTTCCGGGCGGACGCGCCCGCAGATAATGACCCTCCGGTCTGGATCTCGGCCCCGCAGGTCTTGACCGGGACATACAGACGCTTCGGATGTGGGCCCGCCTCATTCGTGCCCGTCGCGATCGAGGCCAAGGACGCCGGACCTCTCTTCGTGAAGGTCGAGCTGGAAAGAGCAGGTAAGTCCCGTAGGGTGAGTTACATCCTGCCCATAATCGACGGGGTCGTGAGCATCGGCCACGGCATGTGTTCGGGCGCATTTGACTTGGCGCCCGGGGAAAAGGCGCGGGCCCACCTCACCCTCATCGATCTCGCCGGCAACGAGACGCCGGCTCCCGGGGGCGCGGTGCACATCGTAGGACCTGGACCGAAGCCGATCCATGACCCATCGCCATGATCTGGGGACTCGCTCTGATGCTGTGCAGCACAGCCTCAGCACCACCTCCCGTCGTGTGCCCACAGACCGGCTGTAGATATGCGACGGAACCTAGGTCGAAGGCGGCTCGGCGTCACAGCTACGGACCTCAGGCCGGGTTCGTGCGAAGCTGGGCGCATACTATCCTTCGGGGCCAGGTTGTCGATGCGGCAACCGGCTACCCAGTGCCGGGAGCGCACGTCTTGGCAACTGGGCCGAGTGTGCCTCCTATAGACTATCTTGCTCGACCCCAACCCAACGAGACCTACACTGACGTTCATGGGCGCTTCATCTTCCCTGAGTTTGGCCGCGGTGACTATGCTATCAGCGTATGGGCGCACCGTTTCGCGCCATACTTCCGCGCAACTGCAACCGTCGACGGCCCCCTCGAGATTGAGCTTCAATCCGGCCAGTATTGGACAGTTCGCATCGTGGGCGCTGACTTGGCGCGGCGGGCCAGCCTAATTCGCCTCTCGAGGATCGACTCAAACCAAAACCTTGGGGAAGTCCGAGCCCTCGCAAACGGTGGCTACCTCACCCCGGCCCTTCTGCCCGGCCGTTACCGCCTCTCCGCGTCGGGAGGCCACCGATTTCCCGGCAGTCACCGGTTTCTGTCGATATTGACGCTCGGGCCAGGCTACGAACCCGTCGTCACGCTACCGAGTGGTCAATCTAGATTGCGAGTCATGACAACCACGACGGGCACAGACGCCCCCCGGAGTCGCACCACAGTAGAGCTCACTGCGCCCGATCGGGACCATCCAGGACTACAGACTATCTGCTCTGTGGGCCCAGCACCGTGTGTCTTCGAGCATCTCGAATGCGGACGCTACTCCGTCGCGCTCGTAGTGGCTGATCCGGTCTTTGGGGCCACAACAATCGCGCGCGCCGAGGTCGTGGTCCCTAGCCAGGGCACCGTCTCCCTCACCCTAGCTCCGCACGCGGTGCGCAACGAAAAGGCGGATCCTTGAGACCCCTTCCAACCGAAAGATCACTTGAGCAGATCGGCTAAAAAGTCCCGGCGGAAGACGTAGCCCCGGCGCTCGAGGCGGGCGCGCAGGCCGGGCTCTTGCAGCATCACGGCGCGGCGATACAGCTCGGGCAGCTCGTCAGCGCGGCCCTCTTTCACGGTCTTTCGGGCCAGCCCGTACAGGTCATCGCCAAAGCTGGACTCATCATAGGTGTCGATGCGATCCGCGTTGAAGCCTGTGAAGCGCCCCACAAATCGCTCAAGGCCACAGTGCGGGTAGTGCAAGATGACGGGCCCACCCTCGTCCTCGATCTTCACGTTATCGGTGAAGCGCATCGGCAAGAAGTGGTGCACCGAGTAAGGCACAAAGGCCTCATCGACATCGGCGAGGCGCAGCGCTGACTTGCCCGTAATGTAGGCGTTGAAGAGTTTGAAGCGCCCCGAGGCCCCCTTCCAGGCCGTGTACAGGTGCTCAAACTCACGGTAGCGCAGATAGTAGGGGCTCTTTTTGAACAGCGTCAGCTCGCGGAAGGGATCGCTGACCTCCTCCGCCTCAGGCACCACCTCAAAGTTCGGGAAGATGACCTCGTCGATCTTTGAGGGCTGAGCCGCGAGATAGCCGAGCAGAGGTTGGTCACAATCATAGGGCGCGACGACCTCGTCGGAGTCGAGGTGCAACAGCCATTGCATGCCCTCTTCGAGCGCGGCGGCCATCACGACGCCCACCGCGAGCATCTGACGCGCGACCACAACCTGGGCCGACTGCTCTAGCAGAGCCTCAACTCCGGGCAAGGCGCGGGCCTTGGCCTTGAAGTCATCATCGTTGAGGAACAATCGCACACGATCTTGTGCAGATGCGGCGCTGATGAGCCTGCGGGCGGTCTCTAGATCCTCTGAGGGGGCATCCAGAACCAGGTAGATGCGCAGGACGTCTTGCAAAAGGTGCACCTTGAGCCAGCTGAGGAAGCTGTCGTCAAGGCCACGGACAATGCTGACGATCGCGACTTTGCATGGGGTGCGGGTCATCGGATCGTCTTTAGAACACAGCGAGGGCGATCCGTCATTGGCGGACCGCCCTCGGCGCGCGAGTGTCTACTCCCAGGGCCACTTGGAGGTGGTGGCTGCCGTAGCCCTCGCCACCGCCGCGCGTCCGGCCTGCATCATCTGCATCTCCTGCGCGGACATCTTCACGGGCTCGTCGAGCTCCTCGTCGTTCACGTAGGCGTTGAAGTCATCAACGCTGTTCGCGGTCTGGAGCTTTTGGAACATGAACTCAGCTGAGCTGCGATCGAGGCCCTGGTTGCTCACCAACCACTCGACCACGGTGTCCCCGGAGCCCTGCTCCTTCACGTACTCAAACAGGCTCTTCACTACAACTTTCGGAATCTTGGGCGTCATATTGGCGGCCCTCCTTTGTGGCTGCAATGTACGCAGCCAACGTGACTTGCGCTAGCGCCACACGCTTACTGCGCAACGTAATAGAAGCAGAAAGCCTGGGGTGGGGGACTATCGCACCCCTTTGGGACCCCTGGATTCATGAGCTCTGCGGAGGCAAGAACACGGGCACTTCGAGCGACTCCTCCGGGGGCGCGGATTCATCTTGATCATGCACGCCGTAGGTGGTGGCTCGCGCCAGCCGCTGAGGACGATCCCACTTGCGTAGGCCGTGGTTGCGCTGCCAATCCCGCCCCAGATCCTTGAAGAAACGTGGTGTTTCGGGGTCGATCTTCCACGCATCTGGCAACTCAAGTTGCGCGCGATGCCACCGCCGAAGCACCTGCACCTCCGCGTCGCGGTTTGGGTCGAGGTCCTCGGTGATCTCCGCAAAACGCGCGGCCTCAAACAGGCCCGGACTGAGACTGGGGATGTTGCGCTGCCCGGCCAGCGTCGCGAAGGCGTAGCCGCCCGCATTCAAGCGGTCGATCTTGTCTCGAAGACAGAGCCGTGCCCCTGTTTCAAGCTCAGGGTGGCACCACCAGTCGTCTTCGAGGAACAGAACCACCCGCCCGCGAATGCGCCCTGCGAGGTCCCGGATCGCGGCTGCCGGCCCCCCTGCGGGGCGGCGCGATGAGATCGAGACCGGGAGGCGGACGGACGTGCGCCCGCACAGCGCCAGGGTGCGCTCGAGCTCAGCCTCAGCCTCGGGCAGACTCGGCACGTAGTCGATGTTGACGACCCACTCCGCCTCAAGCTCGAGCAGGTCCGAGTTTGCAAATAGAGTGTCGAGGGTGTCCGCGAGGATCTCGGGGCGGTTGATCCCCGTGGTCACCACGGAGAGCTCGGGATCGGAGGCGGTGTGCATTTTGGCTTGCATGATCGATGGCGCGGCCGCTGCCAAGGATAACCGAGTCCGGTAATTGACGTCGACAACCAACCCCATCGATGGTGGGCAGATGTCGATCCCTTCCTGCGCACTTCGCGGACTGCCGAACTCCCGCAACTGGGGGGACCGCATCGCAGGTTGGATTTTCGAGCGGCTCAATGGGACCTCCGCGCAGTGGATGGAGGTGCTCGACCCCCAGGCCCAGACGAAGGCCCACTACCTTACGGTGGGCAGCATCCTGAGGTTCGCAAACTCCGCCTCCGTAGTCTGGGGCAGCGGCTTCATTAGCGCGGACGACACAGTGGGCGCGACGCAATGGAAGGGATCCATCAGTCACCCCGTGAGCCCACAAATTACCGCCGTGCGCGGGCCGCGCTCCAGGGACCGCCTCAGGGCGCTCGGCCTCGAATGCCCCGAAGTCTACGGCGACCCCGTGCTGCTCATGCCCCGCCTGTACGCCCCCGAACGCCAGGTACAGCACGCCCTGGGCGTCATCTGCCACTACGCCGACGCGGATGATCCGCGACTGCACCGACTGCGCGCGGATGACCGGGTGCACTTCATCAACATCATGCAATTTGACTTGCTCAAGACGGTCCGCGAGGTCCTCAGCTGCGAGCGCATCGTTGCAACCTCCCTGCACGGCCTGGTGCTCGCCGATGCCTACGGCATCCCCGCGCGCTGGATGAAGATGGTCTACCAACCCGGCGCGCCCTACGCCTGGGAGCGCGAGCACTGGGCGACCTTCAAGTTTCAGGACCACCTCGCAGCGGTCGGACGCGAAACCTTGGCCGTGCTTGAGGCCCACAGTGATGTGCACCCCGACGACCTGCTGCAGGCGGCCCTCGAAGCAGACGCGGTGCCCGCGTCCTTCGATGATCAGCCTCTGCTCGACGCCTGCCCGTTCCAGCATAGGGGCGAGGATCGCGCGAGGGCCTCCGCATGACACGCTCAGTAGTGATCGTCGGCTGCGGGAACATGGGCACTCGCCATGCGCTCGCTCTGGCGCAGGGCTCGGAGCCGGTGCGTCTGGGGCTCGTCAGCCGGGGCGATAGCAAGGAGCTGCTCGCCTACCGCCTGGGCAACTGCGGCTATGACACGGTTCAGCTCTTCGATGATCTTGAAGCTGCGCTTGAGGCCATGCAGCCCGAGTTGGTGGTGGTGGCCACACCCGTTGGCCCTCGACCGGCCCTGGTGAGCGCCGCGCTCGACGCAGGTTCACACGTGCTCGCCGAAAAGCCTCTGGCGCTGGATGGCGCCGAGGCCCAAGCGCTGGCGCTTAAGGCCCGGGCCACCAAGAAGCTGCTCGCGGTCGCACACCTGGCGCGCTTTCATCCCGCAGGGCAAGTCTTCCTGCAGGCGGCAGAGTCCCTAGGCACGCCCAAGCGCCTGAACTTCACGGTGCGCGCCAGCACTTCGGGCCTTGCCTGGAAACGGCAACTCAACCTGCTCAACGATGCCCCGGCCGCCGTGGATACGGGCGCGCACTATGTCGACCTCGTGCTGCGCCTCATGGGTGAGACACCATCTACGGTGCGGCTGAGCGGACAGAGTCTGCCCGAGGCAAAAGGTCACCACAGCCATGGTCGCCTTGAACTCGACTTCGGCGACGGCGGTGAGGCCATGATCGACGTCGCCTGGGGCCCGGCAGCCGCCAAGGCGGTAAGCCTGCTCGCCGAGATCACCGGCCCCGAAGGCAGCCTTGCGTTGCGCGTAGATGAAACAGGCGCGCATTGGCGGGGGTCGGGGGGCGGTGAGGCGCTGGCAGCCGAGGCCGGCGCGGTCGGCGAGCAGGGTGTGGTGCACGCGCTTCACAGCTGGGTGTGGGCCGCCGTTGAGGATGCCACCGCCGCCCATGCCGACGCCGAGCTCGACCGCGCGGTGCGCGTCTGTGAAGTCCTGCACAGCGCACACGAGGCCCCCGCACAGATCCAGTGGGCCCAAAGCGCGCACGAGGCTGAGCAGGACCTGCACCTCAGCGCCGAGCAGGTGCAGAGCTTTGAACGAGATGGCCTGCTGGTACTGCCCGGAGTGCTCGATACGCCCTGCATCGAGCGCTTGGTGGCCGCCGGGGACCGACTTTTGTCCACGAACTTGCAGTTCAACCGTCAGGTCTATGCCGGCGGCCGCTACGACGGCTTTCGGCACGTCATTGCCTTGGATGACGCCTTCTTGGCGATGATTGCCTACCCAAAGATCCTCGCCGCGGCGGTGCAGCTTCTCGGAAGCAACCTGCACCTCATCACCAGCCACCTTTTGTATCGGCAGCCCGACCCTGCGGATACCAGCCCCGAGCTGCGCGCGCCGGACTGGCACCGCGACATCAGCGGAACGGTACGCGATCTCGGCCACGACAACATGCCTCGATTGGGGCTCAAGTGCGCCTACGTGCTGTCCGATGCGAGCATGCCAGGTTCGGGCATGACCCGCTTCGTACCCGGCAGCCACCGCTGGTCCTCGGCGCCCCAACTGTCAGGTCAGGTTGACCCGCCCGGCGCCTTTGAGCCGCGCCTAAAGCCGGGCGATGCCGTGCTGTTCGAAAACCGCACCTACCACGCAGGTGGGCCAGTGCTATGCGGGCACAAGCGCAAGTTGCTCTTCATGGGCTATGGCTACCGCTGGCTGCGCCCGCTCGACTACAGCGCGGTGGCCCCAAAGCTGCTTCAGCGCCTCGATCCACTGGGCCAGCAGCTGCTCGGCGGCAGCTGGAACGATCCCGAAACCGGGCGCTTCTTACCGGGAGGCAGCGCCGCCGCCCTAGCCCGCTGGGCACAGGACCGTGGGCTAAGCACGCCACAAGAGAGGTGCCCATGATCAACGGCGCGCGCGCAAGATTAATTGCGCACTACCTTCCGCAGTTTCACCCCATCCCCGAAAACGACCGCTTCTGGGAGCCCGGCTTCACTGAGTGGACCAACGTACGTCGTTCACAACCGCTCTTTGAAGGGCACCAGCAGCCGCGAGAACCCGGCGAGCTGGGCTATTACGACCTGCGGGCACCCCAGATCCGTCAGGCTCAAGCCAATCTGGCCGAGGCCCACGGCATTGAGGCCTTTTGTTATTGGCACTATTGGTTCGCGGGCCGGCAGCTGCTCGAACAGCCGATGGAAGCTGTCTTGCGCTCCGGAGAGCCGGACTTCCCCTTCTGTATCGGCTGGGCGAACGAGTCGTGGACCGACGTCTGGCGCGGGAACCCAGATCGCATCTTCGTCGAACAGACCTACCCTGGGCCTGAGGACGATGATGCGCACTTCGACTATCTGCTGCCCTTCCTGCGTGACCCTCGCTATCTGCGTGTGCAAGGCCGCCCGCTGTTGCTCGTCTACCGGCCCGATTCACTGCCTGATCCCAACGCCACCTTCGATCGCTGGCGGCAGCGCGCCCTTGAGGCCGGCCTCGAAGGCCTCTTCATCGTCGGCTACAAGCCGCGCCACCGGCGGGCGCGCTTTTACGACATGGACGCCGCCGTATGGTCCAACCCCCACGTCGTCTCAGGCACGCCCATCTGCACCGGACCCGAGGGCCCTAAGCGCGTCTTTGACTTTTCACAGGTCTCGCAGGAGCTGTCTGGCCCCGCTGACCTCGATCCTGAGGACATCCCGAGCATCGTCACCGGCTGGGATAATTCACCGCGCTGGGGCAAGCGGGCCACGATCCTCACCGGGTGCACGCCCGAGGCCTTCGCAGAACATGTGAAGGACGTCTTGCAACGTGTGGCGAATCGGCCGCCTGAGGATCGGCTCGTCTTTGTGAAGTCCTGGAATGAGTGGGCGGAGGGTAACTATCTGGAGCCCGACGGCAGCCACGGTCGGGGCCTGCTTGAGGCCCTGCGGCGCGAGGTTCTGCCATGAACCGCACCCCCTTCTTGGTGCTCGGTGCGCCACGCACGGGCACCAGCTTGATGATCGAGACGCTGGATGCCCACCCCCAGATCCGATGCTACGGCGGCGTATTCAACCGAGGCTCACGAGGCGCCTTGGACCCCGATGCCGAGGACGTGGCGCATTGGATCGAGCAGCTCTTCAGCTCCAAGGCGCGCCTCGATCAGCCCCAAACCCAGCGACCCGAAGCGCCCGAAGGCCCGCAGGCCGTGGGCTTCAAGGTACACTATGAGCAGTGGATGGGCCGCCGCGCCCGTGAGGTGCTGCTTAAGTTGCCAGACCTAAGGATTGTGCACGTAGTGCGCGACGATGTGCTGCGCACCCTCATATCCGCCAAGGTGGCCGCAGCAAGAGCGAGCTATCAAAGCCGACAAGCGCCTGCAGGCCCACCTGCACCGGTGCACATCGATCGTGAAGAGCTTGAGCTCGCAGAGCACAACTATGCCGCGTCACGCAGACGCTTCGAGCAGGACTTTGAGGCCCACCCACGGCTTGAGGTCGAGTACCAGGCCTGGCGACAGGACCGCGTTGAGCTGCTCCGGCGAGTGCAGAGCTTTATCGGGGTCCCGATCCGCGATGACCTCAGCACCGACCTCGTGAAAACCGGCACCGCCAGCCTTGAAGAAGCTCTGAGCAACTTTGAAGCCCTGCGCAATGACGTGCGCGGCACCGAACTCGCGCGCTACTTCGAAGCTCACTAGCTCATAGCGCAAGTTGTTTTGCGAAAAGCCGGTGATAGTGCCCGCGCTTTACCAGCAACTCTGAGTGGCTGCCTTGCTCAACAATTTGGCCACGGTCCAGCACCACGATGCGATCCGCATTCATGACCGTATTGAGCCGGTGCGCGATGACGATGGTGGTGCCCTTTCGGGCCTTGAGGTTCTTGACCACCTTCGCCTCGGAGATGGCATCGAGCGCAGAGGTGGCCTCATCCATGATCAAGATGGCGGGGTTCTTATACAGGGCACGAGCGATGTTGATGCGCTGCCGCTGCCCTCCGGACAGCCCCTCCCCGCTCTCGCCCAGCTCGGTGGAGTAGCCCTTGGACATGCGAGCGATGAACTCGTGGGCATCGGCGGAGACCGCGGCCTCCATGACCCGCTTGAACGAGGGGTGCGGGTCTCCCAACGCGATGTTCTCGATGATCGACCCCGAAAAGATGCTGTTATCCTGCACAATCATCGCGACCTGGCTGCGCACATGCTCCAGCGGCAGGCGCTCGTGGTTGATGCCATCAAAAAGGATCTCGCCCTCGCTGGGCGTGTAGAGCAGGTCGAACATGTAGCCCAGCGTCGACTTGCCGGACCCGCTGCGCCCCACGAAGGCCACAGTCTCCCCGGGCTCGATGCGCAGGTTGACGCTGTCGAGGATGACCGGGGACAGCTCGCTGCCGTACTGAAAGGTAACGTTCCTCGCCTCGAGAAGCCCCTCGAATCTCTCTGGCAAGTTTGCTTGCTCAGCGCCGGGCGGCTCTCCGGCGGCCGTAATGATGTCGTCGACCCGGCCTAAAGATACGCCCAGCTCGTTGAAGTCATGCCAGCTGGTCATCAGACTCATCGCCGAGGTGACAACCACCTGGCCCATGAGTGATACGGCAAGCACGTGACCCGCGGACAACTCACCTTGCGCGAATAGGTAGATGGCGGCCAAGAGCAGGACCACCCGAATGCCTTGATCGAAGAAGCCGGAGACACTTCGCGAAAAGGCCTCGACGTTGCCCAGGTTGCGACGCACCGACAAAGTGCGATTCAGGTCCACGTTCCAGCGCCAGCGGGCCGCGACCTGCGCGCCCATTGATCCAAGCGTAGCCAGACCATCGAACTGCTCCCAGGTGCGGGTCTGCCACTCCGACTCCGCCTTGTGCACACCCCGCACCTTCTCGGTGAGTCGCGGCGCCAGATAGCGAACGAAGGCGGCGGGGGCGAGCAAGCAGGTCATCAGCACGCCGAGCAAAGTGGGGCTGTACAGACCGATCACCACGAGGTTGATCACCCCACCGAGCACGACGGTGAGGATCTGCATCGACTGGTCGAGCACGATGCTACGCACACGGCGCAGCTCATTCATGCGGGTGGTGATGTCACCGACCGTGCGCACCGAGAAGAAGCTCAACGGTAGCTCCAGCAGACGCCGGACAAAGAGCACCGAGGCCAATACATCGAGCCGGGTCGTCACGTGCACCATCAGATAGCGGCTGATCCAGCTCACGCCGGACTGGAACACCCGAATCACGAGCAGCGCGATCGCAAGCAGCGCGACCAGACCCGAGTCGCCGCTGGGCAGCACTGAGTCGACGAAGTACTGCAAGAGAATCGGCAGCGCGAGGCCGAAGAAGAACATCAGCACCGAGGCGAGCAAGATCTCCAGCAGCGGCAGCCACGACCCCTTCAGCAGCCGCAGGTACTTTAGGAAAGCTGACTTGCTCTTTGGGTACTCCGCCAGCGCCTCAGTGGGCCTCAGGAGTAAGGCGCTCTTCGACCAGCTCGCCTTGAACTCCTCGGTGCTGCGCGTGACGAGGCCTTCGGCCGGGTCCGCAAATACGAAGCGCTCTTCACCCGCTTCGTAGACAACCACGTAGTGGTAGTCCATCAGCGCGATGAAGGGCACGCGCAGCTTGCGCAGCCCTTTGACGCCGGACATCACCCCGATCGCTTCTAGGCCCACCGCCTCTGCGCCGGACTTCATCGCCAGCATCGAGGCACCATCACGCGTGACGTGGATCAGGGATCGAAAGGTCGGAATGTCGATGTGCTTGCCGTAGAACTTGGCCACCATCGACATGCAGGCGGCGCCGCAGTCCATCTCGTCGTGCTGCCGGACGACGGGGCGCCGCTTTTTGTGCAGTCGCGCCAGCTCCTTGGGTTCGACCTTGAAATCGGCGACTGAGAGCCCATCGTCCTCCTGCTCAATGCCGACCTGCAACCTTGGTTGCTCAGGCTCAGGGTCGGCCACCTCGGCCTCCAGGCTCGCCTGCTTGACCGCGATGGGGTCGGCGATGGCCCGGAAGTCCTCTAGCTCATGGTGGCGCACTTCCTTGCGCCAGACCGCCTGGCTCAGGTACCAAAACTCCGCATCCGGCGAGGCCTTTACGCGCTCGAGCGCGTCACTGAGGAAGAAGAACTCCCCGCGCTGAAAGGGCCCCAGCGGTACCTTCTTGCCGCCCACCTCGAGCTGAGCCCTCAGGTCCCCTCGGATGGGGATCGCGAAGCCGGGGTGCTGCCGATAGGCCTCCTTCAGACGCTGCCATGAGGCTTTTTTGAGGCCACCGATGAGTCGAACCGCGGCGGCCGACGGCACACCAAACAGGCGCAGGTCGTTATCGAGGCGGCGCAGGCCGTGGTCCTCGTGGGTGCGCCGAAGGTAGTTGAGCAGGCCCTCGGTGCCCTCGATTGCGCTCTTCAGGTCAGAGGCAGGCAGCCTGAGTAGGACGGTGGGGCGCTCACAGAACCAGTGATAGCGCCACGTGCTCGCGCCCCCCAAGAAGGTCTCGACCTCCAGCAGGCGCCCCTCGGCGCTGCGCGCGATAGGGTCGGTCTCGGTGGTGCTCGCGTAGACCTCGACCTCTCCATCCACCACGAAGAAGGCCGCTTCGGCGCGCTCGGGGCGGGGCACGGCGCCGCCCGCCGGCACCTCGACGACCTCCATCACCCCCGCCAGAGCGAAGGCCTCGATCTCGGACAAGTGCGCGAGCAAGGAGCGGTCGCGGATCCGAGCGAAGGCGGTCAGTCCGTCCACGCGCTCTCCGTTGTCTTCGCCAGCTCGGGACGCGTCGCCTCGGCGGTGGCCTCCAATACGCTCAAGTGGAGGATCGAGCGCCGCAGCCTCAACCAGGCGTCGATGTAGGCGATATGCGCGTCAACCTGGTTTGCAATCGCGATGGCCTGGTTCAAGGAGCTCACCTCGCCGATCGCACGCTGAACCTCCAAGATTTTGCCCAACTTCTCCGAGTGCTGGACCCCGCCGTCCAGAGCCTGCAAGAGGGCCTGCTCCGCCTCGATCTCGGCCAAGAGCTGACGAAGGCCAGCCCGGGCTTCAAGCTGCTGCTGCTCGACCGCTCGAGCCGCCGCCGAACGGCGAGCCTGAGCCGCACGCAGCTGGGCATCACCGCGCTCGCCGGCCACATTCCACTCGAACTGTAGCCCGGCCTCTACCAGCGCGACCTCCTCGTCCAGCCCGATGGCGCGGCTCACCCGCCCCAGGAGAAAGGGCGCGAGGCTTGGCCGCTGGGCCGTGATGAGCGCACCCGCCGATATCGAGGCCGCGGTGGCGGCGGCCTGGCGGGCCCCGGATGCCGGCAGGCCCCCCGCAATCTCCTCAATGGCCTGAGGCGTGCGCCGGGCCTTGACGGCTCGGCTCAGCACTCGTGCCAACGGCTCTCGGCAGTTTGGTGTGCGCTTGGCCAACTTCGCGAACGTGGCCGCGGTGTCCGGCCCCCATGCGCTCACGCGCTGCATGATGCTTCGGGCCTGGGCCCGCAGGCCGGCGAGGCTGCTGCGTACGGAGTCCGCGAGGAACTCATAGTTGAGCGCATCGGCAGGCGAGATCACCTTGGTCTCCACCTGCAATCGGGCCTGCTTCAGCGCCTTCGCGGTCGCAGCTTCGATCCGCTCGACCTCCGCGAGTTTGCAGCGGTTGCCGTACAGCTCCACAACCTGACCCATGAGCAGCAACTCGGCCTGCATCAGGCGGTCTTTGGCGGCGAGGCGCTGCGCCACGGCAGAGATCGCCTCGGCGCGCGCCGCCTGATTCTCCGCGGAGTCCGAGCCCCCCGAGATGACGTCATAGGTCACGCTCAGATCGACGTTGAAGGGCACATCATTGACCTGGGCCCCGGCGACTTCTGAGTTATCGAAGTAGCCGGCTGCGCCCTCCAGCTGCACCGCCCAACGGTCGCGGCTGCGATACTCCACCGTGCCGGACAGCACAGCCTCCCAGCTCCTTGAGGTCGGCACGGACATGCCGAGTCGCGGCACAAATGAGCTGCCGTTTCGCGGGAATTGCTGCCCGTGCGCCAGCGTGCTGCGCATCGTCCACGGCGACTGGGCCCGCGCCGCGACCTCCGAATAGCGCGCCGCCTCTCGGCTTTGAAAGATCGCCTGCGCCGCGGCGCTATCGCCGAGCTGGCTCTGCGCCTGCGCAACCCAATCTGCAAGTTCGTCCGCAGCCTCGGGTGCAGCGGGTGCGGTCAACGCGAGGGCGATGAGTAACTTCATGCTCGAACCTCCAGGGCATCCTCATCGGGGCTGTTTTGGCCCTCGAAGAGTTCGGCGTAGGGGCCGCCTCTGCGGATCAGGGTGCGGTGGTCCCCGTCCTCCACGATTCGGCCATCCTCGACGACGATGATGCGATCCGCGCGCCTCACCGTGGACAGACGGTGCGCGATCACGAGGGTGGTGCGCCCCTTCGCGATCTGCATCATGTTGTCATTGATCGCGGTCTCGGAGTCCGCATCCAGCGCTGACAGGGCCTCATCCATGATGAGCAGGGGCATCTCTCGGTACAGCGTTCGGGCGATGGCGAGGCGCTGCCGCTGCCCGCCGGACAGGCCCACACCGCGCGGCGCGAGCACATAGTCGTGGCCTTGGGGCAACCGCGAGACAAACTCCTTGCAGTGGGCCAGGTCTGAGGACTGCTCAATGCGGGACGCCGAGGGGCTATCGTCTGTGAAAGCTATGTTGCTTGAAAGGCTTCCCCCGAACAGTGAGAAGTTCTGCTCCACAAAGCCGACCTGTCTGCGCAGGCACGCTCTAGACAGCATGGAGGCGTCATAGTGATCGTAGAAGATGCGACCGCTGGACGGCAGGATGTTTCCGGCGATGAGGTTCGCGAGCGTGGTCTTGCCGGAGCCGCTGCGACCGACGATGGCGACGGTCTGATTCGGGTAGATGGTCAACTCGATGTCATCCAGCACCAGGGGGCCCTCGCCATAGCGAAAGGTCACCCGCTCTAGCCTCACCTTGCCACGCAGGCGCGTCGTATGCGTCACGCGAGCCTGATCTGGGGACTCCTCCGGCTCCGCCTCCAAGATCTCCTCCAGCTTGCCAAAGGCGACGTTGGTCTCCTCAAACATCGACAGCAAGGAGGACAGCGAGGCCGTGGGACGCAACATGGATTGCAGGTACATGCTCACCGCGAGGATGCTGCCCACAGACATCTGACCTTCGAGGGCGGCCAGGCAGGCAAACCAGATGACCCCGCTGGTGCCCAGACCGGAGACAAGATTGATGCTGCTCTGAATCGCGGTGGTGCGCAGCTCAAGGCGGCGCCTGGCCTTGACGCCTTCGAGGAAGGCACGCTCCCAGCGGGCCTTGAGCACGTCCTCGGCGCCGGAGGCCTTGACCGTGGTGATGGCCGCGAAGGTCTCGGCGATGTAGCTGGTGGCGGTGCGGTCCGCCTCGAAGACCTGCCGGTGCAGCCGCCTCAGGCCCGCCCGCCCTGCAACCTGGATGACAATCAACAGCGCGACGACGCCCAGACCCACCAGAGCGACCGGGACAGAGAAAACAAAGAGGATGCCCGCGTAGGCAAAGATGGACAGCAGGCCAATAAGCGCCGCGACCGTGGAGCTTGAAAAGAACTCCCTGATCTTCCTCAGCTCATACAGACGGGAGATGATGTCGCCCACGCGCCCCTTGGCGAAAAAGCGCGCCGGCAAAGACAGAGCGTGACGATAAAAACGTGACGACAGGTCTCGGTCGAAGCGCACCGACATCTCGTTCGTCAGTCTGTGTTGCAAATACGTGACGGCGGCGGAGAAGACGGTCACCAGGACCAGCCCCACCGCGAGGCCGGTCACCAACCCAAACTCATCCAGCAGGAGTACGTCGTCGAGGATGTAGCTGAAGAAGAGTGGGCCGAGCAGCTGCAACACAAAACCTAGGGCCATCAGGCCCGCGAGGTTCCAAAGGAGGCTGGATTGGCGCGAAAAGAGGCCCAGGACCTGCCCCAGTTGGCGCCGCCGAGAGCTCTGCTCGTGGGGTGCAGCCTCCGCTTCACGCGCGGTCTGCACCTGCAAGAGCGTGCCGTCCCACAAGGAACTAAAGTCAGACTCCTCAATGCTCACCAGGCCGCGGGGCGCATCCCAACACCAGCGCAGGCTGCCCTGCACAGCGACGAGCACCATCATGCGCGGGCCCAAGTGCACCAGGCCGGGCGCATGCTCTGCCGCGGGCAGCTCGCCCTCTGCGAGGCCGATGGAGTCGATGACCAGGCCGAAGGCCTCCAGCTCGTCCGCGAGGCGCAGCGGCGTCAGGCGGTCCGACAGAGACAGCCCGGCCTCCAAGCGCGCGGGGTTCACGGCGACGTCGAGAAAGGAGGCTACATTGCAAAGACTTGCGACCACGCTCTCGCGGTCGTCAGCGGCGCCCATCAGGCGTTTGGGGTCCACGTGCAAACCCAACTTGTCGAGGCCCTGGGGCCCCGCAGGCTGCCCGGGCAGTGGCGTGAGCACACTCTCGGTGGAGGCCGGAGCCTCATCTGGGGGCCTCAGCCAGGGGTCCTCGTAGACCGCGTCCAGCAAGTCGTCACGACGCAGCAGAGGCGTCAGCTCCGCACCCGGCGCCCAGTAGATCTGACTGGGTGCCGCGGCTACGACCTCGTACTCGGGCTCGTGCGGAGGCACCAAGGTCTGCCCACCAAACCAAGCCCCTTCCCCGATAGTCACCGGCTTCGGGGCCGAGGGCACACGCACCGTGAGTTTGCCGGCGCGGACAAACCAAAGGCCGGGGGTATCGAGCGGTACCCGCTGGCCAGGTTGCAACTCGACGGGGGTGGTTGAAATGTGCCGCGTGAGCTCCAGCACCTCGGGGTGCGCGAGGCCGTGCTCATGCAAGAAGGTGCGAAAGCTTCGGATGCCGGCCACCCGCGTGATCAAGCGTAGGTAGTGAACGAGCGCGGGGTGCGGCGAGAGCAAGGCCACCACGCGGGCGCGCGGCAACAGCAGCGCTGTGACCGCGTCCTCGGCCAGCGCGGAGTACTCATGCGCGCGGCCCTCAAGGAAGCTGCGCAAAGACAGGGCGCGGCGACGTGCCAGATAGCCGACGCGCCGGCCATCCGGTCCAACGAGCACCAGCCCGTCAGTGATGGGAATGATGAGATGCGCGGTGAGCTTTCCGGCCTGCGCCACCGTCTCGCCAGCGCGAATCGTGCGGATGGTGCCATGCTCCAGCGCCAGCTGCTCCAAGCCCGGGACGAGCTGAAGCAAGGTGCCTTTCGAAAGCTCCGATAGCAGTGCAGACTTGCCCTTCACCTGCTCAGGCCTCCTGCAAGATGTCGTCCTTGAGGTTAAGCAGGCGCTCAATGGCGAGGCGCAGCATCGACTTGTACCCGGCGACCACGAGGCCCTTTGCGGTCATGCCAAAGCGGAACGGATAGGTCTGACCATCCTTGTCGAAGGCCTGCTGCTCCAGCTGAACGACGACCTCGTAGGTGGGCTGCTTGCTGCCGGAGCGCGCATCAAAGGTGGCCTTGGGCGCCACACGGGTCACTTTGCCACGCGCGACGCCGAACTCACGCTCGGGCAGAGCGGCGAGCTTCAAACGAACCTCCATGCCGACCCGAACTCGAGAGATGTCCTTATTGGCCACGCGTAATACCCCCGCGAGCTGCGAATCGGCGGGCACGATCTCCATGAGCTTCTGTCCGCCGGCGAGCTGCTGTCCTGGCCCCTGTACGGACAGCTCGGTGACCGTGCCCGCGATCGGAGCCACGATCGTCTGCTGACGCTCATACTGGTCGAGGTAGCTCTGCAGGCTCTCAAGCTCGAGCTTCAGCCCGTTCTTGGCCTGCTCCAACTCCGCGCGGCCGCCACGCTCACTGGCAGCGAGCTGAGAGCGCGCCTGCACGATCTCTGACTCGAGCTGCTCCACGCGGGTCGGCAACAGAGCTTGCGCGTTGCGCTTTTTGATCTCCGCCAGCTTGGCACGCGCGACCTGAATGCGTCGGCGCAGGGCCTGGGTCGAGCCGCCCCGAGAGGCGTGCATGGTTCGCAGCGTGACCAGGGCCTGAAGGCGCTGGCGAATGGAGTTCAGCGGATCGCGGATCGCGCCGCCGCCATCGATGATGAAGGCCCGGGCCGCCATGGCCTGCAGGGTCTCGACGCACGAAGCGCAGTTATAGTCTGCGTCACGCTCCAGCGCGGCGCTGAGAGTCTGGGCGTCTTTGACGAGGCCGGCCTCCTCCTGATCGGACAAGTCATCTTGCGATACGATCAGCAGCTGACCCTTTTGTACCTGGTCCTCTACCCGAACGAGCAGCTTGTGCACCGTCATGACCGAGGGTGAGCTAATGGGCAGCACCCCGCCTTCCGGCACCAAGAACCCGGGCGCCTCGACCGTGACCGCGACCTTGGCGAGCGCCGCGTAGACGAGCGCGCTGCCGAGCACCACCAAGATCGCTAAGAAGAAGACACGGGCGAGCCAGGACGGGGGTGCGCCCAGAAAGCGCGCGGTGCCCCACTCGACCTTGGAGGGGTGGTAGCGCAAGGCCTCTTCCGGTGCGGCCCCCGCCGATGTGTCCTGGGACATCGCCGGCATCTCACACGATGCCTAAGGGCAGGTAAAGGCGAGCCAAGGCCCGAAGCGGCCGCATATGATTACTGCGGCGAGTCATTGACGTGATTTATCTCACACGTTGAAGCCAAGCACGAGTCCGCCCCGAGCGGCCGCGCTCAGGTCACGGCCGGCCGTGCCCTGCGATCACCACCCCTACCTGGCGCGTGCTGGGCATCGAGGCTGCGAGGCCGAAGGCTAAGGGGTTATTCCCGTTCACAAGGCTCGACAGCTAAATTTTGCACACATAAGGTTCGCGCCCTAAATGGCGGGCAAGAACTCCAATATCGCGGTCAATCCCCCCGTTTTCTTCATCTCAGGGGCCTTCCTCATCGCCTTCTTGGTCTTCGGAACCCTCTTTGGTGAAACCGCGGGCACGGTGCTGCCCCAGGCCCTCAAGTGGGTGGCCGGCACCTTCGGCTGGTTCTACACCCTGTCGATCACCGTCTTCCTCGGGTTTTCACTTTGGCTGGCGATGGGTCGCGCGGGGCACGTACGACTCGGTGAGGACGACTCCCGGCCAGACTTTGGCCGCTTCACGTGGTTCGCGATGCTCTTCTCGGCCGGCATGGGCATCGGCCTGCTCTTCTACGGGGTCGCCGAGCCCATGCTGCACTACATGAACCCGCCGGTGGGCGCCGGGCAGACCCAGCTCGCGGCCGAGATGGCCCTGCCTCATACCTTCCACCACTGGGGCTTTCATGGCTGGGCCATCTACGTGTGCATGGGCCTGACCATCGCCTACTTCGGCTACCGAAAGCGCCTTCCGCTCGCCCTGCGCTCCACCCTGTACCCGCTGCTGGGCGACCGTATCCACGGCTGGCCGGGCCACGTCGTAGACATCCTCGCCGTGCTCGGCACCCTCTTCGGCCTGGCGACCTCCCTAGGTCTTGGGGCCATGCAGGTGAACCGCGGCCTCACCCGCCTGTTCGACCTTCCCTTCGGCTCGGCAACCCAGCTTGCGCTCATCGCGATCATCACCCTGGCAGCCACGATCTCCCTCATCACGGGTGTCGACAAAGGCATCCGGCGGCTATCGGAGTTCAACATCATCATGGCCTCGGTGCTGCTGATCTTCGTCTTCCTGGTTGGTCCCACCGTCTTCCTCCTGGGATTATTCAGCGACAGCCTCGGCTATTACCTCACCAACATGGTGCACAAGAGCTTCTGGATGGACTCCTTCGCGGATAATCCATGGCTCGATAACTGGACCCTCTTTTACTGGGGCTGGTGGATCGCCTGGTCGCCCTTCGTGGGCATGTTCGTGGCCCGCATCTCCCGCGGCCGCACAATCCGAGAGTTTGTGCTCGGCGTGCTCTTGGTGCCTCCGCTGGTCACCTTTGTCTGGATGACAGTCTTTGGCGGCACCGCCTTGCACTTGGAGCGCTTTGCCGGCGGCGGCATCGGCGCCGCGGTCGACGCGGACGTGTCCACCGCGATCTATGTGATGCTGGAGCAGCTGCCCCTGTCGCAGGTCACCAGCCTGCTGGCCGCAATCGTCGTTGCGGTCTTCTTTGTCACCTCATCCGACTCCGCCTCCTTCGTGGTCGACATGCTGACCTCGGGCGGGCACCCCAACCCACCCATCTGGCAGCGCGTGTTTTGGGCCGTCGCCGAGGGCGCCGTCGCCGCCGTGCTCTTGGTCTCCTCTGGTAAGGCGGGCCTGAGCGCGCTGCAGGCCGGCGTCGTATGCATCGGTCTGCCCTTCTGTCTTGTCCTGCTCGTGATGTGCTACAGCCTGACCAAGGCCCTGTTGAAAGACCCGGCCGTCGTTGGCGAGCCCGACAAAGGAGCACCCCCATGAGCTTTCAGAAGATCCTCGTCGCCACGGACTTTTCGCTTTGCTCGAAGGTCGCTTTGCAAAAGGCGATGACCCTGTCGAAGCAGGTCGGCGCCGAGCTCACCCTCTTTCACGCCATCGCCCCGGTGAGCTATGGCCCACTGGAACAGGGCCTTTTTGGCAAAGAGCGCCCGAAATATACGCTCGACAACTATCTCTACGAGGTCGCCGAGAAGGAGCTGCGCGAGTTCCTAGCGGACGTGCCGGGCATCGATGAGACGAAAGCTGAGTTGCGCGAAGGTGAGCCCGTTCAGGTCCTCTTGGAGGCCGTCGAAGAGGGCGCCTATGACTTGGTGGTCATGGGCACTCACGGCCGCACCGGCCTCGCGCACTTCTTGATGGGTAGTGTGGCCGAGCGTGTGGTGCGCGGCGCGCCCTGCGCGGTGCTGACCATTCGCGGCCCGCGCGACGACGAAGCCTAGGGGCCTGTAGCGCGTGGCCCAGGCGGGCCGCCGGTCTACCTGCGCGGGATCCAGGCCGTGCGCCGGCGCGGTGCTGACCATTCGCGGGCCACGCGACGACGAAGCCTAGCCGCCAGCATGTACGCTCGCGAGTTTGGCCGTGGGCTCGCAGATCCAGTGATGGTGGCGGTCTACCGCGGCGCATGGGGCACGGCGCTGCTGTACGGCTTCGGCTTCCTGCTGGTCGCCTACAACCCCACCCAACACACCGGGGTGGTCCTGATGGGCGGGGTGGGCAAGACGCTCTTCGCCCTCAACCTGCTCTACATGTTCATGCAGGGCTGGACCTCGAACTTCGCGGTCGTGGTCATCCTGGGCGACGCGCTGTTCGTCGCCGCCTTCGTCGCCTACTTCCTGCGACTTCATCGCAGCCGCCACCGCGTGATGTAGAAAATTGGGCCCTCGCGCAGGTGCAAGGTGGTCCGCGCTGCGCCACCTCCTCAACACCCACCCGACGAAGGCCGATGCGCGGGCTTCGCAGCGGGCGAATGCGCTCGCCCAGGGCTCCGCCGCCTAGCGGGCCCGAGGCGCTTGCCAAGGGCGCGTGGGCGGTCATAAATGCCCCACCTTCCGAGGAAAGAGACCTAGATGCAGACAGAGAGCGGCGACAACCTCGAACCCACAGAAACGCCCGATGCGGCGTCGCAGACGTCGGACGACGAACATGGTGAGTCCCTCGCCGACGTCGAACAGCTCGGCATGTGGGCTGCGATCCGGTCCCTAGGCTACGTCTTTTGGATCGTGGGCGCGATGGAGATGATCGAGCGCCTCGCCTACTACGGGGTGCGCGCAGTGACACCGCTGTACTTCAAGCGGCCGATCTCCGAGGGCGCGCTCGGAGTCGGCACCGCGGCGCTCGGCGGGCTCTTCGCCTCGTGGGCGCTGGTACAGTCGATCGTGCCCGTCTTCACGGGCGGCCTGTCGGACCGCTACGGCTACAAGCAGACCATCGCCGCGTCGACGGCGCTCAAGATCGTGGGATACCTCGTGATGGGCGTCTTCCACAGCTACGAGGGCTTCTTCGCGGGCGCAATGCTGCTTGCGCTGGGTACCGCCGTCT
>SPJJ01005002.1_pt1 | contig 25575 bp, 21 predicted proteins | sample 3741741 | NCBI WGS metagenome assembly SPJJ01 (sample SAMN10925908, study PRJNA522277) | cold seep metagenome | isolation source: Elba SIP-enriched marine methane seep metagenome, extraction at timepoint T1 | place: Italy: coast of Elba, Mediterranean Sea | collected 2014-05 | reverse complement strand
TGTTAAATATAGTAAAAATATTAGCACAAACGCAAAATACCAAAAACAATTAAATTTGACTGAAAAGGACCTCGACCCGTGACTGTAAACAGATCATTTCGCAAACTATTTCTAACCGTATCAACCATTGCCCTTGCTGGCCTTGGCGGAGGGATCGGTCACGCACAAGACGAAGCCTTACATGAATCCTTGAGTATATCATTACGCGATGCTGTTGCTACCGGCATTAGCACAAGCCCGGAATACGGCGTTGTCGCCGCAAGCCGCCGCGCAACAGACGAAGAATTAAAACAGGGAGAAGCCCTTTTCCTTCCATCCATCGACATGCGCACCGATACAGGTTTCGAACACAGCGATGATCCCGCCACACGCGCAGGCAGAGGCGACGATGAAGAAAACCTGTGGCGCTATGATGCGTCCATCACACTCACACAAATGCTCTTTGACGGCTGGGATGCAAAATACGAAGTCGAGCGTCAAAAAGCCCGCACAACATCCTCCGCACACCGCGTACGTGAAACTGCCGAACTCGTGGGCTTATCGATCGTTGAAGCCTATCTGGAAGTCCTGCGCCAGCGCCAACTATTGGTGATTTCACGCCAAAACGTCGCCGAGCACATCGCAATTCAAGACCAGATCCAGCAAGGCGTCAGCGCCGGGCACTCAACACAAGCCGACCTTGAACAGGCAAAAGCCCGCCTCGCACAATCAAAAGCCACAGAGTCAAGCACACGTCAGGCTCTGAGAAACGCAGAATCAGAATACATCAGGCAGGTAGGCGACCAACCTGGTCAACTCACAATGCCCGTCATCCCTTATGACGTTCTTGCCGCCGACGTTAATCAGGAAGTCGAAAAAACACTAGCCTACAGCCCAACGCTCGACATCTTCGAATCCGACATCGAAGTAGCTTACGCTGAATCACTACAAACACGCTCAACCTTCTACCCTCAAGTTGACTTCCAGGTAAACGGACGCACAGGTTACGACCTGAATGGCGTACATGATCGTGACACCAGCGCCTCCGCACTGGTTGTAATGAACTGGAATCTCTATCGCGGCGGCGCCGACATGGCACGTTCACGTGAATTCATTCACCGCCACCAACAAACAAAAGAATCCCGCGCACAAGCTGCACGCTCCGTTGAAAACGATGTCCGTCAAACATGGGCATCCATGGTATCCGCCGGTGAACGTGCACGCCAATTCGCTGCACAAGCAGATGCAAACACAGAAGTCGTAAAAGCTTATAAAGACCAGTTCAGCTTAGATCGCCGTACACTGCTTGACGTTCTGGACGCACAAAACGAACTATTCGTCTCGCGCTCCAACACAATCAACGCAGAATTCCTCGAGACATTCGCTGTTTACCGCATAATGGCACTGAAAGGTGCTCTACTACCAACTCTGGAACTCGAATATCCTCGTGAAAGCAAAGTTGCTTCTGATGATATTTGGTCTACAGAAGAAAAAATGGGCGCTCGTTAAAAGGCGCCCCCTCCTTCCTTCTTTATTACCCCAAAGGGCCCTTTCCTCAGGGGATCTAACATCAAAGGAAAGCCCTTTACCCCGTGAGCAAAAAGAAAACCGTAAATAATTCTCAGGACGAGAATAAAAGCGCCGGATCAGCAAAAAAAACATTTACGCAACCTCCAGAAGCCAAACAAAAAGACACAAATAACGGCTCACCAACCACAGAAACAACTGATGGCTGGCCTCTGCAAGCCGACCGCCTCGCCATAAAAATGCCGCTTGTTGATTGCCTACGCATCATTGCCGGGCACTATGGCCGCCGCACCAGCAACGATGGCCTGACATCCGGCCTGCCCATTGCCCCCTCTGGCATAACGCCCGCCCTGTTCATTCGCGCTGCCCAGCGCGCAGACCTGACCGCCACACTCGCAGACCGCAGCCTGGAATCACTCGCCATAGCCCCAAACCTGCCATGCATTGTCACCCTGCGTGAAGAGCAAGCCTGTATATTGTGGGAAATAAAACACAAAAGAAACAAAACATACTTCGTCGTCCAGTTCCCGGAAAGCAAAGACGAAAAACAAATACTATCACTCAGACAATTCAAAGACCTCTACGCTGGATACGCCTTTTTCATTCGCCCCATAGCGCGCATCGACGACCGCGCTGGCCCCGCCGAAATCGACACAGGCCGCAACTGGTTCTGGGCAACCTTCTGGAAAAACCGTACACTTTATAGCGAAGTCGTCCTCGCCTCCGTCATCATCAACCTATTCGGTGTCGCAGGCTCGATCTTCATCATGAACGTCTACGACCGTGTCGTGCCCAACAATGCCTTTGACACATTATGGGTTCTAGCCGCCGGAATCATGATCGTCTATTTCTTCGATTTTATGCTCCGAAACCTGCGCGCGCATTTCCTCGATCACGCCGGACGCAAAGCTGACGTCACAATATCCTCACAACTCTTCGAACAAATTCTCGGCATGACCATGCAAGACCGGCCGCCAAGCGCCGGTGTATTGGCCTCCAACATGAAAGAATTCGAAACACTGCGTGATTTCTTTACGTCCGCAACCATGGCCGCCCTGATCGACCTGCCCTTTGTCTTACTCTATATTACATTCATCGCCATACTTGGCGGCCCAATCGCCTTTGTTCCCCTATGCGCCATCCCCCTTATCGTTGGCATGGGCTTTCTCCTGCAAAAACCACTCGAAAAAATAATTAAAGCCTCCCTACACGAAAGCGCACTAAAAAACGCCCTACTCTTTGAAACCATCATCGGTTTAGAAACAATCAAGGTACAAGCCGCCGAAAGCCACACTCAGCGCAACTGGGAAGAACTAACCGACAAAGCCTCAAAAACCGCCGTAAAGTCACGTCAAGTCGCATCTTTTGCCCAAAACTGGGCCATGTTCGTTCAACAAATGGTCAGTGCTGTCATTGTCATCGTCGGCGTTTATCTAATCAGCTCCGGCGATCTTACCATGGGCGGATTAATCGCCTCGGTTATCCTGTCTGGGCGTGCCATGGGCCCATTAGCACAAGTCGCTGGCCTCATGACCCGCTTCAGCCAATCCCGTCAGGCCTTAAACCAACTCGACGACCTCATGAAAAAAGAGGTCGAACGCCCCACCGGAAAACATTTCGTCACCCTTCCACATATCGACGGACGGGTTGAGTTTCGCGACGTCACATTCAATTACCCCGGCGCACCAACTCCGGCCATTAACGGCCTCAACTTCACCATAAACCCCGGTGAAAAAGTCGGCATTATCGGCGCAGTCGGCTCCGGTAAAACAACACTGGAACGCCTGCTCATCAATCTCTACCAACCAAGCTCGGGCTCGGTTCAAATAGACGGCACAGACGTCCGGCAGATCGACCCCGGCGACCTCCGCCGCAATGTCGGTGCCGTACAACAAAACCCACAGCTATTCTTCGGCTCCGTACGCGACAACATAACAATGGGTCACGAAACAGCCCCAGACCGTGCCGTCCTGCAAGCCGCCGAACTTTCCGGCGTCATGGAATTCTTGCGCGACTCCTCCGCCGGTCTGGACACACAGGTCGGAGAACGCGGCGAGTCCCTATCCGGTGGACAACGCCAAGCCGTCGCCATCGCTCGCGCCCTGCTCTATGATCCACCAGTTCTTATTCTTGACGAGCCAACCGCCTCAATGGACCCGGCCAGCGAGAACCGCCTAAAAACACGTCTGCAAACCTTGTGCAAAAACAAAACAACAATCCTCATCACGCATAAAGGCTCCATGCTGGCCATCGTCGATAAACTCATCCTGATCGACCGCGGCCGCCTCGTCGCCTTCGGCCCGAAAGACGAAGTCATAAGTAAACTACAAGCCCGCCAATACGGCAGCTCCGCCGAAAATACGGAAGTGTAGGTTATGGAAAAAACAGAAGAAAAAACATACTTTGCCATGATAGGCCTAATCATTTCTCTCATGGCCTTCTCACTCTCTGTGACCTCACCATGGCTCACAGAATTAATAGCCCCACCGCCACAAGAAACTCTGGAAGATATCGCCGTTGAAACAGCCCTGGACATCAAAGACAAGTTAATTAAAGGCTTAAAAGGTGAGGAATACAAATCCCCCCCGATAGAAACCAAAACATCCCTTGCAGACATACTTCCCCTCATCATAATCCTGATCGCTCTGGCAGGAACAGCTCTAGGAACAATAGGCTTTGTAAAAAAAGAAAGCGCCCGTACATCTATAACAGCCATAGCCTTGGGAATAACGGCGATAATGGCTATTTATTTCCTAATGATTGCCGCCATATTATTATTCATCCTGCTTATAGGAGCAATTCTCTCGGCAATAGACCTTCCCGTATGACCCAAAAAGAAACTTAAAGTATATGGCCAAAAATCAAAGCAAAACAAAAGACACAAACAAAACCATTAACGACACCCCCGAATGGACAGCCATTCGTCAAGGCTGGGCGAAAGAACAAGCCGACCGCGTCGAAGCTCATGCACTATCCGTCTTTGATACTGATGATGACCTTCCCTTATCCAAACATCTCCTACTATTATCCATCGCAACCTTCATCTGCATTTTCATCGTCTGGGCCAATTTCGCAGCCCTAGATGAAGTCACACGCGGCGACGGAAAAGTCATTCCCTCCAGTGACGTCCAATCCCTACAAAGTCTGGATGCCGGAACCGTAGAAGAGTTTCTAGTACGCGAAGGCGATATTGTTAAAGCCGGACAAATTCTCGTCCGCCTCAACGCCATTGAGGCCTCCTCGGATCTCAGTTCCAATAAAGTGCGTTACCTCGGCCTTCTCGCCTCCATCACCCGTCTACAAGCCGAAGCAGAAGGAAAAACAACCATAGCGTTCCCTGATGCCGTCATGCAAGGCGTTCCACAAAGCGTAACCGAAGAACTAAACACCTTCCGTGCCAACCGGGTCTCCATTCAGGGACAGCTAAACGTCTTAGAACAACAACTAAGCCAACGTGAACAAGAGGTAAGAGAGCTAAACACCCGCATCAACGACACACGCGGCGTCATAAGCCTGCAAAAGCAAGAGGTCGCCATCATCCGCCCCTTGGTTCAACGCGGCTCTGCTCCAAAACTGGAACTCCTCCAACTCGAACGCACAATCAAAGAAAAAAACGCAGAGCTAAACAGCTACCTGTCCAGCCTCCCCCGCGTGAAATCCTCTATCAAAGAAGCCAAAGCCCGCATAGAAGAAGTAAAAACCAATATGAAAGCCCAGTCTCAAGCAGAACTTTCTGCAAAAATAATTGAGATGAACGAAATCAAAGAACGCCTCTCCGGCTTAGAAGAGCGCAAAGGCCGGACAGAACTCCGTTCCCCCGTCCACGGCACAATCCAGGAAATCACAGTCAACACCATCGGCGGCGTTGTCCGTCCGGGTGAAGACCTCATTAAAATCGTCCCTAAAGATGACCAGCTCATCGTCGAAGCCAAAATCCGTCCCTCCGACCGCGCATTTATATTCCCCGGTCAAAAAGCTGTCATTAAAATCACCGCCTATGACTTCTCTATCTATGGCGGACTAGACGGCGAGCTCATAGACATCTCCGCCGACACCGTAGAAGATGAAGAAGGCAACAGCTTCTACCGCGTACGTCTGCGCACCTACGAAACAGAATTAAAACGCAAAGGCGAAGTCCTGCCCATCACCACAGGTATGGTTGCAAGCGTCGATATTCTAACCGGCCAGAAAACCATCATGCAATATTTACTCAAACCCTTTATCAAAACACTTGATAACGCAATGAATGAACGCTAACGTCCGCCTTATGGAACAAGCAAAACAACACAATCAAATCACAATTACTCTGCCAGACGGAGCGCAGCGGACTTACGATTCAGGCATAACCGGCTTGGAAATTGCCGAAAGCATAGCCAAAAGTCTCGCCAAAGCCTCCATAGCAGTCACCATAGATGGACAGCAACGCGACCTCTGTGACCCAATTACCAAAGATGTCGCCTTTTCCATCATCAAGCTAGACAGCGACGAAGGTCTGGAAATCATGCGCCACACCGTGACCGCACAACTCCTCGCCCGCGCCGTAAAAAACCTCTACCCTGAGGCAAAACTGGCCATCGGCCCGACAATTGAAAACGGTTTCTATTATGACGTAGAATCACCACAAGCCATTTCCTCTGACGATTTAGAAAAAATCGAAAAGGAGATGCGCCGCATCAAAGAAACAAACGCCCCCATTACAAAAAGCCTAAACACCAAGGCAGAAGCCATACAAGCCTTCGAACAACGCGGCGAAACCTACAAAACAGACATCATAGAACGCGCCGATCAAGACGATAATTTCCAGCTCTACACCCAAGGCGATACTGGTTTCATTGATTTATGCCGCGGCCCACATTTACCATCCCTGAAACATGTCGGCACCTTCAAACTCCTCAAAGTCGCCGGAGCCTACTGGCGCGGAGACAGCAGCCGCACCATGCTCACCCGCATTTACGGCACAGCTTGGCGCAACGACAAAGAACTAAAATCCTATCTCCATCAACTCGAAGAAGCCGAAAAACGCGATCACCGTAAATTAGGCAACGAAATGGATCTATTCCATTTCCAAACAGAGGCTCAAGGCTCCGTCTTTTGGCACGCCAAAGGATTCACAATCTATAACCAGCTCGAATCCTATATCCGCCGCCGCCTCAACGCCGCAGATTATAACGAGGTCAAAACCCCGCAACTTATCGACAATAAACTCTGGGAAGCCTCCGGCCACTGGGGAAAATACCGTGAGAACATGTTCGTCGTCCCCGATGAAGTCCCCGGCACCGATGAAGACGGCCCCGTAGTCACCCACAAAGCCTTTGAAAAGCTCATGGCACTCAAACCCATGAACTGCCCCGCCCACGTCCAAATCTTTAACCAAGGCATAAAATCCTATCGCGATTTGCCCATCCGCATGGCCGAGTTCGGATGCTGCCACAGAAACGAACCCCACGGTGCCTTACACGGCCTGATGCGTGTCCGCCAAATGACACAAGATGACGCACATATCTTTTGCCGCGAAGACCAAATAACAAGCGAATCCGTTGCTTTTTGCGATCTTGTCAAAAACGTATATACCGACCTCGGCTTCAAAGACGTAAAAATCGTCCTGGCCCTGCGCCCTGATGAACGCGCCGGAACCGATGAAGTCTGGGACAAGGCCGAAAACGGCCTCCGCCAAGCTCTAATAGAGGCCGGACTGGAATTCGAAGAAGCCGAAAACGAAGGTGCCTTTTACGGCCCCAAAATCGAATACCACATCCGCGACGCCATAGGGCGCAGCTGGCAGTGCGGTACACTCCAACTCGACTTCGTCCTGCCTGAACGCCTCGATGCCTCCTATATCGGCGAAGACGGTGGAAAACACCGCCCCGTCATGCTCCACCGCGCCATCCTTGGCTCTATGGAACGCTTTATCGGCGTCATGATCGAAAGCTACGCCGGAAAGCTCCCCCTATGGCTGGCACCCGTACAATGCGTTGTCGCCACAATAACAGGCAGCGCCGACGACTACGCCCGAGAAGTATACGAATCCCTGAAAGCCGTAGGAATTCGGGCAGAGCTAGACATCCGCAACGAAAAAATAAACTACAAAGTCCGCGAACATTCTGCCGTAACCAAAATCCCGACCCTATTCGTCGTCGGCGCCCGCGAAGCAGAAGAAAAAACAGTAGCCATCCGCAGGCTAGGATCAAAAAATCAAACCGTAGAGCCGAAAGAAAAAGCAATAGAAGAACTTGCCATAGCCTGCAAACCACCCTATTAATGACCTCTATACGAAATAATGATACAATCAAACGAGTTTAAATAAGATAAGGAGTCTCAAACCATCGCAAGACCAACAAACCTGCCGCCACGTCGCAAAGACAATGGCCCGCGAATTAACGAAAACATCAGTTGTGAAGAAATACGCCTCATTGGTGAAGAAGGCGAAATGCACGGTGTAATGTCCACCGCCGCCGCCCAGAAACTGGCAGACGAAGCGGGACTCGACCTTGTAGAAGTCTCCCCCGGCGCCACACCACCAGTTTGTAAAATCCTCGACTACGGGAAATACAAATACGAACAACAAAAAAAGGCCAACGAAGCCCGAAAAAGCCAAAAAACAGTAGACGTAAAAGAAGTCAAAATCCGCCCGGGCATAGAAGACCATGACTATCAGGTCAAAATGCGTAACGCCCGTAAGTTCCTTGAAAACGGTGATAAAGTTAAAGTCACAATGCGTTTCCGCGGCCGTGAAATGGCACACCAGAATATCGGCTACGACCTTCTAAAACGCATGCAGGAAGAGTTACTAGACACATCAAAAACAGACATGCCTCCCAAAATGGAAGGACGACAAATTATCATGGTTCTATCATCCACGGTCACAAAATAAAAACGACTATAACGCAGACAGCACGGGCATATCAGGGATATCAGCCTTCACGAACTCATTGAATTTTGAGTATTCATCTTCATTGATGTGATAAACATGAATGCTCGTACCATACTCCTTGAAGCCCGAAAATAAACATTTAACTGTATGAGCTCCTCCAGCAGGAATCGTCTCCACCTCCCCTGAACGAACCCAATTGGACTTATCTGTGAGGTCACTCACATTATCATCACCAACATCATAATGAGCAATACCAAACAATCCGCCCGTAATAATCGCAGCGCCAGCCCCATGATGGATGTGTGGCGGCGCTTGTGAACCTATAGCCCACTTAAAGGCCACCGCAATCATACTTTTTTCTTGTACTCACAAGGGTCAGGATCAGGAACCTCTATCTCTGCAACACGATCCAGTTCAGCCCTACAAAAAAGATCATCTAAACAAACTGCACTATAACGCACAGCCTCCTCCTCGCCCATTGTATTAAGAGCAAGAAGCGCATCCATTTCCAAAAAAGCACCCCTCAATGAATCATTCATACAAAGACTATATGAAACAAGAAAAGTTATGTCAGCTAAAGCTGTCCCTCAATCCACTCCGCAAGCTGGCTCTTCGGCATCCCGCCAACACGAGTATCAACAAGCTCACCACTTTTAAAAATCATCAAAGTCGGAATACCACGCACACCGTACTTGGTCGGCGCATCCGGTGATTCATCAATATTAACCTTTACAACCTTGACCTTATCCTTCATTTCCGCAGCCAATTCATCCACCAAAGGCGACAACTGCTTACAAGGCCCACACCATTCCGCCCAAAAATCAACAACAACCGGCTTATCAGCCTTCAAAACTTCAGACTCAAAATCTGCATCATTTACCGCCACACTCGACATCATGGTTCTCCATTCTAAATTATCAAAAAACTTACAAGTTAAATATGGCCTAAACCCCACTCTCGTCAAGCCCAATCAAACGCTCTCCCAATTTCACTTCCATCAAATACGGCCCGTCCGTCCATAAAAGCACCCCCCGAATAACCTTATCCGGATAAACCTGCCCAAGCACCTCGGCATAAACCGCAAGCTGGTCCCTATAAATATCTGGAATATCCCCCTCATCGCGCGGCGGCGGGCGATTGGTCTTAAAGTCAACGATCATAACCTCGTCCCCCCGCACAACCAAACGGTCAATCTGTCCACTCACAAGCCCCCGCCCTTCCAGCACACCGGTAACAGGCACCTCAGCGCGCGAATCCGGTCCAAAAACATGCGCAAATTCAGGGTGCTCTAAAACAACCATAGTTTCCCGCACAATATCCGCCTGCACACCTTCCGAAAACAAAGCACCATAACGCGCAACATACCCACGCATAGCCTGTTCCCAATGCGTCTTAGGCATGTCTGGCAAGATTTGCAACAATTTATGCGTCAAATTCCCCCGCAAAAACCTTCGGCTCTGTTCCCCTGCCACAGGGGAAGCTGCAACCTCCTGCAAACGTGAAGGCCTCAACAAATCAAGGGCTCCCCCCCCATCAACCGGCGCCGTCTCATATAACCAACCCGGCAACGCTCCCCCTACCGCCACCGGCGCGAAAGCAGAGCTCACCCGATCCGGTGCATTAATTTGCCCATGGGAAAGCCGTAAACCCCCATTATCCAGCCTTTCAAGCACATCCAGATTCTCCATCCCCCGCCGCACAAGATGATACCAACAATCCTCCGCCGGCATTCTCTTCCCTGCTGCCCCCGCAACATAAAGCCGATCCTCCGCCCGGGTCATCGCAACATAAAGCAACCTGCGATATTCATCATCCTGCCGCGCTTTTAATAACTGGGATGCTTTATCATACATCTGCGTTTCCGCCTTCTTATGCGGCGCCCATAAAGGTACAGAAAGCCCGGTCTTATTCGGCCATAACAAACGTTCACCTGCTCGTGGAGGCCCACTCGCACTTGTCGAAACACTATCAGGCAAAATCACAATCGGCGCTTGCAACCCCTTAGAACCATGCACGGTCATAATCCGTACAAAACCGCCACCCTCTTCCTGCTCGCGCTTTATTTCAGAAGCCCCACGCTCCTGCATATAAATAAATTGCTGCAATGACGGCGGATTCCTTTGCTCGAAAATCAGCGCGGCATTCAAAAATTCATCCAGCGCATCCAAAGCATCCACCCCCAAACGCCGCACAATAGAACGCCGCCCACTGACCGCATCCGCTGGACAAGCATGCTGCAAAATCCAGCTCATAAAATCATACGGCCCATATTCCTGCGCAATACGGATTAAAGACTGCAAATACGATACAACCACGCCATCCGCAGACTGCAAACACGCAGCCCACAAACACCCCGCGCGCCCCTGCGCCAGATCATATAACCGGTCTTCATCCAACCCAATAAACGGGGACTTAAGCAAACATGCCAAATTCAAATCATCTTCAGGCAACAACGCAAACCGCGCCGCCGCCATCAAATCCTGCACCGCCAACTGGTCCCCGAGAACCATACGGTCAACACCCCCGACAGGCACCCCAAGCGTCTTCAAAGCTTTGGAAATCTGCGCCGGAAACCCTTTCCGCTTGCGCACCAAAATCATAATATCTCCGGCCTGAATGGCACGCCCATGAGAGGCCAACTCTTCCCCCCGCTCAATCCAGCCATGAATAGTGCGGGCAATATAATCCGCCAGTTTCTGCGCCCCGCTTTGCGCACTCACCACCTCAACCGGCATCTCCCACAACCCACCCACATGATCCGGCGCAGCATCCCCCTCAAACAAAGGCCAAAGCTCAACCAACCCTGCCTGCCCCCGCCGGAAAGATTTATGCTCAACCGGTATAGCGCCCAAACCACACCGCACCTGATCCGGCGCAAAAACACTATCAACCGCGCTCAAAATACTATGAGTAGAGCGAAAAGAAATATTCATATGAACCGGTCGCCAGTCCCGCGCGCCAACCCGACCCGCAAAACGCTGCTGCATTTCTGAAAACGCCTCTGGCGAAGCACGTTGAAAACTATAAATAGACTGCTTCTCGTCCCCCACAACAAAAATCGTGCGCCCATCCTGCGCCGCACTCTCTCCTGCAAAAAAATCATCACACAGCGCCTCGACAATCTCCCATTGCTCGGGATTTGTATCCTGCGCCTCATCAACCAGAATATGGTCCATTCCCTGATCCAGCTTATACTGCACCCATCCGCTATTCGCCTTATCCGAAACAGCCGTACGCCCACGCAACAAAGAAAGCGTCTTTAATATCAAATCATCAAAATCAAGAGATCCGTCCCGCGCCTTAAGGTTTTCGTACATACGCACAATAGCTTCAGACAAAGCACACAAATCACGGGTAAACGAGGCCATAGACGCCGCATTCATCTTTTCTTGCAAATCCAGCAATCGCTGCGCTTCAATCATCAAAACATCCGCAGCATCCGGCATAGATTTCATCACACCCGCGCCACACAATTTCGCCCGCACACCACCAGACCCAGTAAAATATGCCCTTTTGTAATCCCCGAATGCCGCCACGCGCTCATCCGCACCAAGAGATAACCATCCGGCTATAATCTGTCCGTGCCCCTTATCGGTTTTACTCCCCCGCTCAATCATCAGCTGCGCAACACCGCGCAACCCCACAACATCGAAACAATTATCCTCGCATGCCTCGCACAAAATATCATCTGCGCTCAAACCCGGCGAAACTCCCATCTCCTCACACAATGCAGTATATAGACCATCAACACCGAACTTTTTCTCAAGCAAATCAAAGAACTGATGCCGCTCCGACACAAAGTTAGAGAGCAACCCCATAAATTGCTCTTCGTTAACCACCCCCGCAACATGATCCAACGCAACAGACAATCCCGACTTATCCCCGCCACTCGCATCCTGAAAAACAATGCGCCGCGCCTGTGACAATAAAGCCTGCGCCTCCTGTTCTTCAAGCGCCGTAAATTGCTGTGGAACACCAGCCTCAATCGGAAACCGCCCTAAAACAGACTGGCAAAATGAATGAATCGTCATAATCTTTAAACCACCCGGCACATCCACAACATCTGCAAACAACCGCCGCGCTGCAGAAATCTCCGACGCACACGCGCAGCGCCCGAACAAGTCAAAAAGCATCCCCTCAAGCGCATCACGCGGCGCAACAGCCCAGCGCGCCAATATCTTCGATATCCGCAACACCATCTCGCTCGCCCCCGCCTTGGTAAAGGTCAAACAAAGAATTTTATGCGCCGGTGCCCCCGCACGCCCATCTTCCTGCGGCAATAAAAGCCGCAACACACGATCCGTCAAAACTTTAGTCTTACCCGTCCCCGCTGACGCCCCGACCCAAACACTGACCGCCGGATCAGAAGCCAACCTCTGCATCCCACTCGCATCCAGATCATCAATAACCCTAACCGCTTCAACCATCCGTTAAGCCGCCTCTTCTTCCGCATCATCCATCGTCGCCCACTCTGCCACCCGCGCCAAATGCAAATAATCATTAAACCGCGGCAAATAATCCGCCCGTGGCAAACTCAGATACGGCGTCCCTGCCTCATCAAACCGCTCAATCAAATCCCGCAAACCCCGTTCCACAACCTCCATAGTCTGTGATACATCCTCATCAACCCAAAAAGTCTTCCCCGCCTCCTGAGCCCCTGTCATCAGCCAATACCCGAATGCCCCCGTATCCAAAGGCGGCACACCTTCAAACCCGCCAGCCGCCAATATAAGCCCCTCCAAAGGCAATTGCGGCAAATCACCACGCTTCATACGGGTTTTCGAAAAATTACCGCCGGACTTATAATCAATAATCGCCGCACGCCCATCAAGCATCTTGTCAATCCGGTCTGCCCGCGCGCTCAAAACAAACGCGCCGCCAGCGACATCAAAACTCATCTCGCCCTTAACCTCAGTCTTTACCGGTCGTGCCTGAGAACGCCATGCACGCTCTTGCCCCTCATACCAATATGATATTTTTTCAAAACGCGGCCACATAAAGCGCCACGCCGCCACATCATCACTATATTCATCAACAATTTCACGTGCCAGCCCCTGCAAAATGCCAGCCGCGTCATCTGGCACAGAATCAGGATACGCCGTAACAAACCGGTCCATAGCATCATGCAGCAAACTCCCCCATACAGCTGCATCAGCCTCTTTCTCAACCTGCTCCAAAGGCCTTAGACGCAATATATATCCGGCATAAATAGAATAAGGGTCCTGCAACCACATCTCAATCTTTGTCACCGACAACCGCCGCGGCCTTACATCCACCGGCGGCGCAGGATCAGGACGCAACATCGGAACAAATTCATCTGCAACATCAAAACCCCGCGCCCATTGCAAAACATCCGTCCGCCCCAAAACATCCCTGCCCTTAAGCCCCGCCGCCTGCACAACCGCATTCATACGCTGCAACCACCGTGACGGCACAGAAGGTGCCTGCCCCAAACGCTTCGATCGCGTAAGAACAACCCGGCCAGCACAAAGCCCTTGCACAAAATCATGCGCAGCCAAGCCAATGCTACGCTCCAATCCCGGCAGACCAAATTGCTTACGCATCGGCCGGGACATCCAAGGGTCCACCCCCGCATCAGGCGGCCACACGCCCTCATTTAAACCACCAAGAATAACCAGATCCGCATCAATCATCCGCGCTTCCAGCTGCCCCAAAATCCGTACCCGACTATGTGTTCCATAAGCAGGGCGCACCGTAACCCCGCGCATAAACAGCTCCAGCGCCCCACCATATTCCTGCAAATTCACATCAGACATCAACGACGATTGCTGCAACAATCCAGAAAAAAACAACGATGCCGTTTGCCCCTCTGCTCCGCTCCAAAGCCGCATAGCCCCCTTCATATCCGGCAAATCGGCCAAATCCTCACACACCCTTAAATGCATATTCAACAACGTCGAAAACGAAACATGAGACGCAGAATAACAAAGCACCAATAACGGAGAGATCCGCTGTTCCAAAACCTCTAAAAAAGATAGCGCCCGCCCCCGCACGTCATCCGCAATTCTCTCATGCGCCTGAATAAACTGCGCCATACCATCAAACCCAGCCGCAGGCTTGGCCCCGCGCAACGCCATATCAAGCGCCGCGCGTCCATCCAAATATTCCGCACGCTCCATCCCCGCACTCACGAACGGGTGCTGCACCAAGGATAACAAATCCATAGGCGCAAGCCGCCCCTGACAGACTTTCAAAACCAAAATAATAAAAGCCCCCAAAGACGTCCGGACAAAACTTTTACCTGCAGAATCATCGATCTCGATTCCCCAACGCCGACAAACCGAAGACACCCGTGCCGCCAAACCGCGATCAGGCGTAACCAGACATGCCGTAGAATATGGGTCCTCCAGAATTTGTCGCAACAAGATCGAAACAACTTGCGCCTCCTCATGCTCGGAATCACAAACCACCAGACTCAAATCCTCAAACGCCCCCTCAAGCGTATCGCACACCTGTTCATCATCCCGAAAACCAGCCCACCGCCCACTCGTCGCCGCCGGACGCATAATCTCTCGCGCCAGAACATGCCGCTTTGAAATCACCCCCGCCGTTTCATCATGCGGCCACACTTGAACATCCCCACGCTCTATATCAAGCTGTCCCAACAAATGCTTCAAACCATACTGCGGATGCGGTTCATCCAGAACCGACCAGCTTTCCTGATCCATCCCCTGATCCAGCCCCGGCAAAATCACCCGCCCCTTCGGCATAGACAGCACACTCCGCAGCAAAATCCCCGTCGCTGGAATAGAACCCGTTGTCCCCGCAACAATCACCGGCATATCCGGCGGTTGCCCTTGCCAATACTCCGCCAACGCCAAGATCAACCGATTACGCCGATCCGCGCCATCAATCATCCCCTCATCCGCCAGAATCGCAGGCCACGCCGCACTCAATATCTCCAAAAACTCGATCGTCACCTGCCAGTGATCCGCAAACTCATCCGGCACCAACCCCGCCAAGTTATCCAAACTCAGATTCTCGGTATAAATCTGATCCATAAGCTGCCCCAGCGCTTTCGCCAGCCCCAGCGCCCGATCAAAACCTTGTTCAAAATCAGGACGCGCCTTAATCAAACGCGCCAAAAGCATCTGCCGTCTTAAAGGCGGCATCTCCGGCGGCAAATCAAGCGCACCATTAAATCCCGCAAAAGAAAGGCTCAGCTCTTCCTCATCAACATCCCCCAAAGCCTGAAGCCGTGGCAACAACATCGCCGCCCCCTGCCGGACATCCAGAAATGCGCTCTGCAAAGATCGACACGCACGCCGCGTTGGCAACAAAATACGTAAATCCCCGAGTTCCTCCGGCGTATAAAGCCGCCCATCCAACAACGAGCGCGCCAGAGATTTTAAGAAAGGCACCCCCGCCGGAAGCGTGTAAATCTTCTCGCATGTCCCGATACGCCCGCTCATGAGCGCCCACCCAAAAACGCAGCATTAACCGCACGCAAGTCCTCCGGTGTACTAATATGATGCCACGCCCCAGTATGCACCATTCCATACAACCGCCCATTGCGCTGCGCAATATCCAAAAGCTCTAAGTACGAAAACGCCCCCGATGGTGCATCGTCAAATATCCGCGCAGCATTAATCCGCACAGAAGTAAACATATACCCTCCGCTCTTACCCGCAGAGCGCACAGCCCGACCTTGCGCATCCAGATCATAATCCCCAACACCACGGGTCAAAACCATGCTCCGGACAGGCTGCAAAACCATTAAAATATCCATCTTGTCCGGGTTCCATGCCGCCGCCAGATCGCGCAGCATATCCCCCCCCCCCCCCCCTTTCGACGCATCCTCCCAAACACTATCCCCGCTCAGCACAAAAAAAGCATCGCCAAGCGCCTTACAATCCAGCGCAGCCTTGATACCACCACCCGTATCCAACAAAACATCTTCATGCGAAATCACAATCTCCGGCTGCTGCCCAGCCCCACGCGCCTGCAAATGGTCCTGCAAAATATGCGCCTTATAATGCGTATTAACGCAGCAACACTTAACCCCGACCGCCGCCAAACGATCCAGCGCCGTATCAATCATGGGCACACCGCCCACTTCAACCATCGGCTTCGGCACAACATCCGTGTAAGGACGCAAACGCGTGCCATAACCTGCGGCTAATATAAAAGCATGCTCAGGCATCATCCCGCTCAATCAAAATTTCCCTCATATGCGGCTCATTGTCCACATTCGCAATCCGTATGTCCAGCGCCAAAGAAGATGCCAGAGAAGATTGAGAAGAACACTTATAAGCCCCCAAACGCTCCGGCCATTCAACAATCGAAATTCCATCCAGCAACGCATCCTCCCAACCTAATTCTAAAACCTCATTCTCATCCTCAATCCTGTACAAATCAAAATGAAAAATCGGCACGCCATGCCACGCCCCCACGCCGTCATATTCCTGCACCAGAGTAAATGTAGGACTAGGCACATCCATCTGCGCATCCCCCGTCAATTCACGAATAAGCGCCCGCGCAAACACACTTTTCCCCACACCCAGATCACCATGCAAATACACCAAAGAGCCAACCTTCAACTCCCCCGCAATCGCCCGCGCAACTGCACCAGTCTTCTCTTCACCATCAGATATAGTTTTCATGTATAAAGCCATAAAATATGATACAATGAAGGAATGAGATGGGCAACAATCGGAGCAGCGCTCCTAATATTTATACCGCAACTAGCAGCCGCACAGAACGAAAATCTGGACATCGTTGCAGAGCCAATATGCTTCAGCATTAAAAACGAGGCCTCGTATAAAGTTTACGGCAACTTCCTGACCGATTACTTCACACGCCCGGACGGCATAAAATCCCGCCACCGCTCAAATTTCATACTCGGCAAAGCCGGTGCAATTGACGCAAAGACGGGCAACCCCGCAGACAAAGAAACATTTTGTAGCTACGGCCCCTTCTTACCAAACCGCCAGCTCACAATGACCCTACGCACCCTTTTCCCGGTCTTCGAATGTAAAACGCGCATAGACCACGGTGAAATCGTTATAAAAGGTGCAAGGAAAGCCGACGATAGCGGTGTCGAAACATGGGCGGAGTGCTTCCGCGCCGACGGCACAAAAACAGACCGCGAAAACAGAAAATAATCACTTACACTCTACAAACATCACATAGGTTTTTATAAAATCTTAAGCGGCGTTTCTATAGAAGTAAACGGCACAAAAATCGTAACGCACGTCCCCTTCCCCTCTTCACTCTCCATAACAACATTACCGCCATGGAGCTCAACAATATTCTTCACCAACGCCAGCCCCAGACCAGCGCCAGAACGCAAAAATCGGGCATCCTTCGCCCCCCCCTGCGCGCGCTCGAACGGCTCGAATATCCGCTTGCGGTCTTTCTTTCCAACACCCACACCATTATCCCGCACAACAATTTCTAAACCGTTCTTCCGCCGCTTGGCCAACAAGTCAATCCGGCCACCCTCAGGGGTGAAATTAATAGAATTACGAATGACATTAACAACCGCCTGTTTCAAACGCTTCCGGTCCACAGATATTTTTCCAATATTCTTCGCACAGCCCAAATGAATTTCAATGCGCCGCGTCCGCGCCCAATCACTCACCAATTCCTGAATATTGCCCATCAATTCATAAACAGATACATCCTCACGCTGCAGCTCCATATAACCCGCTTCCAACGTCGCCAGATCAAGAATATCATCAACCAGCCCCAACAATTTCTCACTCGCCGCGTGCATATCACGCGTATATCCATGCTGGCGTTCATTCAACGACCCGAAATATTCCTGATCCAGAATCTCGTTAAAACCCATAATCGCATTAAGCGGCGTACGCAGCTGATACGAAACATTCGCCAGAAAATCAAGTTTCAAACGCTCCGCCGCCTCCAAAGCAGCATTCTTCTCCCGCAAAGCATTCTCTACCCGCAACGTGTCAGTAACATCGCTATAAGTCACAAGCACCCCACCATCCGGCAACGGCACCGTAGAAAAGTCAACTTGCGTATTATCAGCCCGCGCAATCCGTCCCTCATGCATCATCCGGCCCAACGCATCATCCATCAACGCCTGCCGGCGCGTCGGCCAATCCTCGGCAGAGAAAAAGCGCTTCAGCTTCTCAACAATCGTATTAATATGCGGCTCTCCACCCAAATCCTCTGGGCTCAACTTCCAAAGCCGCCCAAACGCCGGATTAGAAAGTTTAAGCCGCCCATCCCCGCCATAAACAGCCACCCCTTCACCAAGGTTATCCAACGTCTCCTTTTGCACCGCAATCAAGGTATTATAAGATGACTCCAGCTCAAGCCTGCTCGTCACATCCTCAAAGTTCATCATCAAACCGCCCATAGAATGTGGAATAACCAAAAGCCGCACCGCACTGCCATCGGGCAAATACAACATTTCATCATGCGGCCCGATCAAAGCCGTAAACATCGCCCGCCAGCTCTCTTTAAAACTCCTGAAGTCAGCTTGTTCAGGCAATCGCCGTGTCTCCCGCAACTTCTCCATAACCTCGCCCAATGTAGGCTTGGTGTTAAGCCAGCCCCCCTCAAGCCCCCAAAGCTGCGCAAACGCAGAATTATAGAACTCTAGCGATTCATCAACCCCATAGATCGCAATCGCACTATTCAACTGCTCCAGCAATTCCTTATTCGAAGACTGATAACGTTTCAGCTCCGCCTGCACCTCACCCTGCCTCGTAATATCCTCACCGACCCCAAGCGTCATAGAGAATTCCTTCATCGGCACTTCAACAACCTTCATCAACAAACGCTCACCGGCAACATTCACATGCACTTGCGTTTCTTGCGGCTCACCGGATTCCAATGCCTTCGCGGCCAAATCCGCACCAAGAACAAGCTTATCCTTACCCCCCTTAACCTTACGCGAACGCCCCGTTAACTCCTTCTGCTCCTTGACAATATCACGCGCCGTATACCCCAGCGCATCACTATAAGCCCGATTAACCCAAATCAGCGCCCCGTTTTCGTCCCGAAGCCAACGCGGCGATAAAATGCTGTTAAAGGCAAGCTCAAACCACTTAAAGCGCTTTTCTGTTTCCTGCGCTTTCTCCTCTAGGGTTTCATAAGCACGCTGTGATTCAGTAACATCTTCAATCCACAAAACATTAAAAACATCTTCCCCCTCAAGCGCTTGCCCCTGCGAGCCGGAAATCTTGAAAACCCTACTTTGATCCAGGCTTTGAACATGCAAAACAAACGACAACCCGTTCTCCACAAGCCGCCCATAAACCCCTTCCAAAGCCGCCGCATCACTGGGCGATAACCGCGCCTGTATATCATCAACGACCTTAATCCCCTCAAGCCCCAACATCTTACAAAACCCTTGAGAATAAGCCACCGTCTGGTCTGCACCCCATCCACAATACTCACCCGGAAATGCCGCCAGAAACGCCTCTAAACGCGCCCGCTCATCACGGCGCGCAACCGCCCCCCCTCCCTGCTTACCAAGAGAAAAGGGAAGGCGATCCCAAAAATTATTCTTATCTTCTGAAAGTTCTTTGACCATGACAGGATCAACCTTAGAAAGAGCCACCACTCATGACAAGCACAAACTAACGCTCACTCATATAAAAAAAACCGAACGAGCCACCGCAACACACCACACAACCTGAACACAAAACAACTACAGCCCCGTCAAAGACTGATCCTGCGGCCACGCCACACTCCACCCCAACTTCAAATCCCGTTCCGCCTTCGGCTCCATCGTAAATGACCAGCGCATTAAGCCCTTAACATTATCCGCATCAAGCTCGTACCCAGTGCTCGTATAAGCCTGCAAAAGCTGCGCCTGAATTTTCTTATCCTGCGCCACAGGCACACTTTCATCTACCACAACATCAACCGCATGACCGCGAAGATTAGCAATTTCCGTAACATAATGACGTTCAACCACCTCACTTTTACCAACAAACATACCGGCTTTGCTGCGCTCGTCTTTAAGGACTTTGCGTTTAACTTCAATCTGGTCATCAATTCCAAATGAAAGATCATACCCCTTCCCGGGACGCAACAACCCAATCTGCGTCTGCCCGACAAACGCCCCGTCACGGAACAAGCTCACCTGCCCCGGCAAAATCGGCGTTTCCCCCTGCAAAGTCGCATTCGCCACCAAAAACGCATCATTAGAAACCTGCGGCTTGATATGAATCTGCATTTTATTGTCCGTATCAAACTTACCAATATAAACCTTACGCTCACTACCATCAGACAAAACAGAAGACGGCCCCGGAATAATATACTCCGCTGTAAAGCCGCCCGTATCGATTTGCGCCGCCACCGGAGCCGAAGCAACACTTTCCTCCATAGGCACCATCATATCCATTTCCGCATCCTCCAAACTCATCACCCCGACCACTCGCGAGCGAACAGCAGCAGGCGCACTACTGAGCCCCCCGCCATACGAATTTTGTTTTTCCAGATAATTTTGCGCCAAATTCACCCACATCGTATCAAGTTGCGGAACTTGCGCCCCGCGATGCGGCCGCGCCGTCGAAAGCGTAAGCTCTATATCACTCCAATCTTCGCCCGTACGCTGACTAACGCTGCCATACTGACTAAGCTCCAACGCCCCGCTGGCAATATCTAGCCGCGCATCATAAACCGGACGCCAACTCGCACCCGGAATTTGATAATTCAGCGCCAAATTCAAACGCGCTCCTTCCTTGGCCTCAACCGGAATCCGTACTTCATAATATCGCTTCTGCCCTGTCCGCACCTGATTTAGCTCATTACGAATCTTCTGCATCTGCGCATCAATATCCTGAAGCTGCTGATTAAGCCCTAAACGCATAGAAGACTCTTCCCACAAACCTGCCTGCACAACCTTCGAAGCCTCGACCCACTTCTCCGTATTAAACTCATAAACAGAAATTTCTTCCTTCACACTCTGGATCGTCTGCGCTTGCAAAGCTTCAAAAAACCGCCGCTGCACATCCAGAACCTTTTGCTTGGCATAAATAGCAAGCTTCTTCTGCTCCAACTCTTTCAAAGACGCATTCAACGCCTTTTCCTTCTCATTCACCAACTCTGTTTCATAAATAATTTTTTGACTAAGCGCGCCCAAAACAACAGGAGCATTACCAACCCCTTCCGCCCGCAAAGAGTCCGGCAACAACCCCACCGATAAACCTTTAAACACAACAACATGCTTACCCGCTGGCACATCCACCAACGCCTGCCGGCTAAGCGCCGCCCGATCCGCATAAACCGTCGCGGCCCGCAATTTTCCATCCGCAACAATATCCATCGCCATCAACGGCGAAGACAAAGCAACAAAACCAGCACACATGGGAAGCAAACGGCGTATCATAAAGATCTCCTTCATTAGGAACAAACTAGGAAACGACTCTAACATAATTCCAAGCCCCGAAACAGAACCTAAAGAAAAGCTAAAAACACCGTCCGAATTTAAAGGATAATCGTCCGCTGATCGCGCATAAATATCCGCCGTTCACTATAAAGCTGAATAGCACGCGCCAAAACCTGCGCCTCCGTATCACGTCCGGCCGCCGCCAATGTATCGGGGAAATAAGAATGATCAATCCGACGAATACCCTGTTCAATAATCGGCCCCTCATCCAGATCAGAAGTCGCAAAATGCGCCGTCGCCCCCGTAATCTTCACCCCGCGCTCATAAGCCTGCGTATACGGCCGCGCGCCCTTAAACCCTGGCAAGAAAGAATGATGAATATTAATAATCCGCCCCACATAACGCGCGCACATATCCGGTGACAAAACCTGCATATAACGCGCCAAAACAATAAGCTCGCTATCTGTATCCTCAATAATCTTATCAAGCGCCTCCTCTTGCGCCTTTTTAGTCTCGGCACTTACAGGTAAATAATGAAACGGAATCCCCCGATCCTCCACCAACCCGCGATTAGTCTCGTGATTAGACACAACGCCCCGAACATCTATATTCAAAGACTTCGTCCGCCAACGATACAAAATATCATTCAAACAATGATCCGGCTTGGAAACCATAAGCAACGTCTTCACCGGCTCCGCCAAAGGCGTAATCCGCGCCGTCATACCAAACACCTCAACAACCGTTTCAAACTGCGCCTCAAACGTCGTCAACGCACCATCAGAAAGTGGAGAAAACACAACGCGCATGAAAAAGCACCCCGACAACCGGTCATTAAACTGTGCTGAATCTTCAATATTGCAATCCGCATTACTCAACGAAGTCGCCACTGCCGCCACAACACCGGGCTTATCCTCACAATGCAAACATAATACAAACATATTAACCAAACCCTCTAATACCAAAACACCTCAAAAGAAAAAACGCCGCCCTGATGGAAACCCAAAAAAGCGGCGTTTGCAATCCAGAAAATAAAAATCACTTAATAACGATATTCGTCTTTCTTGAACGGCCCCTTAACCGGCACATCAATATACTCCGCCTGTTCCGAAGAAAGCGTGCTCAACACCGCACCAACCTTTTCAAGGTGCAAAGCCGCAACTTTTTCATCCAAATGTTTCGGCAAAACATACACCTTATTCTCGTACTTCTCCGCATTTTTCCAAAGCTCGATCTGCGCCAGAGTCTGGTTTGTAAAAGATGCACTCATAACAAAAGAAGGGTGCCCTGTCGCACAACCAAGATTAACCAAACGCCCCTCAGCCAAAAGAATAATCTTATGCCCGTCAGGAAACTCGATTTGATCGACTTGTGGCTTGATATTCGTCCATTTCATATTGCGCAAGGCTTCTGTCTGGATCTCGTTATCAAAGTGACCGATATTACAAACAATCGCATTATCCTTCATATCGCGCATATGATCGACAGTGATAATGTCTTTGTTTCCTGTCGTCGTCACAAAAATATCCGCGCGCGGCGCAGCCATCTCCATCGTCACAACCTCAAACCCCTCCATCGCAGCCTGAAGCGCACAAATCGGATCAATCTCGGAAACCAAAACGCGACAACCGGCATGACGCAAGGATTCAGCCGACCCCTTACCAACATCACCAAATCCGCAAACCATGGCAACTTTACCCGCCATCATAACATCCGTCGCACGGCGAATCGCATCAACGCAGCTCTCCCGACAACCATACTTGTTATCAAATTTCGACTTCGTCACAGAATCATTCACATTAATCGCCGGACATTTCAACGTTCCCGCCTTTGCCATCTCATAAAGACGTAAAACACCAGTCGTTGTTTCCTCTGACAATCCCTTGACCGCATCCATAAGCTCGGGCCGCGTTTCATGCATACGCACAGTCAAATCCGCACCATCATCCAAAATCATATTCGGAACCCAACCATCAGGCCCTTCGATCGTCTGGTCAATCGCCCAGATAAACTCTTCCTCGCTCATCCCCTTCTTCGCAAACACAGGAATACCCGCCGCCGCCATCGCCGCCGCAGCCTGATCCTGCGTAGAGAAAATATTACAAGAACTCCAGCGCACCTCCGCACCCAAAGCCGTCAATGTTTCAATCAACACCGCCGTTTGAATAGTCATGTGTAAACAACCAACAATCCGCGCACCCTGCAAAGGCTGCTCATCTTTATATTCTTCCCGAATAGCCATCAAACCAGGCATCTCCACCTCGGCCAGATTAATTTCTTTGCGGCCCCATTCTGCCAATGAAATATCGGCAACCCAATAATCATTCTCCAAAGCCTGTGGTAATGCACTCATGTCTTCTGCTCCTTAACTAGCGTAAAATTTGCATGCATATTGGGCGCTTCACCACCATGAATCAACCCTGAATACATAAAAAACATCCCTGAAAATTAATTTTTCATTAACCATTCCACGTTAAAATCCCCCTTATGAACCAGAAATTTAATCAATCATTCAACGATCGTGGCGAAAAAGCGCAATTTACGTATAAGCGCAACCCCTTAATCGCACACGCTTTCCAGATTTTTATGTTTAAGACAAAAAAGGGGAAATATGAACCAGTTGGCGAATATACCTTAATAGACCAAAGGGAAAATATAGACCTGACAGAAAAAAAATTGATGAATATTATCAGCATATTAAACGGAAAACAAAACCTCTTGGATCTCGGAAATTTGACGAAATCCCGTACGCTATATAATATAGTACCTAACAGCGCTGAAGAGGCTTCAACAAAAATAATTTTCCGCGAACACGACGGAAACGGTCCTTCAGAAGAAAACGCGGTTTTAGTATTAGAGAAAGGTGTACTCAATGAATCTGCCATTCAAAGGCGCAGCAACGCATAGCCCGGAAGATTCCGAGCGCGCCCTCGCAGCGATCCTCGGGTCAACATGCTGCCAACAATTAAATACAGCAGAAACGAGCTTGGACTACAAGCCGGAGCCAGAGCCGTAACGCTAAACACAAAAACCAGACAAACAAAAAGAGAGGGACAAAAAAATGAATAAACTAACAAACAGCTTCATCTTTCCTGAGCCATTAAGCAACTACGAAAAAGAAGGACTCAGCGGTACCCATAACACACAGTCCATAGGCAAAACAGGAGACCTCACAGGTCAAAGCGCACAACTCAGCATATCTGCGGATTATACAGCGCACAACGATCAGGTATAACATAATCAGACGACATTCATCGTCCGTCCCGTGCGATAACACTCGACGATTTCTGCAATCTGCATAAACATCCGCGTGCGTGCCTCACTACTCGCCCACGCGCAATGCGGGGTAATCACAAGGTTCGAAAGCGCCGGATCCAACAAAGGATTACCATCCCGCGGCGGCTCCTGAGTAACCACATCAACCACCGCACCACCAATAATGCCCTCTTTAAGCGCATCGCTCAGATCCTGCTCGACCACAACGCCGCCCCGCGCCGCATTCACCAAAATCGCATGCTCCTTCATCCGCTCCAACTCCATAGCACCAATCATCCCGCGCGTATCATCCGTCAACGGACAATGCAAACTAAGCACATCCGATCGCGCAATCACCTCGTCAAAGCTGACACGCCCCGCGCGCACCTTATCCGCCCCCTTACGTTCAGCCACCAGAACATCCATATCAAACGCCCGCGCAATCACCTCAATCTTCCTCCCGATCGCGCCATAACCAAATACGCCCATAACGCGCCCGGAAAGCTCATGCATAGGATAATCCAGCAAACAAAAATCACGATTATGTTCCCACGCCCCACTCTTCACTAACGAATCATAACGCGGCACAGAATTCATCAAAGATAATACAGTG
>SPJJ01034126.1_pt1 | contig 25685 bp, 25 predicted proteins | sample 3741741 | NCBI WGS metagenome assembly SPJJ01 (sample SAMN10925908, study PRJNA522277) | cold seep metagenome | isolation source: Elba SIP-enriched marine methane seep metagenome, extraction at timepoint T1 | place: Italy: coast of Elba, Mediterranean Sea | collected 2014-05 | reverse complement strand
TTACTCAATAATAGCAGCAACAACACCCGCACCGACGGTACGACCACCTTCTCTTACCGCGAAACGCAGACCTTCATCCATCGCAATCGGGGCAATCAATTTTACTTCTACGGTGACATTATCACCGGGCATCACCATCTCCACGCCTTCCGGCAGGTCAACCGCGCCTGTGACATCAGTTGTTCTGAAATAGAACTGCGGACGATAGCCATTAAAGAATGGTGTATGACGACCACCCTCATCTTTTGATAACACATATATTTCGGCCTTGAAATGGGTGTGCGGTGTAATTGTGCCAACGTGCGCCAGTACTTGACCACGCTCAACTTCATCACGCTTGGTACCACGCAACAACACACCCACATTATCTCCCGCCTCACCTTGATCCAGCAACTTGCGAAACATTTCAACACCTGTGCAGGTGGTTTTTGTGGTTTCTTTGATACCGACAATCTCGATCTCTTCACCCACCGTGATCACTCCTCGCTCAACACGCCCTGTCACAACTGTTCCGCGACCCGAAATTGAGAACACATCTTCAATGGGCATCAAAAAGTTGCCATCTACTGCACGTTCCGGCTCAGGGATATAGGTATCCAACGCATCTACCAGCTCTTCCACTTTAGATGTCCAAGCAGGATCACCTTCCAGTGCTTTTAACGCTGACCCGACAATGATTGGTGTGTCATCTCCTGGGAATTCATATGCATCAAGCAATTCTCTAACTTCCATCTCCACCAATTCAACCAACTCTTCATCATCAACCATGTCCGCCTTGTTCAGGAACACGACGATGTAGGGAACACCGACCTGTCTTGACAACAAGATATGCTCACGTGTTTGCGGCATCGGACCATCCGCTGCGGAACAAACTAGGATCGCACCATCCATCTGTGCCGCACCTGTAATCATGTTCTTGACATAGTCAGCGTGACCTGGGCAGTCCACGTGCGCATAATGGCGCGCGTCTGACTCATATTCTACGTGCGATGTCGCAATGGTAATTCCACGCTCACGCTCTTCTGGCGCATTATCAATCTGGTCAAAAGCTTTCGCCTCCCCCCCCATCTTGTCCGCCATCACTTTCGTTAACGCCGCCGTCAACGTCGTCTTACCATGATCTACGTGACCAATCGTTCCTACGTTTACGTGTGGTTTGTTTCTTTCAAATTTTTCTTTTGCCATATCTAAATCTCAGCTGCAAACTAACACACATGGAGCTCATAACCGGATTTGAACCGGTGACCTCTTCCTTACCAAGGAAGTGCTCTACCTACTGAGCTATATGAGCGAATACTAGCATGGATGGAGCGGGTGATGGGAATCGAACCCACGTGACCAGCTTGGAAGGCTGGAGTTCTACCATTGAACTACACCCGCAGTATTCCAATCGTGAATTGGTGGAGGGGGGAGGATTCGAACCTCCGAAGGTAGAACCGTCAGATTTACAGTCTGATCCCTTTGGCCACTCGGGAACCCCTCCTGAGCTATAAAGCAGGCCATTATCTCTTCATCACACCCCGTAGTCAACATATTTTTAACTCTTATCTAATGCAAATCATTCATCGCCGCCTGAACCTCACCCATAACTATTTTCCCTAGCACTGATTCCGCACGAGAAAAGGCCTCTTCTATTTGCTTAAACCCACCCAAGGATGGCTCTGACAAAACATAATGCGCAACCGTCCCTTCATTTTTGGGGCGCCCAATCCCAATTCTCAGCCGCAGAAACTCTTTACTCCCCAGATGAGAAACAATACTTCTCAAGCCGTTATGCCCCGCATGCCCCCCACCACTCTTTAGCTTCAACGCACCCTCATCTATATCTAGCTCATCATGCACAACCAAAATTTCCTCAGGAAGCAATTTGAAATACCTAGCGACCTTACCCACCGACTCACCACTCTTATTCATAAATGTTTGCGGCTTGAGCAAAATCACCCTCTCCCCCGCCACCCTACATTCAGCAATTAAAGCACTAAATCTGGATTCACCACTCCATTGAGACACCAACTTATCTAAAAACAAAAACCCGGCATTATGCCGGGTTTTTTCATACTGTCGCCCAGGATTCCCGAGACCAACAATCAGTTTTATCACTTAAAAACCTATTCCTCTTCAGATTCCTCATCAACCGATTCAGAATCTTCTTTAGCCGCCTTGCTTTTTACCACCTGCGCCACCGGATGATCATGTCCATCACCATGAGTCAACTCAACAATTTCAACACCCACAGGCAAAACCACGTCGGACAAATGAACCACTCCACCAAGCTCTATCTCAGCCAGATCAACCTCAAGATATTCTGGCAACACATCAGGCATACATGTAACCTCAACATCTACAGCCGCATGAGTAGCAACCCCACCCGCCTTAACACCGACACAAATATCTTCATTAATAAAATGCAATGGCACATGCATTTTAACTTTATGCGTAGCATCAATACGCATGAAATCCATATGCAAAATCTGTGGCCTTGCCGGATGCCGCTGAACAGCTTTCAACAATGCCTTCTGAGCCTTTCCATTTACAACCACATTCAACACATGCGAATAAACCGCCTCATGAGCAAGACTTTTTTCAACCTCATTATGATCCAGCGCAAGCATTTCTGGCTCCACACCACCCCCATACATTACCGCAGGAACCTTACCTGTACGCCTTACACCTCTCGCCGCACTCGAACCTGAAGCCTCTCTAGCCTCAGCAACAAATTCAAAAAAATTAGACATAAATCTCTCCAAAGCCTGTTATACAAGCAACAATTTCAATCAATATAAAGCGAGCTAACAGACTCACCTACCGCAATCCGACGAATAGTCTCCGCCAACATTTCAGCCACACTCAACTGTCTGATTTTACCAATTGAGCGCAACTCATCCGTCAAAGGAATGGTGTCGGTAACCACCAATTCATCGAGCTCAGAACCTCTTACATTACCGACTGCCGCCCCTGATAAAACAGCATGCGTACAATACGCCACCACCTTGAGCGCTCCATTTTTCTTTAACGCCGCCGCCGCATTACACAATGTTCCAGCCGTATCAACCAAGTCATCCACTATCACGCAACTTCGACCACTCACATCACCAATAATATGCATAATCTCCGACACATTCGCTTTTGGCCGCCGCTTATCAATAATCGCTAAATCAGCATCATCCAATCGTTTTGCCAGAGCCCTCGCTCTAACCACCCCACCCACATCAGGAGAGACCACCATTAAACGATCATACTTTTGTCGCCAGACATCCCCCAACAAAATTGGAGACGCATAAACATTATCGACGGGTATCGCAAAAAAACCTTGAATCTGATCAGCATGCAGATCAACCGTTAAAACCCGATCAGCGCCCGCATTATCAATCATATCAGCAACCAGCCGAGCAGTTATTGGCACCCTCGCCGAACGTGACCGCCTATCTTGTCTCGCATACCCATAATAAGGTATGACAGCAGTAATCCGGCCAGCAGACGCCCTTTTCAAAGCATCTATGATAACCAGCAACTCCATTAAATTTTCATTTGCTGGCGAACATGTCGGCTGAATTACAAAAACATCCCGCCCACGAACATTTTCTTCAATCTCAACAACAATTTCACCATCACTGAAGCGTCCGACCGAAGCCATCCCCAACCGCATATTTAATTTGCTAACAATACCTTCAGACAAAGCCTTATTAGCATTCCCTGAGAACACCATAATAGAGGCATCGCTCATTAAAATACTCCCAAAGAGATCATTTCATGGAGATAAATGGCTGGGCTGCCAGGATTCGAACCTGGGTATGCGGGGATCAAAACCCCGTGCCTTACCGCTTGGCGACAGCCCAATAATTTAGAACAGCCTAAGAACTCAGCTTTAGATACAATGGCGATTTATTAACACACCTGGTCAAATAAACCTTCCATTTTGGTTGCAATTCCGAAAAAGCTTTTTTTGCTTCACGCTCAGAATCAAACAATGCAAAAACACAAGCACCGGTTCCGGTTAACCTTGCCTCAGCATAGCAGGACAACTCCTTCAAAGCTTGATCCACCGACTGATATATATCTCGCACAACACCCAGGCAATCATTTGACTGGCTACCCGCAAGAAAGTCGGCTATTGTGATAGGTTTACTATCCCTTGTCAAATTTTTATTATTGAAAATCAAACCCGTATTGACGTGGTCACCTGGTTTTATTATGACCACCCACTTTTCAGGCACATCAATCGCATCTAACGCTTCACCGACACCCTCAGCCCATGCCGATTTCCCAAAAATAAAAAAAGGCACATCGGCACCAAGCCTCAACCCCAGCTCCATTAATTTTTCACTGGACAATCCTAAATCCCAGAGTTGATTTAACACAACCAACGTTGTTGCGGCATCAGAACTTCCCCCACCCAAGCCCCCACCCATTGGCAGCTGCTTGTCGATCTCAATAGCCACCCCTTTTTGACAATTTGTCTCTGTCTTGAGTAATCGCGCCGCTCTGACTGTTAAATCTTCCGCTTCTGCAACACCGGGAATAGGATTAAGCAATTGCACAACATCTTGCTCTAATGGATGAAAAACCAAATAATCACAAAACTCCAACACTTGAAAAACAGTTTGCAACAAATGATAACCATCTTCTCTACGCCCAACTATTCGGAGCATCAAATTAATTTTAGCCGGTGCCGGCCACGGCTCACCCCATCCGTCAGCTGATGTTTGTTTTATTGTATATTCCATTGGTCAATCAAAAATTTAACTGATATTCGGCCTTTTTTTAGTGTCATTTTTCTTGGAAGAAGCTGGCCTTGCACATTTTGCAACTGCCTATAGACGACCTGCCAACCATGCTGCCCAAAACCTTCAGATAATTCTGAATATGCCACATCCGGCTGAGGGATACCATACAGCCAGAACACGCACGCATCAACAGGTAGCTCGACACCAAAATGGTTAAAAAATACTTGCGCTGGAGACTGATAATATTTTCGAGAATGTTTGCCATCATTAACCACAACCACATCGTGGCTCAATATAAGCATAACCCCTCCCTGCCCCAACGGCCCTGACAACTCAATTTGCTCTTGCTGCCGCACATGTGTCCAATTAACAAACGCTGAAAATGAATCCTTTTCGGCCACCACCCCCATGCGCCCCTGCATCTTCCATTGCTCTGGCATATTTTTCTTCAGTTGCCCGCTTAGCCGATAAGCCTCATCCGTGTACAGGTGGTGCTGGGCACACCCACTAAAAAAAAAACTAAATACAGCGTAAAAAATCCACTGGGGTTTCATTCGTCTTTAGTCAAATAGCGCTCCCTGAAATCCAGCAAAAACTCATCCTCAGGGGTCTTCCCAAACGCATCATTTATTAATTCCGTTGCCTGCTCCGTCTCACCCAACACCCATAAAACTTCTGCCAAATGAACTGCAATTTCATTCTCAGGGTATTTATCATAGGCTTTTTGTAGATACTCTAAAGCTTTTTGATAGTCACCTAACTTATATTGCAACCAACCATAACTATCCAGAATCACCGCCTCATCAGGCTTAAGCGTCAAAGCTTTATTTATATATTCGGCAGCCTCTTCATATCGCTGCGTACGGTCAACCAATGTATAGCCCAATGCATTCAAAGCACTCGCATCGTGTGGATTGGCTTTTAAAATCGTTAACAAATCTGCTTCCAACACATCAAGCCGATCAAGTTTTTCGGCAACTAAAGCCCTTGCATATAATAAATCCCGGCTCAGCGGATTTGTTAACAACGCATCACTCAATACAGAAAATGCGCCATCATGATCTAAAGACCGACTATACACATCAGATTTCAACAACATTAAGCGCAATGTCTTATTTGGAAATTTCTCTTCGGCCAGCTCAATTTTTTGTAACGCCTGCGCGTAAGATTCTTCATCAATCAAAATCGAGATAATGGCAACATTCGCATCAAATTGATAGGGTCCTTGAGTAACCTTTTCAAACCAGGTTCGGGCTTTACTTGTCTGCTTTCTAATCACTGACAAACGCCCCATATAATAACTGGCCTGCGCCGCCCAAACTGGCTTCAGCACCAGCTGCTGTAATTTCTTTTCAGCCAACTGGTAATCTTTTTGTTGCATATTCAATAAAGCGATTGCAAACAAGCTTTCTCCATCTTCTGGTTTCTCTTGCAACAAGGCTTGGTAAACCGCAATAGCCTCATCATATTTTTTGCCATCAATATACGCTTGAGCCAGCATTTTTTTAATACGAGCATTGTCTGGCGACTGTTGCAATGCTTTATGCAAAAACCCTTCAGCATCACTTAAACGTCCTTCTCTTCCGGCAAGCTGAGCCTGAAAGACCAATGCTTTAGCCCAGCCAGGCTGAAGCTCTAATGCTTTTGTATTTTTTTCCAGCGCCAACTGATTATCACGCCAGGTTGACGCCAACACCCCTTGCACATGATATAAAACCGCCTGCTGCGGATAGCTGACCGCCAGCTCATCCAAGACATCATAAACAAACTGGCTTTTACCATCTTTTTGCATTAATTTACTGACTTCCAGCAATAACGCCTCAAAACCAGCTGGATCAAGCTTATAAGAGGCTTCCAATTGCTCAACTGCTCGTTGTTTATCGGTGTTTCTAAATGCTGCTAACACCGCAATTTTGCGGGCAGTTAAATTATCGGCATCTCGATCCAGCCATAACTGAACCGCTTCTTCAGTACGTTGATTGTCCTTTAAATACAGACCAATGCGTGCCGCCCTTTCTGCAATGCGCGGATCATCAACCAACCTGGCAGCCTGTAAATAACCATCCATAGCCACGGCAAATTGATTTCGCTGCCCGGCCAATTCCGCCGCCATCAGCAAATACATGACTTGTGGATCTATTGATGTTTCAGGTAAAGGCACCTGCAACGTTTCAGGCGACTCGGGCGGCTGATCACTATCTTTAGTATTCGACGATGCTTTCTGCTCCACCAAAGCATCTGAATCCGTGTGCGTCGCAGGATGAGTTGCACACCCTGAAGCCACCACCATAATAATAGCTATCCATTTTTTCATCGAGACAAACTACCTGTTTTGAATAATAATTGCTATAGATTAGCAGATATATGTTTGCTTATATTTGGACAAACACTGTAAATTACTTAAAATAAACGGTTTTCATTTTTAACTCGTTCCATGACTTTTCTAGCAGTCGGCATCAATTATAACACTGCACCTGTCGCTGTCCGCGAAAGGCTGGCTTTTCCTGCGGAAATATTAAACGCCTCTTTGCAAAGCCTGTGGCATCAAAATGAAATTTCTGAGTCGGCCATTTTATCAACGTGTAACCGAACCGAATTTTATTTTCATTCAGAAACCGAAGACCAAAATACCCTAATCAACTGGCTGGCACAAAATAAAAATATTGATCCCGCTGATTTTACCCCTTATTTGTATAAGTACATTGATGACCATTCAATCAGGCATATGTTCCGAGTCGCCAGTGGACTGGATTCAATGGTACTTGGCGAGCCGCAAATTCTGGGGCAAATGAAAACTGCGTACCAGGCTGCCAGTGAAGCGGGTACGCTGGGGAAAAACTTAAGCCGGTTATTTCATCATACGTTTTCTGCCGCAAAAAAAGTCCGAACTGATACGGCCATTGGCTCCAGCCCGGTATCCGTCGCCTTTGCTGCCGTTCAGCTTGCACAGCAAATTTTCGATCAACTCAGCGAGCAAACCGCCTTGTTAATTGGGGCAGGAGAAACCATTGAGTTAACAGCTCGGCATTTACACCAATATAATATTGGCCAAATAATTATTGCCAATCGAACTTACGACAAGGCGCACAGCCTGGCCAGCCAGTTTGGTGGTTATGCCATTGCTCTGTCCGAATTGCCTTCTCATTTAGCCGAAGCCGATATCGTCGTCTCATCCACCGCCAGCCAACTTCCCATATTAGGCAAAGGCCGTGTGGAAAGCGCCATAAAAAAACGTAAACACAAGCCTATATTTATGGTTGACCTGGCCGTACCACGGGATATAGAAGCAGAAGTGGAACAACTCAAGGATGTATATCTTTACACAGTCGATGACCTGCAGAATACGATTAACAAAAACATGGATTCACGCAGACGAGCGGCAGAACAGGCGGAGGAAATTATAGCTTCCGAGGTTGATCATTTTCTGGCTTGGCTACGCTCCCAGGGCGCACAAACGACAATCACCGCTTATCGTTCACAAGCTGAGGCCACCCGAGACCAACTTTTACAAAAAGCGATTGCACAATTAAATAACGGCGCCCCTGCGGAAGAGGTGATAGAAAAAATGGCGCACACCCTTACCAACAAACTTATCCATACCCCCAGTGCTCAATTAAGACAGGCAGGCGCCAACGAACGTCATGACCTGATCGCGGCAGCGCGTGAATTATTTAAACTAAAAAATTAATGAAAGACTCCATTATTCTAAAACTCGACAATCTGAAAGACCGCTTTGACGAAATTGCCGCCCTGCTGTCACAACCAGAAGTACAAAACGACCAAAACAAATTTCGCTCTTTGAGCCAGGAATATGCCCAGCTTGATCCATTGGTCGCATGCTATTCAAAATTTCAGGAAAATGAAACAAACTTGCTTGCTGCTCAGGAAATGGCAAAAGATAGCGACCCTGATTTGCGAGAAATGGCTAAAGAAGAGCTCGACCAGGTCAGCATCCAAAAAACTAAACTCGAACACGAGCTACAGATTCTTCTGCTGCCCAAAGACCCCAATGACAATAGCAATATTTTCCTGGAAATCCGTGCGGGAACGGGGGGTGACGAAGCGGCAATATTCTCTGGTGATCTAGCAAAAATGTATCACCGCTATGCCGAAAAACAGGGGTGGAATATTGAAATCCTCAATGAAAACCGAGGTGATCATGGCGGGTTTAAAGAAATTATCATGCGCGTCAGCGGCCAGAATGTATATTCACAATTGAAATTCGAATCTGGCGCCCACCGCGTGCAGCGCGTACCAGAAACTGAATCCCAGGGACGCGTGCATACCTCGGCATGCACTGTTGCAGTGATGCCGGAAGTTGACAGCGTCAATGAAATTGAAATTAATCCAGCAGACCTCAGAGTGGATACTTTTCGCGCATCAGGGTCGGGTGGGCAGCACGTAAATAAAACCGACTCGGCAATACGCATTACCCATTTACCCAGCGGTGTCGTGGTTGAGTGTCAAGATGAGCGCTCACAACACAAAAACCGTGCCCGAGCCATGTCTTTATTACAATCCCGCCTGCTGACTGCAGAACAGGAAAAACAAAGTGCGGAACAAGCTGAAACCAGAAAACTACAAGTCGGCAGTGGAGATCGTTCTGAACGTATCCGTACTTACAATTATCCTCAGGGACGCATGACCGACCACCGCATTAATCTGACATTATATAAACTGGAAGAAATCATGCAGGGAGGGCTAGAGCATGTCATACACCCCTTGATCAATGAACATCAAGCGGAACTGTTAACGCAATTGGGTAACGAGTGAGCACCATCCACTCAACGCTTTCCCAGGCAACCCAACAACTGCATGCGCATTCAGACTCTGCCCAACTGGATGCTGAAGTCCTACTTTGCCATTGCCTGCAAAAAACTCGCAGTTACCTACGCGCCTGGCCTGAATCTCAACTTGAAGCGCATGTTGCTGTTGAGTTTCAGTCGTTAATCGCACAACGACGACAAGGCGTACCCGTTGCTTATCTAACCGGGTCACGTGAATTTTGGTCACGCAACTTTAACGTAAATTCTGATGTACTCATTCCCAGACCAGACAGTGAACTCCTCATTGAAATCAGCCTTGCCCTTTTACCAAAACACCCTGTCAAACTACTGGATTTGGGCACGGGCTCTGGCATTCTTGCCATTACTCTCGCTGCAGAGCGGACGGATTGCCAGGTCATTGCGACCGACTTCAGCAAACACGCTCTTGCTGTAGCGCAGAACAACGCGCAGCATCTGAATGTAAACAACATTCAGTTCGTTCACTCGAACTGGCTGCAAGAAGTGCGCGAAACAGATTTTTTTCTGATCGTCAGCAACCCACCATACATCGATAAAAATGACACTCACCTACAGCAGGGCGATGTTCGCTTTGAGCCAAACTCTGCACTGATCTCTGCTGATAATGGTCTGGCAGATATCCACAAAATCATCATGCACTCTGCTGCGTATCTACAAGACAACGGGCACGTGTTGATTGAACATGGCTACGACCAGCCACACGCTGTACAGGCTTTATTTACGCAATATCACTACCAAGACATCTACACCCATCCTGATTTAGGGGGCAACCCTAGAGTGACTTGCGCACGCAAACCAACATCTAAAAATTCAATCTAAACATGCAAAAAAAAGAATTTTATATGCCCAGAAAATTAACCCTGCAACTTTTACATCAGGCGCAACTTTCGCCGGATAAAGAAATATGCGGCTTAATTGGCGGACAAAATAATATCGCCCACAGCGGCTACCCGGTAGACAATGTTTCTAACACACCTGAAACACGCTTTTTACTCGACCCAAAACAACAAATTGCCAGCATGGCTGATATGCGTGAACGTAAAGAATCCTTATGGGCGGTGTATCATTCGCACCCGACGTCACCCGCTCAACCGTCAATCGCCGACCTGGTAGAATTGACGTATCCAGAAGCCTTGTTACTTATCATTTCACTTAATACCAAAGGGGTGCTGGAAATACGCGGATTTCAGTATGTCAATGGGTCAGTGCAAGAAATCAATTTATGCATGCTGGAATAATCATTTCTGAAGAAAAGCCCAAAAAATACGCCTGATCATTTGAACATCCCCCCCAAATTAAAAAAACATTTTGTGATGTTGTTAAAAGACTATTCTTTTCATCTCGAATGCTGATTGCAAAATAAATCTACTGACCTAGTCTTGCCCATAACAAATTCGTAATTGTTTGAGGCTATCATGAAAAAACAACAAGGTTTCACCCTGATTGAAATTGCAATCATATTGGTTATCATCGGGCTTTTGGTTGGCGGTGTTTTAAAAGGCCAGGAGCTAATTAAAAATGCACAAGTAAGAAACACCATCAGTAGCATGGACGAATTAAAAGCATCTGTATTTGGCTTTCAGGATCGTTATCGTGCCCAACCTGGTGATATGAGTAATGCCAGAAATATTGTGGGCAACAACGCTGTTAACTGTCGCTGGGCCTGTGATAATGGTTTAATTCAACCCTGGAGAAATACGTCCCTGGTCACCAACAACCTGTCAGCCGCTGGCTTTTATAGTGGCGCCTTCAACACTGCAGAACAAAACAGAACACCTAATGCACAAAACTCACCCACCAACCCTTGGGGCGGCGCTATGTTTGTGGCATTCTGGAATCAGTATAACAATAACGGCAGACCTTCCCGCTCATCTGCCAATGGTATTTACACAGGCAGATCAATTGCATCCACTGTCTTAGCAGAAATTGATCGCAAAGTTGATGACGGCAACCCACGCACCGGTTCATTCCGTTCGGCATGGCCTAGACTGGCAACCAATACCTGCGTAAGAGGTGCAACCTGGGTTGTCAATAACGGTAATGCGGATTGCTCAGGCGTTAGCATGTACTAATTAAAAAACTCACCAGTCAACCCCACCGCAAGCCGCGATCTGCATGATGCAATCGCGGCTTTTTTTTGCCTATCATCTGTCCATTCGTGCTGCACTGTCTATACTTTCAGTATTGCAACATTTAATAAAACTATCGTGCTCGATTTTACAAACATCACTAAATCCTACGCAAACACGTCTGTTCTGCATGATATTTCCCTCACCATTCCGGCAGGACAAACAACCGGATTAATTGGTGCCAATGGCGAAGGCAAAACCACGTTATTCAAATGCTTGCTGGATGTGTGCCACTTAGATACCGGCGAAATTAAAATCAATCACACCACACACACACAACACAACGCCAGACAACACCTTGCTTTTTTGCCCGAACATTTCCAGGCACCGCATTATTTAACCGGTCAACAGTTCCTTGAATTAATGTTGAAGCTATATGAAACACTCTTCAAAGCGCCACTAATCAACGAATTTTTAAGCTCATTATTATTTGATCTGCAAGCGCTACAACGCCCTGTGCGCACCTATTCCAAAGGAATGATGCAAAAACTAGGGCTCACCGCCTGTCTGGCCAGCGAAAAACCGCTGTTGATTTTGGATGAACCGATGTCAGGCCTTGATCCAACAGCGCGTTATGCTCTCAGGCAACTACTGATTCAACAAAAAGCTCAGGGGCGCACTCTAATTTTCAGTACCCACCTATTGCACGACATTGAATCCATTTGTGACCACATCGCAATACTGTCTAATGGTCAAATCCAGTTTCATGGCAGTGTTGCCCAAGCATTATCCATTTATAAGGCTGAAACACTTGAACAGGCTTATATTAATTGTTTAAACAGGTAACCTTAGATGTCTAACAAAACACAGGAAAAACTGGTCAACAGACGCCACGAACAACGTCTTCCACTGCAGGGACTTGAGTTGCAAATTCGGAAAACCGGCTTTAACAGCAGTAAAAACCCGTTTCAAACCTGCCGGTCAGTTGATCTGAGTCAAAATGGCTTAGCGTTTGCCAGCGATAGCCTGGATTTTAAAGTCCCTGAAAAAATTGATTTCATCCTCAACCTGGAAGAGCATCAAATCAAGGGAACCGGGGTGATCTGTAACAAACGTAGCACGAAGTCAGAAATACAATATGGCCTGATGTTCTTGTCAGTCACGCCTGAAATCAGCAGTGTATTTGATTACGATGAACTGTCTACACATGAACTCGAAAACCTGACCGCCAACCTGGCCGAGCAATTTGTCTTTTCAAGTATTGAAACGGCTACTCCAATTGAAAAACTCACGCTACGCAAGCAACAGCAATTGTTTGACGCCTGCCGTAGTTATTTAGTCAGACTGGGTGAAATGGGGGTACGAATGACTGAGATGCAACCGGATAAAAAGTTGCTTCCAGGCAAGGCCGTCAAAATTTTTAGAACCCCGGAACAATCGCTGTTATTGCGTTGGCACAATTCTCAAACGGGTCATGCTGAACAGCTCAGCATTGCCATTGAGCAACATTCTTTAAATGCGACTTTTTTAGTGGATAACGAAAAACACTGTCAAAACGTATTGCAGGTACTGGAAATTCTGGGGCAGAAAATCCGCCCGCATATCCAGTTTATCTAGGAGACTTCAAGCTTCTATTTCAGAAACCCTATGGCTTAACCGCCTTCAAACTTTGTAGGCGTTGATTTAGAAAATGCTGTTCTTGTGAATCATTCAACAATTCTTCGCTTAACAAACCACCAATCAACATACGCGCACTTTCATATTCGCCCTGCTCTTCCAGTATGGTAATTTCCATTTGTCGCGCCCAGGCAGGAATATCCGTCGGCAACGTATATTCACGTAACTGGCGAGCATATTTCAGTGCCAGTTCATTATCTTTCAAGCGATGACGCGCCATAATCGAGGCGTGTGCCAGCCAGCGCCAGAAGCGTTTAGGCTGTTGCTGAAATCGAGACTCGATAAAATCAAATATCTGACGTTGTTTTTGAGGATGCTTAATCCCGGCATAGATATACGCGGCAGAAGAAAGCGGATAATGACTGCGTTCATCCAATTGGCTGATGGTCTCGAGCCAGCCAACCACATGCGAATAATTTAATTCACGCAGCGGCAAACTGATACCCGGTTGGTTATCAAATGACTGCAACCATAACATCAACAAACGCGCCAAAATTTCCGGTTCGCCAAATGCAAGCACCTGTAGCTGCTGCTGTGAAGGGGGGGAGGCAAGGTACTGACGTTCAACATAGTGCCTGGAAGCATAATAATGCCAGCCCAGCTGGGCACACATCGCCCCAACCAGCAAGGCAGAAAACAACCAGGGAACGGCACGAAACGGGCGTTCGAGCGACGCGGGATAAAAGACAGCTTTCATAACCTCGACTCCGTTAAATACTTTTGCGATAAAAATCAACAAATGCCACAGACAATAACAATATTAAATAAATCAATGCCTGTTGCCCTACAAAAACCAAGTCCTGCATTCCCACCTCGCCATACATCACCCATTCACTGCGGGTAAAACGATCCAGGCGAGGAAGCAGATAATCCAGTACATTCAGCATGCCCTGAATAAATTCATCGGTGAATGTTTGCTCATGGCTACGTAGCGGGTTTTGCGCCATTAAAACGATTGCGGAAAGACTGCGTGATGTAAAATAAATACCGACCACGGCTGCAAACGCGCTGGTCATCTGCCCCAAGCTAAAGGCACACAACACACTGAAACCAATAATCAACCACGCTTCCAACAGTAAGGAGAGCGCCCACACACTCACCGCCTGAAGTTCACCAAACAAGATTAATACGCCCATCGCACAAACGGCAAAGATCGTTGCTATGAGAGCAAACCCGCTAAATTTACCTAACACGAAAACCGCGCGAGACACAGGCAACGACAAATACAATAAAAGTAATCGGTCATTCATTTCCCGATTAAGACTGTTAATGGTAAATAACGAGACAAAAAACAACAGCGCTAAGCGCAAAAAAGCCGCCGCCATCCCTGCCTGTGTCTGACGGGTTTCGACGATAGCAACTTCACCACTAAACAATGCAATGCCAACGGCGACCAACAAGATAATCACCGCGCTGAAAATAGTGCTAAAGCTGCGCGCCTCAATCAACACGGTCTGCGCAAACAAGGCGCATTGTTTTACCGATGTCATCATGGCAAACGCCCTGCATTGACCATACGATTGCTCAATACCCCCGGCACTACCCAGCCAATCAAATCATCAAATTCTGCACCCGCAGCGCTGGAAAAACCTTTCGACACAAATATCGCGTCATTATCGGTGTTTTCCGCTTCATCATTGGATGGCGCATTTGTCCAGTTTTTACCCCGCGACACGATGACCGCCGGCACATTGCTGGCCACTGTGCCTCCCCCTCTTGCATTTAACACCTGGATGTCTCCACTAGAACACAAAGAAAACGACACATTTGTCGTTGCCGTGCCGCATCCGGTGCCATCCACACTATCTGCATAGTTATTACTTACCCGATAAATAAACGTCTGTCCCCAGGCATCCGTATTAGCCGTTCCCAGCGTCGCCCAAGGCACACTGCCTCGAACCAACGTACAATTTACCCCGGCACGATTTTCCAGACCATCACCCGAGGTATCCGGGCAAGGTAAGCGCCCATTCATTAACGCATATCCATAGATGGCCTCAAACGCTTGATCTATCAACATTTGCGTTTCATTTCTACGTGATTTTTCCATTTGTGTCGCCAATGGCATCATCATGCCACCCAACAATAACCCGACAATGACCAACACCACCGAAATCTCGATCAGGCTGAATCCGTTATCACGATGAAGGAAGGTTAAGCGATTCATTTTTTTTACGGACATGAGCTAAGTGTACATACATAATCGTTAAAAAAAGTTGCGCTGCTGTCGCGGCTAACAAATTGTTCGTCACCCGGCGGCAACATTCCCGAAGCAGCATCCACTATATTATCTGTTTCAAGATAATTACTGATCAGCGCCTTGGAAGCATTATCAGCCCGGCTTTGAGCATTGCCCGCACGCCCGGCGACGAATACCGCGCCCGCCTGCGGGCTTGAATCGACGCTTAACGTAAAGGGAAGTGCGACACCGGTTGCCGAAGTAGCAGCATCCAGCGCATAAAATGTATTTTCGCGAAAGCCTGGCCACCAGCTCCAGTTAAAACAGCGCGTTCCCGGTTGTTGTGGGTCTGCCGGCCATAGCGGACTCAACCCAGCACCTTGGCTATTTGCAAGATTGCTTGCTATGCGCCCGAACCTCAATGCGGCTGAGTTATCATTAAAAACCGGGGCAAAACCACCATTCATCAATGCAGGCCAAGGAAGCTTTCCCAGGTTTGCCACGCTATAACTATTCAAACATTGCCTGACACGCTCGCCGACCCAGCGTTGCATTTGTGTATAAATGCGCGCATAGTCGACGCTCGTAATGCTCATTAAACTATCATTGAACGTGACTGGGTCAGACGACGTTTGAGTCGCTGACGTAATAAAAGCCGAATAACCACTTGCAGTCACAGGAACAACCGTGACACCTAACATACGTCGTTGTGTTGAGCTGCCATTGGCATTTCGAATGCCATTATGTGTATCCAGATAATTCGCACTGAGGTTCACGCCATCACTCAGGCGACGGCTACCACATTCCGTGGCATTATTCGCAGACAGCGCGCGGTTTTGTCCCGATAAAGGCTTGCCCGCAGCAAACACAACGGCAATCGCAGAATTTTCCAACGCCGCACCGTTAAGAGAATTTAATTCACTGTCAAAAATTAAAAATTGTCCCGCTGCATCCGTCGATAATGTGCCCGCCGGGCTTTCTTTATAATTTCCTGAGACGGCATACCACAGACATTCTCCAGCACTATCACGTAACGGCTGTAAGCCCAATGTCTGCCATGGCAAGCGCCCTAGTGCAGCACGGCCAGCCACGCCGCACGGACCATCCGCAAGTCCATCGCCATTGATATCAGGACAAGGTAAAAAGCCGGGTAACGCATTGGCATTGCGGTCTGCATAGCTCATTGCATACCCCAGCAGGGCGTGTTTAGCTGTTTTTAAAACCTGATTATCAGTGCCTTGTGTTGTCCCAGGGCTGGCAAGATTCAACGCCTTTAACAGCAAGGCGCTCGCAATAATAATTCCCACCATGACAAACGTTAGCAGTACTGCGCCACGGCATTGCAAGTGCCTTGTAGGACAACTACATCTCATTGCCAATATCCTGTGCCTGTTTGATGACAGATAGCGATTCCTTCATCTGCCCCATCGCGCCAGTGTCTGCGGCTTTTGTCTCTGAGCTGCCCCCCTCCGCAGAAACGTCTTCCACCAGAGAACCAATATCTTCATCTTCAGCTTGTTTGGCAATTGAATAGGCTTCGACGATGACTCGGTTTTCCGTATCTAATGTCTGCCCGGGACTGACCTGGGCACGCGCGCCTTGCAAGTCGACGGAAATATTGAGTGACGGCGTAACCCACTGCCTTACATGGTATTTCGTTGCGGGTTGATGAGGACGCCGAACGCCATTCACCCAAATAGTATTTGCTCCGTTACGTGGCTTAACAAAGCCATTTACATGCAAAAATTGATTGTCCAGCACCTTTTCCTGGGGAGCATCGGCGTTTTCTAGTTTTCCCTGATCAAGCTGTATCCTTTTCTCCGGGGTGACAAACAAACGCCCCATTGACTGCACTGGATATGCACAGCTCAGTAAATATACTGCAACAATCAGCAAAAGCTCATGACGAATTCTGCAGTGGATTTTCATAGCATGTCTCCCGTTGCGAAGTCATCCATGTCATTCTGGTCTATTTCATACCACTCGATAATGCATTGCGCCATGACATTAGGCATTGCCACCTGAAATTTACTGCGGTTCTGGCTTAATGCGCATTGCTCGACACTAAACATGCCCAGCCCGGACTTTTTCAACCCGTCTATCACATGTAATAATTGCACACCATGCACCAGGCCGGCCTGTAGTTCTATTTGTGTTTTAAACACCGCATGTTCCGATAATTGCGAGCCAAAACGTTGATCCAATTCACGTGCTTTTATGTTGTACGTCATCGACGGCAGACTCAGCGCCTCACCCTGCGCCTGTATTTTTTCCATCCAGCGCAACTTATCCGGTTTGGCAAATGAAAAGCCGTGTAGAAATTTAAACTGGCTGTGTAACTGACGATAAATTGTATTGCCCTCTACGCGATGCGTCAGTTTCTGACTGGCATTATTCAGTGCGCTTTGCATCTCATCCAGTTCTGTCTTTGCGGTGGAATACCAACCATTAACACCCAACACAACAATGCACACAAAACACACAACACTCATAAAGATAAAAATCTGTGCCTTGATTAAAGAAAAATCAATATTAGCTACCATGTCGCACCCACTTCAGTTGCAGGGTAAACTTATCTTTTTTCTCGCTGTTGTTAATCGCCCCACTCAATTCGTTGCCAGAAGATAAGTCCACCGGCAGGCTGCTGGCTTGCACACTTGCAATGCGCTGGCTATTTTCAAGATCCTGACGGAATCGTTCAATACTGGCCAAGGCCAGTCGGTAATTTCCGGCAAAATCTTCAATCTTGCCTTCTATCAACAATGCTATCGTCGCCTTCTCCCCTCCAGCGTCTACGCTATCGGGCATCATTCCACTCTCATCCATCATATTTGGATCCATTGCTTGCACTTGCCCCATGCCGTCATCTTGCGAGTCATCTTTCCCGCCCCATTCCAGTTTAAGTAGGGCTACCTGCGGGTTTTTCTGTAATGCCTGGCTGACTGTTTCGAGTATTCGCTGCGGAAATAATCTATGTTGTTTTATGGTTTTTTTAACATCCAGTTGCTCACTCAACTGGAAGGGGTCAAACCCTTTAAACATGGGTATAGACTGCGTTTTTGCCAATTCTTGTAACGTGTGGCTACGCTGCACACGCAAACCATCCATTTGCTCATACATGCGCCCCGCATCCATGAATGAATAAGCAGCAAACGACAGCCCTATAAGAAAGATACATGCGCTTGAAATATTTAACGCATGGCTGATCAAGTAATGCTGATAATAAAATGCACTACTCGTATCCTTGTAATGTGATTTTAACTGCGCTTTGCGGGCATTTAGCCCTGCCACATACACAGCGAGTCCACATTCATCACTGACATGATCCCCTTGTGATGCGGCAAACTCTTTACATGCAATTGATGCGGGTTGCAGATTGATTGAAGTAAAATCTATTTTTTTAAACAATTCTCCATCGGCAGTCCCTGCGGTAAAAAAATAACTGGGCAAACGACTGCCGGGAGCCAAGCTAAAATGACGTGAAACAAAACGTTGGCTACGATTAACATCTTCTTTAATCTCTTCAGCCAACTGCTGCCAACTATCCACATTAATCTGTTTAAAACGGCTTAATGCCAATACATTTTTATGGAAAAAACTTTGTCTCAGCAATACGCCTTTGTGTGTCGCCACCAAGCTGATAATTAACTTATCGGCATCACCCTGTAATTTTTCTGCAAACCCTTCCAGCAAGACCGGCAATGAAAACAAGCCTGATACATTCACCTTGGCCTTAAACAATACCTGCAACCACCTCTGAATCACCTCATCATCACTAATCGCAGAAAAAAACATCAAATCATCGCGCCGCGGGCCATCATCCCGCCCCTTGTACTCACTATAGGTAAATTGCAAACGGGGAAACAGCTGCTTAAGTTTGCGTTGCACCATTGCCTTGCGATCACGCGGATTTAAGTGCGGCATGGATTCCAGCGAATACATCTCTTCAAGAATATCAATAAATACGCGTATGGGCGGATTGCCATGCTGCATTAAATAGTCTTCAATCAGCTGCTGGGCATTGTCTGCCGACTTCAGTCGAAGCTCTTCATGCAATTCACGCCCATGCCAGGCATATATCACCAGCCCGCTGTTATTGATGTAGATAAATCGTTTGCTTGCCATCACTACATCTTAATATTTGAAATAAGGTCATAAATAGGCCCCAGTACAGATACCATGACCCACCCGATGATGCCACCCAAAACAACCGTCATGGCGGGTTCAATCATACTTTGCATACCTTCAATGGCGTCATCCACATCACGTTTATAAAAATAACTGACATTTTGTAATGACGTCCCTAGGTCACCGGTTTTTTCACCTACATTAACCATGCTGATGACCAGGCGCGGAAACAGCCCTCCCATTTCAAAGGCCAAACCAACAGTAGCGCCTTCAGCAATCATGTTGCGAATATTGATTAATGCCTGCTCCATAGATTTGTTATCGACAATGCCCTCAGAAATTTTAAGGCTCTCGATCACCGGTATGCCCGAGTTGTATAGCAGTGCAAAATAATTGCTGAAGCGCGCGAGAATAATCTTTTCAATAATAGGCCCAAACACCCACACTTTAAGCTTGTACTTGTCAAACAACAGCCTGGCAACAGGCGTGCTATTTATCACCTGTCTAAACACAACAAAACACACCACTGGCGCAGCTAATATCCACGGCCAGTACGCCACAAAAAAATCCGAGACCATAATCAAGATTTGCGTATGTAATGGCAACTCTTCACCCATGGTGGTAATAAATGAAATCAACTGTGGCACCAGAAAAGTCATCAAAAAAAACACGACCGCAAACACCACCACCGAAATAAAGGCGGGTAACGTCAGTGCTTTTTTAGTTTGAGATATGAGCTCATCCTGCCAGGTAAGCGTTTCAGTCAAATCCTTCAATACATGGGTTAATTCACCACTTTTTTCACCGGCTTCCACCAAACTGACAAAGGATGAATTAAAAATATGTGGAAAACCTTTCAATGATTCGGAAAAGGTTTTCCCTTCCTTGATTTCCCCCACCTGAACCCCGATGACTTCACTGATATAACTAGGCGCGGTACTGTCTTGTAAATCGACCAATGAATCGATGACCGAAATACCCGAACGCGTCATTTGCTCCATGTAAAAACAGTAATTGATCAAATCACGACGCGTCACCTTGCGTGAGCGAAGCCCTGAAAGCAATGGCTTGTATTCCTGACATGACACCAATTCCAACTTCAGTTTGCTCAATATGGATTCCAGCTCACGTTCTGAAGTACTGGTGTGCGTGCCGCTAATAACTTTACCTTCGGCGTTAATGGCGCGATAGCGATATTGTCCCATGCGCTATTGCAACCTGTGGGTTAAATCAACAATACGTGATAATTCTTCAAGACTCGTTGTGCCCTCAAGAACCTTGACCAGGCCTTCATCCGCTAGCGACCTGAAACCACTTTTCCGCGCCTGTTTTTCAATTTCTATCGGTGTCGCTGCATGGGCAATCAGATTATCCAACTCATGGTCTATACGCAGCACTTCCATTATCGCGTGCCTGCCCTTGTAGCCACTCTGATAACAGTGATCACAACCGGCGGCCTTGTAGACGGCCTGCTGACTGTTTGATGGTAATCCCAGAATTTTGCGTTCTATTTCTTCGGGCTGGTAGGCTTCCTTGCAATGCTCACATAGACGTCTGATTAAACGCTGAGCCACAATACCAATAATATTGCCGGTCATAATGCTGTCTTTGACCCCAATGTCCTGTAAGCGTGGGAACGATGCCACGGCTGAATTGGTATGTAATGTAGTGAACACTTTATGCCCTGTCATGGCTGCTCGAAAGGCCATCGAGGCCGTCTCACCATCACGCACCTCACCGACCAGAATGATATCTGGATCTTGTCTCATCAATGAGCGGATACCGCCTGCAAAATCCATTTTCAACGAAGGATTAATCGAGCTTTGCCGCACCATCGTCATCGGATATTCCACCGGGTCCTCCAACGTCATGATGTTGACCGACTCTTCATTGAGATGATTTAACATTGAATACAAGGTGGTGGTTTTACCACTTCCTGTCGGCCCGGTAATGATAATAATCCCTTCTGGACGTGCCATCATCAGCTGTAACTGGGAAAATGCCAGATCACTCAATTGCAAGTGATCAATCGGTACAATGCCTTTTTTACGATCAAGAATACGCAGTACAAAGTTTTCCCCATACACGGTTGGCTGTGAAGCCACCCTGAAATCAACTTCATGTGTACCGATAGTCAACGTAATGCGTCCATCTTGAGGCAAGCGGGTTTCGGTAATATCCATGCCTGAAATAACTTTCAGACGTACCACCATTGCTGACCAGAATTTATCATGCAAACTACGAATCTGCCGTAACACGCCGTCAATACGATAGCGAATTCGCAGGTATTTAGCTTCCGGCTCAAAATGAATATCCGAAGCGCCTTGTTTCACCGCATCAAATAATAAGGAATCAATCAATCTGACCAGGGGGTGACTGGTTTCTCGCTGAATATCGTCCTGCTCAATATCCCCCTGCGCCTCAAGCTCGTGTAGAATGCCATCAATCGATAACTCGAAGCCATAGAATTGATCCATGGCCACTTCCAGGTCGGTTTCACTGACCAGCACCGGATCAATATCAACATCACTGCCCACCACTGCGGCAATACGATCAATCACGACAATATTGAAGGTGTCCGTCATGCCTACCGTCAATTGCTTGCGCTCGGCATCGAAGCTGATAGGTAACACCTTAAGCTGGCGCGCCAATGACTGATCAAGCATTTCCAAGGCCGTTTTGTCAGGTATCAGGGTCTTTAAACTAATACTCTGCTGCCCCAGTGACTCACCAAGCAAATCACGCAACATTTCTTCACTGACAAAACCCAGTGTCACCAATACTCGACCGAGTTGATCGCCACTGGCTTTCTGCTCAATTAAAGCAATTTTTAATTGGTCAGGCGTGATTATTCCTTCATTGATCAATAAATCGCCCAGGCGGACAGGTTTCTTTTCACTCATCCGCTATTCCGCCTGTAACTGTTGTATGCGTTTCTCGGCAATATGCGAATCAAATGCAGCCGGGTGCGCCTTCGCCAATTGCAACGCCTGTTGATAATAACGTAGTGCCACACTGTGCTTGCCAAGATGATCCAGACTTATCGCCAAATTGAATTGATAATCCGGGTTTGTTGCATCCAGTTCTACCGCCTTAAAAAATGCCTGTTGGGCGTCATGCCAACGTTGTTGAGCAACATACAGGTTTGCCAGGGACACATAAGATTGAGCGTGTTGCGGGTATTTATTTATAAGCTGTTTGTAGTGGCTCTCACTCTTTACTTTGTTGTGGCTTTTCTGCATACGCACCAAGGCATTCTGCGCATACAAGTGATTGCCATCCAGAATCAGAATTTTTTCATAGAGTACTTTTGCTCGCTGCAAAAAACCGTATTGTTCTGCAATGCTGGCTAACCCCAGTAAGGCATCTACATTCTGCTGATCTCGGCGCAATATTTGTGTGTATAAATTTTGTGCCTTTTTTAAATCGTTTGCCTGGTAAGCCTGATAGGCCTGATTGAGTTGATTTAATGTGGAAGATGCTTGTCGTTTAACGGTTACCTGAATTTGATCGGGATAATCCACAGCAAACCCGCTTTCCTCTGTCACTTCAGTCTCAAGTATCTCTTGCTGCACTGGCAGTTGCTCAGTCTTCTCTGGTTGCTCTGGTTTTGCCATGACTTGCAGTGAGGCAGAATTTGCCGATGCTTGCACCGAGTCATTTTTTATACTCTGTTGCGACGCCCCTGTCACATCTTCCAAATCACCTAGGTCACCCATGCCATCTTCAATAATAAATTCATCATCTGCCTCATACTGAATCGGGGCAGGCTTCGCCAAATAATACAAATACAGGCCAGCCCCGCCTAATACCAATATTAATAACAGCAACAACCAGTAGCGTTTATTTTGACGCGGTGCATTGCTGACCAGTAACACATTACGCGCCGCCTCGGCATCTGTTGCTGTGGTATCGCTGACGGGTTCGTCTACTCTCTCGGCGGGAATTTGTTCGTGTTGTTGTGGATCGTCTGCCACAGGCTTGCTGCTCGCTTCATCTTCAGGCAGCTCTTCAACAACGTCTGCGCTTTCTTCTGGGGAAACAACATCAATGGCTTGCTCAGCATGGGTGTCTTCTTCGATCTCTTCCTTTGTCTCTTCTTCCTGAGCTACTTCAACTTCGGCAAGAGATAAGCCAGGGTCTTCTTTACTCTCATTCAAGCTAAGTTCGGCGCTTGGTAATTCCATGTGTGGCGTTTCTGTGGCAGATGCTGTTTGCGCGTCTTCAACGGGCTTCTCGCTCTGCACAGTCAAATCAAAATCTGGCAACACGTCCAGTTCGATTAAATTATCATCGGCAGCTAATTCTGCATTTTCAGGCTCACTCTCCATCAGCAACCCTTCAGGCTGAGACGGTGCCGTTGATTCAATATTTTTCTCGCCGTCCTGTTCCTGCTTGTTTTTTTCAGCCTGTTTCAATGCGTCCAGCAATAAACTCATTTGATCTCCGGTAACTCGAATTCATACGGTTTATTTTCTAAATACCCAGAAAAATCGTTGAGCTCAGTGACTATACTGGCTTTTTTGATAATTCTAGGTCGCAAGAAAACCACTAACTCTGTTTTTTTGTTTTCTTTGCTTTTATAACTGAATATATTGTCCAGATACGGAACCCGGCTTAATCCCGGCGTCCCTTCCGTTTCATTATCAACCGAATCTTGCATTAATCCGCCAATAATGCCTATATCGCCATCATTTATTTTGAGTATCGATTCCATCTCCCGTACTTCAATCACCGGGATTCTGTTTTCTATATTATTCGCTGCCAAATCAGGATGAGGGTCAAGTGCTTCCGCGACTTTTCTGGAAATACTGGGTCGGGCATTGATAATCACTTCATTGTTATCACTGATTTGCGGGATAACATTCATCACCAAACCAACCGGCACAGTATGTAGCTCTGTCTCAAAGGTTGTTACTGGAGGCCCTGTATCGGTGGTTTCTGTGGTCGCACTGGTTGTAAAATACACATCATTTCTAACCACCTTCAACACCGCCGCCTGATTATTCAGCACCATCAGTTTGGGGCTGGACAACACGCGCGTATTACCAAACGTATCCAGCAATTTTATCGAGGCCATCACATCACTACCGGTAATCGCCAATGCGGCCGGGTTAATCGCCGGCGCCGCCCCCAAAACCAAATCTTGAAAGGCCTGTGAGCTCGACACAGAGACGCTGCCATTATTTGACAACACACTCCAGTCAACCCCTGTTTGATATTTGTCACTCAACTCCACTTCAACAATCGTCGCTTCGATCAACACCTGACGTGACGCGTGCTCAACGACGTTATCTATGTATTTACGAATTTCGCGTTGCATACTTTCTTTGGCTCTAACCGCAATTATGCCGGTTTCCTGATGAGCCACAATATTACTGTCCTGCGCCGCATTATTGTTTTGGCTTGATTGCTCGGAATCACCAATTTTGTTTTCCTGATTGCGCAGGCTGTCTTTGTTGCGCAACATTGCTTTAATATTGTTCAGCAAGGTTTCCCAAAACATGTGCAGTGAACTTGATGACACCACGGTAGATGAATTACTCCCCCCTTCTTCACCTCCACCACCGCTATCGCCACCTGCGCCGCCACCCGTGGAAGCCACCTGGGTGGAAATACTGACGCTATTGACGTTACTGCGCGTCATATTGATATAGGGAATACTGTATTGCACAAAATAAGGCGCATCAGGAGAAATCACCAGCGTATCGCCCATCATGCGGTAACGAATATCAATCTGGCGTTTAAGACGTTCAAGGATTTGCGATAAAGTCTGGTCTATTGCATTCAAAGAGACTTTCCCTGTAATTCCCGGCGTAATATCCACATTCATTTTTGCGTCTCTGGCCAACGCAAACAACAATTCATTCGCCGGTAAATCATGCACTACGACAGTAAATACCTCTTCGGGTTTACGCTGTACCGGGGGAGGTAAAAACACGTTATCTACAACAGGCTTTGGAATATTTTGGTTCTGCTCCAGTCGTTGTTGATTAACCGGGGGTAAATGACCCGCCGAATTTTCAAACGGTTTCTGCGCACAGCCGAGAAAACTGCCTAATAACACAAACAAAAAAATTTTTTTGCTGTTTAAGTAACATTT